>Ga0315279_10000763_pt1 | contig 59239 bp, 49 predicted proteins | sample YL17G06_20_MG_FD_203694 | JGI IMG/M metagenome (GOLD analysis project Ga0315279, IMG submission 203694) | Sediment microbial communities from Yellowstone Lake, YNP, Wyoming, USA - YL17G06_20 | ecosystem: Environmental > Aquatic > Freshwater > Lake > Sediment | place: USA: Wyoming | collected...
GCGAGGAGATGCCAACGGTGATTGGGTGGTTAGTGTTACGGACGTGGTTTATCTTATAAACTATCTGTTTATAGGTGGTCCTGGCCCTGAGGTTTGGCAAACTGGGGATGCCAATTGTGATGAGACCATCAATGTCTCCGATGTCGTCTATCTAATAAACTATCTGTTTATCAGCGGACCACCACCTTGTAATTAGTCTTAAAACAACTTTGTTGGGGCAGGGGTTTTCCCTGAAGGGTTAAACCCCTGCCCCAACTCTAGTAAAATCCAATTCCCACACGAACAATATCTGACATCGAGAGTATATTCCATTACCGTCTGCCAATTGTTTGTTGAATATCATCACAACTTTCCCCTTCTTCCGTTGGTTATTTGTTGAATAATTCCATAATTTTTTGTTCTTCGGGAAGATTTTGCTTGCTTTTTACTAATTTCGAATTATCTTTCAATCAGAGTCAAGAAGAATTTTAGGTTTAGGATTTTAACTCTTAACTTTTTACTCTGGATTTTGAACTCTTTCTTAATTCTATATTCTTTACTTTAAACTCTTAATTTTTTTGCTTTTTGGTAAAACCTTGCTTGACTTTTACTACTCCTTAGGTTATCACATAATTAAACTTGGGAGGACTCTTAGGTTTTTAACTTTGAACTTCTAACTTCAAACTTCTAACTTTTTTGCGAGGTGCAACATGCACAAAAAAATCCTAACAATTCTGTTTTTTGTCCTGTTTGCCGCTCCCGAAACCGTATGGCTTTGGGGGCCTGTACCCTCTTTTGCCCAATCCGCTCAAACAAATATCGATTCTATCCCTTTCGCCCCAGCAGTGAATTATGGGACAGGGACTTATCCTCGTTCTGTTTTTTGTGCGGATTTGGATGGGGATGGGGAATTGGACTTAGCCGTGGCGAATTATTCGAGCAACAAAGTCTCCATTTTAAAGAACAATGGGGATGGAACATTCCAAGCCAAAGTAGACTACGCCGCAGGAAATGGTCCTTCTTCTGTTTTTTGTGCAGATTTGGATGGTGATGGCGATTTAGACTTAGCCGTGGCGAATGCTAAGAGCAACAATGTCTCCATCTTAAAGAACAACGGGGATGGGACATTTCAAGCTAAAGTTAACTACGGTGCAGGGAGTCATCCTTATTCCGTTTTTTGTGCGGATTTAGATGGAGATGACGATTTGGACTTAGCCGTGGCGAATTATTCGAGCAACAAAGTCTCCATTTTAAAGAACAATGGGGATGGAACATTCCAAACCAAAGTAGACTACACAGCAGGAAATGGTCCTTCTTCTGTTTTTTGTGCAGATTTGGATGGGGATTTTGATCTGGACTTAGCTGTGGCAAATTTTAACAGCAACAACGTTTCTATCTTAAAGAACAATGGGGATGGGACATTTCAAGCTAAAGTTGACTATGCTACAGGAAGTCATCCTCGTTCTGTCTTCTGTGCGGATTTAGACGGCGAAGGTGATTTGGACTTAGCCGTGGCCTGTGAGGGCGGCGACATTTCCACCTTAAGAAACAATCGGGATGGGAGCTTGCAAAGTCTGGATGTGAAGGATGAATTTGACACTGTTGGCACAAATCGGTGTGCCGGCATCGTCTCCATCTTAAGGAACAACGGGGATGGGACTTTTCAAGCAGCAGTTGACTATGTAGTAGGAAGTGATCCTCGTTCGGTTTTCTGTGCAGATTTAGATGGAGATTCAGATTTTGACTTAGCCGTAGCAAACTATTCCAGCAATAATGTTTCCATCTTAGAGAACAATGGCGATGGGACTTTTCAAACTAAAGTCAACTATGGTGCGGGAAGTAAACCGACTTCTCTTTTTTCTGCGGATTTGGACGGAGATGGTGATTTTGACTTAGCCGTGGTAAATTATAATAGTAGCAATGTCTCCATCTTGAAAAATTTGACCCAAATTCCCGCCAACCAACCCCCCTGGGCTTTTCACCTTCTTTTCCCTTTTGACGAAGACACCACCCAACAAGTGGTCAATTTTGATTGGCAAAGTGCTTACGACCCGAATTGGGGAGACCAGATAAAATACGATCTATACATCAGCACCACCCCGGGTTTTGAACCCAACCACACCACTATTGACAGCAATTTATTAGTTGGTAAACACATGGCTACTCTTGAAATCGGGACTTACTATTGGAAGGTCAAAGCTAAGGACAATTGGGGAGCTTTCAGGTGGTCACAAGAGACTTATAGATTTTTCAACAGCAATTATCTGACAGATACTCTTAGGGTAATGGCATTTTCACCTGTGGATTTAATTGTAACCGACCCAAAAGGAGACTCAATCGGAATCGACTTTAACACCATTCCAGATGCAACTTATGACACCACCCAGGACTATAACAACGATGGAGATAAAGATGACATAGTCACCATACCAAATCGCTTAGTTGGTGATTATTTGATTGAGGTAGTGGCTGAACCCGGTGATAGTGGTGTCTACGACTTAGGTATAAGGGTTGATGGCAGTGACGTAGTAAATTTGGCAATGGATGAACCCTCCCCCCCTCCTGGGGAAGTTGCTACTTTCAGCTACAATGCTCCCTGGTATATGAAAGGAGATGCAAGCAGCGACTGGAAGATAGATGCTTCGGACGTGGTTTATTTAATAAACTATCTTTTCCTAGGCATGCCCGCACCTGAGCCTTTGGAGGCTGGAGATGTCAACTGTAACGAGGTGGTTGATGCTGCCGATGCCCTCTATCTAATCAACTATTTGTTTCTCGGTGGTCCCCCGCCTTGCAGTTAATCTTGAAATAAGATACAACCCCAACAGTGATGTCGTAGCCCCGGTTTTAAAAGAGCCGGGGCTTTTCCTGTTTATGAGGAGTCCCTCCCTTCTTCTCGGAGGTGTCAGAACCCTGTTCTGACACCATATTAGGTGAATGTTGGTGGGGGGGTTCCCTGCAGGGTGAATCCCTTCAGGATGAACCCTAACCCCCCACCAAAAACACCAAAATCACCCCGACTTTGATGGTGATGGGGATAGGGAGCCGGTTTATGGGAGAACAAACTCGTATGAGTGCATACGCATATGAACTCTGCTTGTGGTGAGCATCGCAAACAACTTGTCCTGAGCGGAGTCGAAGGATAAAAAAATTATGAAAACAAAGTTCAGAATGTTCAGAAACTTCAGGAGTAGGTCGGGTTGCGATCCCGCCGTGGCGGGAGAGCTACCCGACATCCTATGTCTTCAGTCTATGGTATATGTGTTTCACAGAAAAAATTTTTCAAAAACAAACACAAGAAAGGCAAGAAACACAGGAAACACACGCTATCCAAACTCTATATCCAGAGGACCCGAATGCCCATCCTTCCTGAAAGATTTTTTCCTTTTTACTTGAACTTTCATCACGGCTTTCGTATAATCAAAATATGATTTGTAACTTAAAACCACTTTAAGGAGGAGATCGTGAAGAAAACATCCAGAATTCTTGCTTTGTTGATCGTGGGGCTCTTTGTAGTTTTCACTTTTACAAACATCCTTGCTCAATCTACTTCCACGGCGATTCCCCAGCGCTCGGATATAGACGCCAAATACAAGTGGAGGCTGGAAGATATTTTTGCCACCGACCAACTCTGGGAAGGGGATTTTTCGAAAGTGGATGCCCTTTTGCCCAAAATGACGGAATTCAAGGGAAGACTATCGGAATCAGGGAGGGGACTTTTGGAGTGTCTTCAATTGCAGGACAGCCTTTGGAACATCATGGATCGTCTCTTTGTTTATGCGGGACTGCATCTTGACGAGGATACCAGAGTATCCGCCTCCCAGGAACTGACCGGACGTGCCGCCAGCCTGCGGACCAGAGCAAGACAAGCGGTTTCATTTATTGATCCGGAGATTCTGGCTATCCCACAGCCAAAGTTGGATGAGTTTATAAAATCAGAAAACGGGCTGAAACTCTATCAACATTATATAGACAATATAATCAGAATGAGAGCTCATACCCTTTCGCCAGAGGAGGAGGAGATTTTAGCTTCAGCCGGAGATTTAGCCGACGCTCCCGAAAACGTCTGGAACATGATCAACTATGCGGATATCAAATATCCTTCCATTAAGGACGAACAGGGTAATGAGGTTCAACTCTCCGAGGAGCGTTATTATAAATTTCTAGAATCGACAGACAGGCGGGTGAGAAAAGATGCCTCAGACTTCTTTAGTTCTGCTTATTTGCCTTATTTGAACACCTTAGGAGCCACCTTGAGTGGGGGAGTGGCTAAAGATGTATTCTATGCCAAAGCTCGAAAATATAATTCCAGCTTGGAGGCGGCTTTGGATCAAAGTAATATTCCGGTATCAGTATTTGAAAATCTAATTAAATCCGCGGACACAAATCTCGATCCTCTTTATAAATACATCAGTTTGCGTAAAAAAGTCCTGAAACTGGACGAGCTGCACAAATATGATCTTACCGTCCCCTTGGTGCCGGAAGCCAAGATGGAAATTCCTTATGATAGTGCATTGACCATTATAGAGAGTGCTTTAGCTCCTCTGGGAAAACAATATGTGGCTGACATCAAAGCTGGCTTTAATTCCGGCTGGATAGACGTCTATGAAACCGAAGGAAAGGGAGGCGGTGCTGGTTATTCCTGGGGTTGTTATTCCTCCCATCCCTATATGTTACTCAATTACAACAACACTTTGGATCACATGTTTACCATAGCCCATGAGATGGGACATTGCATGCACTCATACTATACCAACAGAACCCAACCTTATATTTATTCAGGTCATGCCACCTTCACCGCAGAGGTGGCCTCCATTACCAACGAGATGCTCTTGATGGACTATCTGATCAAAAGCACCCAAGACAAAGCTAAAAAACTTTACTTCCTAAATTATTACATTGATCAGCTCGATGGAACTTTTTACACCCAGGTGATGTTTACCGAATTCGAAAAAGCGATTCACGAGAAAAAGGAAAATGGAGACGCTTTGACCTCAGCGTCCTCAAGAGAGATATATAGTGATATTCTCCGAAAGTTTTACGGACCCGAAGTGGTGCTTGATTCTCTTGATGATTTACGCTGTTTACGACTTTCCCATTTCTATACGGACTTTTACGTTTATCAATATGCCACCAGTTATGCCGCCGCCATTGCCATTTCCCGGAAAATCTTAGAGGGGAACAAAGAGGCTTTGGATCGCTATCTGAAACTTCTTGAGGCGGGCGATTCAGATTATCCCATCAACTTACTTAAGAATGCGGGTGTGGATATGACCTCCCCCGAACCCATAAATGAAACCATTAAACTATTTTCCACTTTAGTGGATGAGATGGAGAAACTTTTGCAGTAGATTCCTTACTAATGGAGTTTTTAATCCCCCTTTTTCCCCCTTTAGAAAAGGGGGATTGTATTTAGTCCCCCTTTGAAAAAGGGGGATTTAGGGGGATTTCTAAATCACACCATTTAAATTCTCAAATACTTCTATTTAATGTCGGACAATCTCACCGTGCCAAGGTACAGTCGGTCTATAATTCCTTTTTGAGCCAATCGGTGAGAAAATTTAAAAACTCCGGGTCTATCGGTCTTTCGGTTTTGGCATATTCGGCATAATCGCCCTCCCCTTCGGTCTTACAAAAAAGGTGATCTAAATCCGGAAAAATCCTTACCATATGATTTTTATGCCCCACTTTATCCAAAGCATTGGAAAGCATTATTGCATGTAGATCGAAAACCTGCTTGTCTTTTTGCCCCTGCAATATCAGGACTTTACATTTTACCTTAGCGATGGTTTGCAAAGGATCATGGTTAAAATGTTCCAGAAACCATTTTCTTTTCCCTATCAGCTCTTTATATTGTGGGGGCATTTCTTCTTCTTTCCATTCTTTTTTTCCTCTGACCCAATCAAAGAATTCTTGTTCTTCTTTAGTTGCCTTCTCTTTCATCTCATCGGGTATTTTTGCCTGGCTCAAAAGGAATTCCTGCTGTTCCATGATTACCTGATCCAGGGATTTAGCTGTCCCGGCCATCAAAACAGTGGCTTTGATGCTTTTGTCCTCGGCGGCGATCATGGGGGCAATTATGGCTCCTTCGCTGTGCCCGATCAGACAGATACGATTGGTGTCCACATCCTTTCTGGACTTAAGATACAAAATCCCTGCTTTAACATCCGAGACCAAATCGGATAAGGAGGCAGTTTTGAAGTCCCCTTCGCTTTTCCCGACTCCTCTTTTATCATATCTTAAGACCAAGATGCCGGAGTTGGATAATTTATGGGCAATGGCTTTATACTGCACCGAAAAACCTAAGTTTTGAATTTTTCCGTCTCTGTCTAAGGGACCTGAACCTGAAATGATGATACAAGAAGGATGCTTCTTTTCTACATTTTTGGGAACGGTCACCGTACCTGCCAATTTGAGAGATCCGGATTTAAACGTAGTATCCTCAGAGGTATAATTTTTGGTTAGAGTATCTATCTCAGCTTTTTTGGGGGCGGGCTTATAGCCTTCCTGGTAGACTTCTATTCCTTGCATAGGAATGCTCAGTTTCATTATCTGTTCATTCTTGTCCACCCACAGGTTGACTCCCACCGTTCCGGCTAAATTGACAAAGAGCTTTTGCAGTTGGGAAGAGTCCGATTTTGGATCCTTCGGACTGGTGTCAAAATCGACTTTCTCCTTGCCTTTATCCTCAATCGAAATGGGAATTTCCACTGGGACCACATATCCGAAGAATTCCTGCTTTCCTCCTTTTTCAAAATCGTATCTTTTCACCAAGAAAGTGTAGGGATAGAAAAGTCCGTTCGGCAAAATCAAGGCATCCTTATGCACGGGAGCTTCGACGGTGGAGGTGTCCCCATCCTTGCTCATGTGGTTTATGGTTTTGCCTTCGGAAAATTCAGTGCTCACTTTATATGCCTGCCCCAGAACTTTTCCATCCATATCCAGCTTTTGCGGTGAAAGAAGGGTATCTAAAATCAAGTCCATATTAACCATAAAATCCATTTCTTCCACCTTGAATTGAGCTTGATCTGTGAGTCTGATTTTTCCTTCAGAGGTCGAAAGGGACCAGTTCTCATACCCCGTCTCTTTTTCTCCATAATAAATGATGAATTTCCCAGACTGATTATTCCTATTGTGAGCCTGTTGAACTGAAGTCTGAGAGAAAAGAGAAAAAGGTGATCCCAACAAACCCATGAAAAGAATCACCAAAATTACAAGATATTTTTTCATTTTACACCTCGATTTTCCCGCCTTGGGCGGGATTTCCAAGAGAATCGGTTTCCGTTTGTCGGTTACGAAGCTCGTTTCGAAATTCGTTTACCGTGGCTCGGTGCTCGAAAATTCCTTTCTGGTGGGCGTGTCGAACCATTTTGTCTTAACATCTTAGAATAACCAAACCCAGTCTAAAATCAAACCATTTAATAATACAACATTAATTAAATGTCAAATCATTTTTTGCAGGTTTCAGAAATAGTAAAACAGTTCGACAAGCTCACAGTCCCCCGTTCGTCATAAACGCCTCTTCTGTGAAGTTTTATGGCAACGATCACCAAAGATCCGCCTTGAAGGTATCCATTGACGGTGAATCCGTTGCCCCTTTCTGCCCACTGCTTACTGAAATCTGCCTGCTCTCTCATTTTTCTGGACATTCCCGAAAACTTTGAAGAATAGAGGCCTAAGTAGAGAATTATTAAGCAGATTAGCGATATTTTAGGTGTCCCGCCTCAGGCGGGATTGGTGATTTAAGATGAGCTGGCTGGAAGTGCATAAACTCTTAAAGAGCTAAGCCACTGTATTGCAAGGAGGATTTTTGGATTTTTGAAAAGGGAAGGGGGGTTGGTAGCCGCAGACTTTCAGTCTGCGGGGTAGGGATCGAAAAAATGGGGAAACTCCTCCTCATTTTTTTCTTGACAATTCGGCTTGATCCTTATTATTAATATTGTGAAATTGTTCACAAGTTTGAAAGTTAGAAAGTTTGAAGAACAGAAAATTAGAAAACAAGCTTCAAACCTAAAGGAGAAGTTAAATTAAGATGCGGCCTAAAGAATCCCACCCGCGATTGGCTGGCGGCAAAGTATCTGAATCTACGGTCCGAAGACTTTCCCTATACTATCGCGGTCTATCAAGTTTCGAGAGGGAAGGATATAAGACCATCTCTTCGAAAGACCTGGCGAAAGAAGGGAGATTAACTCCGGCTCAGGTAAGAAAGGATTTGTCCTTTTTCGGAAGCTTTGGGACTCGCGGTTTAGGTTATCCGGTTAAGGAATTGAAGGAAAAGATTGCCCGAATCTTAGGACTGAACCGAACCTGGAATGTGGCATTGGTGGGGGTGGGAAATGTAGGATCTGCTTTGGTTTCATACAAAGAATTCCCAAAACAGGGCTTCAACATAAAGTTGCTCTTCGATAATGATCAGAGGAAGATCAACAAAAATCACAAAGGGATCTGTGTCTTTGATGTGAAGGACTTGGCTTCCAAACTCAAAGAACACAAAATAGACCTGGTGATTCTGGCGGTGCCGGCTTCGACAGCACAGGCGGTCACCGACGATGTGGTTTCAGCCGGGGTAAAAAGCATCTTAAATTTTGCCCCCACCCATATAAAAGTTCCGGATGATGTAACTTTGCGCTCGGTGAATATGGCCATGGAATTGGAGCATCTCTCCTTCTCATTGGTAAATAAAGGGTATCCACTCAAATTCTGATAAGCTAAATATTTTTAAAGTTTCTTCGATTTTTTTCTTGACAAATCCAGAATTTGAGTTATATACTATAAAAATTAAACTTTTGGAGGGGTAAAGAAAAAAGATGATTGGGGGAAGAAGAGTTCTTGATCCAAAGAATAAGTTAATTTTAGCTTGTTTTATCTGTATCTTGGTTTTCTCTGCTTTTTCTGAGGCACAAGAATCGGCTTGGTTTTGTCGACCATACGGAACAGTGAAGTATCGGGGTGATTCAGCTCCGGATGGGCTTAAGGTGGTAGCGTTCATCGATGGGATGGAGTTTGCCTCCTGCCTGACCAAAGATGGTGAGTATAGTTTACTTATTCCCAAAGATGATCCTGCCACCTCTAAAAAAGAAGGCTGGTCTGAGGAGGATGTCATCAGCATAAAGGTGAACGGTTTTTTGGCTAATCCAAGATTTAAAGCCTTCGCAGGTGTGCAGGAGATAAATCTGGATGTTTCCCCATTGGATGTTAAATTGACCACCTGGGGCAAGATCAAAGCCCTCTTTAGGTAGAAAAAAATCATCAAGAAAATATCCTTAGGCACGGTTAAATTGTTTTTTTATGAAGCCAAAGCACAAGTTGGAGCGTAAAATCAAACAGATTGAACCCAAAAGAGGCTTGTTTTTCTGGGAATGTTGAAGAAGTGATGGTTCGATTATACTCACCATAATAAGGAGAGATTATGAAACTATCCAGCAAGGAAATGGGCGATGTGATGGTCTTGGAACCAAAGGGAAAAATCATGGGGGGACCGGATGCCACACTTTTGCATGATCAGTTACACGATTTCATCGATCACGGTAAAAAGAAGGTGATTATCGACTTGGCTAAGGTGGATTGGATGAATAGCACTGGGCTGGGAATTTTAATTTCAGGTTTGACCACCCTAAGAAACAACGGGGGTGAGCTAAAGTTAGCAAATGTGACCGAAAAAATTCAAAGCCTTTTAACCATAACCAAGCTCATCACCGTTTTCGAATGTTTCGATTCTCTGGATGAAGCCGTGACAAGCTTCAAATAACGGAGACCCCCACCCGTATGGGTGCTCGTCTGGGAAAAAAGATCAGGAATTTCGTTTTAGGTTTTCACATAAATTCCGGCTGAAGATTTGTATGAATGCTTCGCAAAGGTAGGTTGGCAAACCTACCTTTTTTCGTTTTAATTTATCCTTTTGGGCATTATATTGAAATAGAGCGTCGTACTCCTTTCAACTGCGTTCATGGTTAACGAAGTTGTGACGCTACATTAAGTGTATTATAGATAAAAGAAGGCTACTTATTGGTGGAGCCCCGCGGTAAAGATGAGTCAATTGTCCAGAGATTCGTTAGGTAGGTCAGAATCTGTGAGAATTAAAAGAAATAACAACTCCCGCAAAACGGGATCCTTCGGACAAATCATAATCCCCAGTTTCTTGGACTATTTGCCTAAGGTGGATGAATATGTGGAAAGAAAATTGAGAAAACTGGGGGTGGATAAAGATAAGCTGGCAGATATCGCCATCTCAGTCACCGAAGCGGTTACCAACGCAGTGGTGCATGGGAACAAAAATGATTTAAAAAAGAAGGTCGTCATAAATCTAAAGGCGGACTCTTCTTGTGTGGAGATCACCGTAGAGGATGAAGGGAATGGATTCGATCCAGAGGCGGTTCAAAATCCTACAGAAGAGAAAAATATCTTAAAACAGGTGGGCAGAGGTATTTTCATCCTGAAATCTTTGATGGATAAAGTTGATTTCATTATTCAGCCCCAAAAGGGAACCATTGTGAAGATGACAAAGTTCTTAAGTTAGTTCGAAGATATTATCTTCAACTCGTTATACCATGATTCAGTTTAGAAAGGTATCTCAAAAAACTACCTGGCGAGGAAAATTTGGAGTGTTCACCTTTAGGGCGTGTTGAAAAAGTGGTTTTAGGAGTGCGAAAGCTTGCTTTCGCGGTTTTCTAAAATCTAAATGTCCCTATACCACAACTATTTAAAATTCTGAGAAAAACCGCCCATACGGGCACTCCGGTTAGGGTTTTTCAACAGTCCCTAAATCTTGACACTCCATAGGAAAGTCTTCCTATTTGACTTTTTCAGAGCTTACTGGAATGATCAGTGAATATGTTTTTGGAAAAAGAAGATTTGGGAACTGGTAGCAAATTTCCCTTCGAACCTTTATCGTTTTGTGTTATATAATCAATAAACATTTGATTTTCCGGAGCAGGTATTTTGCACTTACAGATATTAGTGGCTTTAGTTTATTTGGCTTGTGGTGCCATACTTCTGTTTTTAGGTGGGATAATCTTAAAAGAGGACCCCAAAAACCGGGTCAATCGGGTGACCAGCTTGATGCTTCTTTTTGCCGGGATGGCACCTCTTTTAGCCTCCCTGGGAACCATGATAAAAACCATGGGGGTTCCGGATGGATTTATCCGGGCGCCTTTGACTCAAAATATCTTTTACCTATGGGAGTTTTTCTTCCCTTTTCTTTTGCTCTTCTCCTTAGTTTTTCCAGAGGAGAATCCCTATCTGAAAAGATATCCTAAATTCAAATATCTTATCTTTATTCCCCACTTATTTCACCTTTTTTTAGTTTTGGTTTTTTATGAGCCCAACAGAATTATAAGTTCCTTACATGTAGAAAAAATGGGTTCTTTGGCAAAGTTTTTTTTAGATCCAATCTCTCTGGCATTAAAGTATGCGGCCGTGTTTTTTGGGGTATTGTATAAAATTCACGTTCAGTCCTTCTCCCTTATAAATTTAGTATATCTCCTTTTAGCCCTCTGGTTTTTGTATCGAGGATACAGAAAAATCAATGTCCCCACCCTCAAAAAGCAAGTCGGCTTGCTTATCTGGGGGATAAGGTCTTCGATGGGGCTCTATGCGGTCGCCTTCATCCTTCCGGTTCTGATCCCTTTGGATTTGTCGGATACTTTAAGGTATTTTTTGACCATAGTAGCCTTGGCCGTGGGTAGCGGCTCCATCGCCTGGGCCATAATCAGGCACCATTTCTTGGATGTGAAACTGATCGTCCGGCAGAGCTTGGTTTATACCTTGACCACCGCCATTTTTTTAGGAGCATACTTTTTGATCATCAGACAATTTGGAAAATTGATTCAGAACATGATTGGAAGACAGACGCCCGCAGTTGATATAGGCTTTGTGATTTTAGCCATAATCTTCTTTCAACCGATCATGAGACAGCTGGACGACTTGATCAAGAAATTCTTTATCCGGGAGAGATCAGATTATCGTGGCATGATGGAGACTTTCAGCCGAAAATTGGTCACCATCTTCGATTTCAAAGAGCTGAAGGAGATGGTGGTGGATGTTTTGAAAAAAGAGATGTTGGTGGAAAATGTCTATCTCTGTGTAGCTAACCAAAACAAATCCGAAAAATTAAAAAAAAGCGAATATATCTTGTTTTCTGATGATCCCCAGAAAGAGGAAACCTATTCATTCAATAAAAGCGACCCTTTGTTTCCCATTTTAAAGGAGAAAACCAGACCTGTTTTTTTGGGTGACTTAGGCGTGACGAAAGACATAAGCTCACTTTTTAGTCTCCTTTCAAAACTGGAGGTGTTTTTGGTAGTCCCTATGATCAATCAGGATGAATTGGTGGGGTTCATTGGCCTGTCCCGAAAGACTACCCGATTCCGGTATAGTTATGAGGACATCACCCTTCTGGGGGTGTTAGCCAATCAGATGATCATCGCCATAAACAATGCTCGGCTTTATCAGGAATCTTTGGAAAAACAAAGACTGGAAGAGGAGTTGGCGTTAGCTCGCCAGATTCAGGTGGGTTTATTGCCGAAGGTCTGCCCCAAAGGTGAGCTTTTTGAGTTTTCTGCATTCACCCAGCCAGCCAGGCAGGTGGGTGGCGATTATTATGATTTTTTGATCAGCGAGGAAGGACGGGTAGGGGTTGCCATTGCCGACGCCACCGGCAAAGGAATACCAGCCGCCATGCTGATCTCTTTGGTACATGCCTCATTGAGAGCAGAGGTGAAAAACAGATTGTGTCCTTCCCGGGTGATGGCTAACATAAATCAGTTGATCTTCTCCTCTACCTCATCGGAGAAGTTCGCTACCATGTTTTATGGTGAGCTTGATCCTCAAGGCAGAAAATTGATCTATTGCAATGCCGGACACAATTATCCAGTGGTGATCCACCAGGATGGAAGGGCGGAATTTTTGGACACTGGAGGTATGCTGTTAGGAGCTTTTCAGGAGGCTTTGTATGAGAGAGGCGAGGTGCTTCTCCAAAGGAATGATACTATATTTTTCTATTCCGATGGGCTGACTGAAAATTTCAATAATAAGGATGAGGAGTTCGGAGACAAGAGGCTTTTAGATTTGCTTTTAAGAAATCGTTTTCTTGATCCGGAAGGATTGAAAGAAAAGGTAATAGAGGAGGCAACTAATTTTACCGGCGGTGTCCCTCCCTATGACGATTTCACCATAGTGGTTTTGAAAATATATTAGGATAAAGAGTCGTAGGGAGGGTGTCTCTGAAAACGGTAGTCTGCGAAGAATTCTTTACGCTACTAAAGAAACACGCGTAGCCAAGCCTTCACGGCTTGGCTCTGGCATTGGATCTTGCACCCGATGAAAGTAGCTTTATCAAATCCCCTCTCCCCTTGCGGGACAGGGTTGGGGTGAGGGGGAAGGCAAATAGAGTGTGACAGATCGAAGGTGCATATGCGTGCTTGTGTGTTCACATTAGTACTTCAAAGGCATAAAAATGAAAAAAGTGAGACATCCTGATCTAATAAAGATCAAAAAGCCTAAAATAAGAAGAACCTGGACTCGAAGCCCGGTGACTAAGGTCAAAGAGAGTGGAAAAATTTACAAAAGAAAGAGGTCAACGGATGAAACGGATTTGACTGCGGGTATTGGCAAAACCTACAAATACTGCCCGAGATGCGGAGCGGAGATGGTCGACAAAAGAATCGATCACAAGGAAAGAAAAGCATGCCCGGTTTGCAAATTTGTCTTTTACCATAATCCCGTTCCGGCGGCAGGAGTAGTTATAGAAAAAGATAATAGAATTCTTTTAGTCAAGAGGAAATATGAGCCTTATAAAGGAGATTGGTCTTGTCCTGCTGGGTTTATGGAATACGATGAATCTCCTGAACAGTGTGCCATAAGAGAAATCAAAGAGGAATTGAACGTGGATGTGGAGCTGGATGGTCTATTTGGTGTCTATTCGGGCAAAGATGATCCCAGAACTCATGCGGTTCTGATAATGTATTGGGCGAAAATAAAAGGAGGAGAGCTAAAACCCGGCGATGATGCAGAGGAGATCGGATTTTTTGCTAAAGAAGAAGTTCCCCAAAACATCGCCTTTTTAGCCCACAGGCAGATTATAAAAGAATTCTTCGATGGGCGGGGGTAGCCGCAGACTTCAGTCTGCGAGGAGGTGAGGACGCAATGGAATATAGGATATCGGTTGGGGCGAATAGCAATTCGCCCCTACTAAGTGTAGATTTATGTTGATGATTTTTAATCAGCCAGTTATATTTCATTTCAATAGAAACTTTAAAAACAAAGTGTTATAAAGTATGAAATCTATTAAGTTACTTTTCTTTGCCATAATTTGCTTCATCTGTCATAGTTCCTATTCACTTTCTCCTGCTCTAGCAGAGGACACAACTTTTGTCCCTTTGAAAGAGTGGAAGGATTATACCGCCGAAGAAAAAACGATTTTGAGAGAAAGATGGACAGATGAAAAAGTAAATGCGGTTGTCAAGGCGATTAAGGGAGAGGGAAGGATGCCCGGGTTCGTGGGCAAACTGCCTCCTTATACTCATGACCTGCGAGGGATACCGCTCGCCAAAAGGGCCCTCCGAAATGCTATGCTAACCAATACCAATCTGCAAGGAGCCGACCTCCTCGGAGCCTATCTGCAGGGAGCCACCCTCCGGGACGCCAATCTGCAAGGAGCCTTTTTCGCCTATGCCAGTTTGCAAAGAGCCAACCTCTGGTTCGCCAAACTGCAAGGAGCCGGCCTCTTCGCTGCCAATTTGCAAGGAGCGGACCTCTCTAAGGCCGGGTTGGATTCTGCCTACCTCTGGTCTGCCGACCTCCGAGGAGCCAATCTGTCGAACGCCGGGTTGGATTCTGCCGACCTCCTGGACGCCAATCTGCAAGGAGCCATACTTTGGGGCGCCAATCTGCAACGAGCCCGCCTCTCGCGTGCCAATTTGCGAGGAACTGTTCTTGAATCAGCCAAATTGCAGGATGCTGACCTCTTTCGAGCCACTTTCGATTACACCTTCCTGTGGTTGGTTAATCTTGGAGAGGCGAAGAACATAAGATATATACAATGGGGAGATTCAATTAACAATCGCTATGTCATAGGCGAAGAAAAACAAGCGGATTCCACGAAATCCGATGAAGCTTTTCGTAGAGCGGAAATCACGTACCGAGACTTAAAAACCTTATACAAAAAAGAGCTAATGGATGATGTCGCTGGCGAGTTTCATTTTCGGGAAAATCATGTGATAACTAAAAGATACCTAAGAACTAAAAGTGAACCTTTCAAATATCTTTGGGGGCTTTTCCGCCGTTTCTTCTTAGAACAAACCTATGGCTACGGTTCACGTCCCATCTGGCTTCTGCGGAGTTCACTTTTTGTCATTACTCTGTTTTTCCTTATCTTTGCTTTCGTAACCATTCGACCGAGAACGAAATCTGGTATCTATCTCGTCCAGCCAGGACGGCGTGGGGAAAAAGTGAAACCTTTAACCTTCCGAAAAGGGCGTTTGTTTCTCGATTGTTTTTACTTCAGCCTACTTTCCTTTGTTACCTTCGGCTATGGAGCGTTACAGCCAAGACTATGGCTACAGTTTTTCCGTTTACAACCAGTGGAATTTAAACCTGTTCGCTGGGCGCGTATTTTTGTCGGCATTGAAGCCACTCTCGGCATCTGGATCTTTGCCCTCTTAGTAACGGTGCTGTTTGGAAGGGGCTGAAAAACCTAAAAAGGAGATCTGCTCACCAGATGGATCTTCTTTTGGTAGAGGACGCCTCGTTCTCTACCAACCATCACCCCAAGGTCACGAACGAGGGCATACGTGACGAACGAGAGGAAAAAAGTGTTGATCTCAGTCGGTATATGTTAAGTCTTAAGCCTAATGGCAAACAAGAGGTGAGCCATGAAACTGAAAAATTGTTTTGGGATTTCCCGTGCCTGCCAGGTCAGGGGACCTGGCAAGCACGTAACCTTTTTAAACGCTACCCAAGGATGCAATCATTATTTAATTGACAAAGCATTAGGCAATACCTAAACATTCCAATCACCTAAGGGAGAATGATGGTATCACACCTCATCGGAGAAACCGCTGGCGTATGCACATCTATATTGTGGACCTTCGGCTCCATTCTTTTCACGCAAGCAGGCAGAAGAATAGGTGCCCTTAGTGTCAATGCATTCCGCATCGTCTTTGGCATAGTCCTGTTGGGAGCTACCCACCTTTTTGCTTTTGGCACGATCATGCCTCAAGCCAATCCTTCACAATTCTTTTACATGGGGTTGAGCGGCGTAGTAGGCTTGACTATAGGCGATTATGCATATTTCGGTGCACTCGTCCTCATCGGACCAAGAAGAGGCGTGCTTTTGATGTCTCTTGCTCCTGTTTTCTCAGCTGTCTCGGCATACTTCGTGATGGGCGAGATACTGGGGTTATGGGCTATAATCGGAATTGCCACCACCCTTTCCGGCGTTGGTCTGGTAATTCTTGAAAGAGAAGAGGACTCCGGTGAAGTGCCCCTTTCCAAAAGACAAAAAACGATTGGCGTCCTTCTCGGTTTGGGAGGCTCGCTGGGTCAGGGAATAGGTCTGGTGATCTCAAAATACGGGATGATAACTGCGGCAAACGACCCAATAGCCCCCTTAAATCCACTCTCAGCCACATTGATCAGAATGATCGTTGCGGCAATCTTCATCTGGATATTTATCCTCACCACAGGTAAGTGGTCAAATGTATTGGACTCGTTCAAAGATAAAAAAGGTATTACTAAAACATTCGGCGGTGCAGTGACCGGACCATTTCTCGGGGTCTGGCTATCCATGGTAGCAGTAACCTATACAAAAGCCGGGGTGGCCGCAACCCTGATATCTCTGATGCCTGTAATGATCATTCCAGTAGTATGGATTTTATTTAAACAGAAAACAAGCTGGCGAGGTATCCTCGGAGCGGGAATAGCGGTTATAGGTGTCGCAATATTATTCTTGACGTAAATATTCCTCTATCGCCCACTATGCTTCTTCGCTATCTGCCGTTGTCGGCGTGCCCCCAGATATGGGATTTTGCTTGTCTCCGCTTCGAGTTTGACAGGGTGTACAATTACTTTTAGGGTTAGAGATTAAAACTTCGCTTTCAACTTCTTCTCCCGTTTCCTCAGTAATGGAAGTAAGTAGACAGAGCTTCAGAGATACCTGTTCTGACATTTATATGCTCCACCAATAATTAAGTTTGATTAAAAAAGTGTTGCCGGGTATAGTGTCGAAAAGGTTGTCCCAGTCGCGTCTAAATCTGAAGTCACCCATGGTATTGTAGTCTTCCCGGGACTGGGTCCAGACCAAGAATAAAGTGCTTCCCGGTCGATACTCCCAACGTAAGACAACATTGGAGTTAAAGGAGCTCCAGTTGAAATCTCGATAGATAGTGGTATCCACATACTCGAACTTATCCGGAGCGATAAGCCGTTTGAAGTTGTTATAATCCACAGCGGCCATAAAAGGTTGAGCATAGATTTGCAAAGTCAGGTCTTTACTGAAGGTATAAGTTCCTCTGATAGTCACATCAAATCTCCTCACGTGTTGCTCACCAAAGATGTCGTCGGTTCTTTGGCCATTTTCATCTGTAAGGTAAGTTATCCATCTGGAAACACCATCAGAGCGCATATAGCCGGGACCACCACTTAATTCGATGTTGGATTTAGGCTGGATGTTAAGCCAGAGACCATAGTAGTTATAATGTCCATCCCTGGTGTCTCCCCCCTCGACCGAGGGATTAATCTGCCACCATTTCCGGCTATCGGTGTTCATCCAGAACCACCAACTCTGTCCAATGGGGATCCCCACCAAAGGACCTCCCCGTGTTTCTAGATCGTCATAAGTCCTTTCAAAATCCCTCCAGGTTCCTCCGCCCACTTCCCAAAAGTTCGTCAGCTCAACGTTCGCATTGAAGTTCCCTCCATGGCCCAGCTTCACCCCGGACAGATTTTCCAAGAGCGAAAAATTAAGATTATTCCAGGTTTTTCTCACTATCCACCGTTTTTTAGTGGTCTTATACTGTAGCCATGCGGATAATTCTCTATAGTCGGCACGTTGTAGGTATCCCAGGCGATTCAAATCCAATTCCCGATCCAGGTAATCTACCTGTAAGGAACCAAGTATGTGTTCTCCGCCTTCTTTCTGGATACCCACATACCCACCCCGACCATCTTTAGAGAGTCCTGTCCTGGAACCAATCATCTGTCCACTGCAGCGATAATCGCCCTTGTGGAATCGTAAGGTCCAGTCCACCCCGCCGGTGTAAGCAGGATCAAAGCTCTTCTGGTTTACCGCAGTTGCTATTATTCCCAGGTACGAGTTTTTCCAGATGTCCTGCATAAAACGAGCCACGAAATAATTGGCTTCAGGCTCCATAACCTCCGTCTTTCTATAACCGTCCACGTGCATGAATTCCGCTTTTTCTCTCTGGGTCACCGCTTCCAGAATCCCGATAGAAGTGCCATTCTTTGTTTTTCCAGTTATCTTGCCAGCGCCCAGGATGGTGGTAGAGGTTGGTTTGTCGATGTAGTAAGCCATACTTTCAGGTTCTTGGGATGGCTGTTTCCCTATCCGGCGGGAATAAAAAAGCTGAAACGGGGTTTCGAAGATTTTGAATCCCTCCAGGAAAAAAGGTCTTTTCTCTTCGTAAAGGGTCTCGAAGGTCGACAAGTTCAATACGGTTTGGTCTGCTTCCACCTGTCCAAAATCAGGATTGACCGTGGCGTCGAGGGTAATGTTTGAAGTAATCCCGTATTTCAGATCAAAACCGGAGTTTCCGAAGAAGTCTCTACCATCCGAATTGCCCAAGCTTTTGGCTTCAGTCTTCTCATAGGAGACGGCGTAGGGCAAAATCTCTAACCTTTTGGGAGGAGCCAGACCGCTTAGTCCTTTGAGGTGCCCGAAGAGTGATACAAAGCCACTGGCGCTCTGCGGGATATATACCCACCTGTCCAGTTCGTTCTTTCGGCTGATCTGTCGGCTAAAGTAAATTCCCCAGATCGGATTCTCTTCACAGGCAAACCGAAGACAGTGAAACGGTATTCTCAATTCAGCTGTCCAGCCAGAATTGGTTTTCTCGGTAGCTGATTCCCATACCGCATCCCAGCTGTTATCATTGGAATTGTCATTGTAGTAGTAAGAGTCCTTTTGGGTTCCAGACACATACACGGTAAAGGCATAAGCGGTCTGATGGTCGTGATAGCTGTCTACGATCACATTGATAAGGTCAGCCTGCACCTCCCTATCTCTTCGAGTCAAGCGGCTGATGATTTTGTCTGGCTCTGGGTCATACATCTCCATCCCCACATACAAAGCTTCTTCATCGTAAGCCACCCGAACAAACGTAGATTCGGAAGCTGGTTTACCTTCATCCGGTTGAAATTGGATAAAATCTCCGGACCGGGGAGCTTTTTGCCAGAATTCCTCATCCAATATTCCGTCGATTTTTGCGCCTCCATTTATTCTGATAGCAGTGATACTCTTTACGGTATCCTCATCTGTCTTTTGACCGAACAGATCGGAATGGCTTAAGAGTAGAAAAAAGAGGAATATCAGAGACGAGATTAAGACCCATTTCCAACTTGGCATTTTTCTTTACAATCCCAAAGAAGTTTTTTCCCAAGCGTCACTATATAGCTGAACAATCACAAAATCGATCCAACTCAATTTTTTATACTGGCATTTTGGGAGAAATGTTCCGAAAATTTTTCGAAAACTTCCTTCAAGGAACAGAATTTATGCAAAAATACTTTGAATTTAATCAGTTTTTATTATATTTGATCTAAAAAATGGTTTGAATTTGGCAAACAGTTTTGAATATGATGCAAAGCGAAGACGAAAAATGGATGAGACACGCTCTGGCTGAAGCCCAGTTGGCATTAAATAAAAAAGAAGTTCCCATTGGGGCGGTGGTGGTATATGAGGATAAGATCATTGGCAGAGGTCACAACCAGGTGGAGAGGCTAAACGATCCCACTGCACATGCGGAGATAATTGCCATCGGAGCGGCTTCCAGTTATCTTAACTCATGGAGGCTATCCGGAGCTTCCCTCTACGTTACTATCGAGCCTTGCGTCATGTGCGCTGGAGCTATCGTTTTGTCTCGGCTTGATCGACTGGTCTTTGGAGCCAAAGACCCCAAGGCGGGAGCATGCGGCTCCTTATACAATATAGTCCAGGACATCAGATTGAATCATCAAGTGCAAGTCATCCCCTACATATTGGAACAAGAGTGCAGTCAAATCCTCGAGTCTTTCTTCGAGAAAATCCGGCAGAGCACGAAAGAATCTGAAGGTGAAGGAAAAGCTTGAAAACCATGAGCTTGGCGAAAGATGGAACAGTTAAGTAAAAATTTAGACCTGGATCAGATTCATACTAAGCTTTTGAATCTGGGACTTCTTTTGGATGTCGCCTTTCCTGCGGTTTTGTTCTGCGTGGGTCTTTTTTTAAGAAGCCAGGGCGTGGGCGAAAAACCAGTTGAAGGATTAGATGTATTGCTTTGGGTCTTATTGGCAGTAAGTGCGGGGGAAGTCTTAGCAATTTATTTAATCAAAAAGAAGGTACTTTTTGCTCGAAATATTCTAAAGGTCAAAAAAGAAAACATATCCGTGGAGCAAATTTTTTTAAGGTCTGGATTAATTCTATTTTCATTAAGCTTGTCTCCAGCCATTTATGGCTTCATATATTTTCTTTTAGGTGGGATAAAAGAAAGGTTCGTGATATTCATCGGTATCACTTTGCTTTGCTTTCTTTTATTCAAACCGAAACTTGAGGAGATGAAATCTGTGAAGGAGGGTTTATCCGATCTTTCTGATGAACACTGAAGAAATGGAAAAAGGGTTTTTAACTATTGCCTTTTGACTATTTACTATCTACTGTTTTTTGGAGAGGTGGCCGAGTGGCTGAAGGCGCGCGCCTCGAAAGCGCGTATCCCCTTAAAAGGATCGAGGGTTCAAATCCCTCCCTCTCCGCTTTTTCAAAAATCCATGGAAAAAATCTATGCAAATGTATTAAGAAACACAAGAGAGAAACAACTTAAATAGGTCATTCTTTCATCAAAAGATAAAAGGAGCAAAAATGAGAGAAACAAAGAAAAAGAAGATTCCTAAATTAAAGTATACTTTTGACCAGCTGGCAAGTGCTCGGCGCATGTGGGGTTATGATTTTTCCCCGGATGGAAAGAGGATGGCTTTAGTGACTGATCTGGATGGGAAGTTAAACTTATGGCATCTCCCCACTATGGGAGGCTTTCCGGTTCAGCTTACCTTCTTTAAGGATCAGGCAGTTCGAAACGTGAAATGGTCACCGGTTTCAAATCGGATAGCGTTTGGGGCGGATGAAAAAGGAAACGAGCTTGAACAGATTTACGTTATAGACTTGGATGGAGGAGGAAGACCTCTTTGTCTTACTAATAATCCAAAGAAGCGCTATTATCTTTCCGCTTGGTCGCCGGATGGGAAATTCATCTATTATACCACAGACGATCGCAATCCGATGGCTCTTGACATAGGACGGATTTACGTATCTTCAGGTAAACTTGAACGAATCACCCAGGAAGATAGATTATTCGAGGCTCGACGTCCTTCACCGGATGGATATTACCTGCCCATTTTTGAGTTCTTCTCTAACGACCATTCTACTCTCCATCTTTTAGAGCTTTCCACTGGCAAAAGATGGGAGCTCACCCCGCATGTGGGAAAAGTTAGATTTGAGTTCGGTGCTTGGAGCCCGGATAGTCGATTTCTTTATGCCCTCACTGATGAAGAGAGCGAATTTTTGCATTTAATTAAGATAAATGTGAAAACCGGTGAAAAACAGGTTCTTGCTTCACCGGACTGGGATGTCGAACAAGCCGCAACCTCTAATGACGGACGGTGGCTGGCATATACAGTCAACTGTGGCGGATTTCAAACTATCATTCTCCATGATCTTAACACTGGTAAAAAGCACTCGCTTGGCGAAGACCTAAACGCTTTACATTTTCAATGTAAATTTACCCTAGACTCCCGCTTTTTAGCCTTTCAACGTAATCAAGCTACCCGTGCCAGCGACTGCTATCTTTTCAACTTAGAGAGTGGGGATATCCAACGGATTACGGACTCAATGTCGGGTGGGGTGAAAAGCGAAGATTTGATTTCACCTGAGTTAATCGAATATCAAAGTTTTGATAGAAAAATTCCCGCCTGGTTTTATCGTCCAAGAGGGAAAGGACCATTCCCGTGTGTGCTTTCCATCCACGGTGGTCCTGAATATCAAGAACTGCCTTTTTACTATCATTTCTATCAGTATCTGCTTCAGGCGGGAATCTGTATACTTGCCCCGAATATTCGTGGTTCCACCGGATACGGAAAAGCTTACATGCGTTTAATTCATCGGGATTGGGGAGGGGGAGAGCTGAAGGATATCGAGGCGGCAGCAAGATTCCTTAAGGCTCATCCTGAGATCGACAAAGACCGAATCGGAATCTATGGTGGAAGTTTTGGAGGATTTGCGGTTCTTTCTGCGGTCACCCGCCTTCCTGATCTATGGTGTGCGGCGGTAGACTTCTGTGGTCCCTCAAATCTGGTGACCATGCTTGAAAGTGTGCCCGAGTTTTGGAAACCCACGATGAAAGAATGGGTAGGAGATATCAATGATCCAGAGGATCGAAAGTTTCTCTTAAAGCGGTCGCCCCTCACTTACCTTGATCAAGCCAAAACCCCGATCCTTATCATTCAAGGGGCAAATGATCCACGGGTGGTAAAAAGAGAAAGCGATCAAATGGTGGATGCGCTTAGAAAGAAGGGCGTGCCAGTTGAATACATGGTTTTCGAGGACGAAGGACATGGACTCACCAAGACGGAAAACGTCATTTTAGCCTTTAAAAAGACCGCAGATTTCTTTTTCGAACACCTGCTTGAGCAGATTCCAGAGATCATGTAGTGTAACGCATTACCTTCCCAGACAGGTCTCTGTCTTTGTCGCCAACATGGCTTGTCCAAAGAATCCCTCAAATGAATATCTTTATGCCATAGGTTCACCCAGAATTATGGAGGATTGTAAAATGAGATTCGTTATCTATGTATATCTGTTGATCGTGGTCTTAGTGATTACTTCATGCGGAAAGGGTAACCTGCCTCCCGGCGGATCGGGGTTAATCGAAGCCACCGAAATAGTGGTATCTTCTGAAATATCAGGTCAGCTTAAGTCCCTGAGGTTTGACGAAGGCGATTCGATAAAAATGGGCGATACTATTGCAGAAATCGACACAGTTACGACCAGGCTTCGTCTTCATCAGGCAGAAGCTTTAAAAGAAATGGCAGAAGCAAAGGTTAAAGTCTCGGCAATAAACATTGAACAAGCTGGTTACAACTTTGAACTTGCCAAAAAGGAATATGATCGGGTTGCATCTCTTTTGAAGGCTGGTGCGGTCAACCAACAGCAATATGATCAAACAGAGACCGCCTATAATCAAGCGATCCTATCCAAAAAACAAGCCGATGCCGCTTATGACGCCGCTGTAGCGGAATTGGCGAAATCTGAATCGGAGATTGCTTTGCTTAAAAAACAGTTGAGTGACTGTTTTCCTAAAGCACCAGAATCGGGAGTGGTTACCAATAAATTTGTGGAAGTGGGTGAGTTAATCGGGGTGGGTAAACCTTTGGTGAAAATTGCCAAACTGGATACTGTCTGGGTAAAGGTGTATTTACCTCCGTCAGATTTGACCAAGATTAGTTTGGGGGGTCATGCAAAGGTAGACCCTGAAGATGGTCGTAACCAGCCGCTTGACGGGAAAGTTAGCTGGATTTCCAACCAGGCTGAATTTACGCCGAAAAATGTTCAGACTAAAGAGGCACGGGCTGATTTAGTCTACGCCGTCAAGATAACAGTTCCCAATCCAGGGAAAATCCTGAAAATCGGTATGCCGGTGTCCGTGAAGATTCAATGAGTATAGTTGAAGTAAACTGTCTAACCAAGACCTACGGTCCCTTGAAGGCGGTGGACAATTTCAGTCTCACCGCCAACAAAGGGGAGATATTAGCTTTAGTTGGACCTGATGGTGCTGGAAAAACATCGACCTTCCGTGCCACCTGCGGTTTGATTAAGTATGATTCTGGTGAAATAAAAATCGCAGGCTATGATGTCTCCCGTAATTTCGAAAAGGTAAAACCTCTTTTGGGGTATATGCCGCAGGCGTTCTCGCTTTACCCTGACCTCTCAGTGGAAGAGAACCTGTATTTTTACGCAGGACTTTTTGGACTGAGCCGCCAGCAGTTTAATGAGAAGGAGAAACTTCTTTATGAGTTTTCTGGCTTGGGACCATTTCATAATCGTCGTGCCGGAGCTTTATCTGGCGGAATGAAACAAAAACTTGCCCTAAGCTGTGCCTTGGTGCACGATCCGGAGGTGCTTATCTTAGACGAGCCGACCACCGGCGTTGATCCTCTTTCCCGGCGTCAATTCTGGGACATCCTGAAAAACCTAAGAGCGAGAGGTTCAGCCATTGTGATCTCTACACCTTACATGGACGAGGTAGCGCTTTCAAATCGAGCCATTTTTATCTATAAGGGAAGCAAACTGGTCGAAGGAACGCCAGATGAATTGGTGCAAAAATTTGTGGGCAAAGTTTATAGAGTAGATGTTCAACCGACTTCAGAACGAATGGAGCAGTTAAATAAGATTAAAGAAATAGCCTCGAGACGGTTTGGATCATCGGTGCATATTTATACCCCAGCAAATCGTCCAATCGAAAACTATTATGATGATCTTCGTCAAATTGGAATCGAGCCGAATGTGATCTCGCCTGTGCAACCCGAATTGGAGGACATATTTATTCAATTTATGGGGAAATTCGAAAAATGGGATATGCGGTTGAAATCGACAACTTAACCAAAAAATTCGGCGATTTTATAGCTGTTGATCAAATTAACTTGACCGTTGAAACCGGAGAGATATTCGGCTTTTTAGGGGCTAACGGTGCCGGCAAGACCACAGCCATACGGATGCTTTGTGGCCTCCTGTTGCCAACTTCTGGTAACGGCATTGTCAATGGTTTTGATATCTATAAAGAGCCTGAAAAAATAAAGAAAAGCATCGGGTATATGTCACAGAAATTTTCACTATACAAAGACCTTACCGGGGAAGAAAATCTCTGGTTCTACGGCTCGGTCTACCAAATACCATCCGGAGATTTGCGAAAGAGGATCGATGAATTGTCGGAGAACCTGGAGTTATCAGAATTTATCGACCGTTTGGCAGGTTCTCTTCCCGTAGGTTGGCGACAACGTCTGGCACTGGCGGCTTCGCTTTTGCACCGTCCTCACATGTTATTCTTAGATGAACCAACCGCTGGAGTTGATCCGGTTTTTCGCCGCCGCTTCTGGGAGATATTATATGGTTTGGCGGAAGAAGGAACCACCATTTTCGTCACCACTCACTATATGGACGAAGCGGAGTTCTGTCAGCGGATTTCCATAATGCACCAGGGAAAAATAATTGAACTGGGCAACCCTCAGGAGTTGATAAAGACATACCAGCAACCCACCCTACAAGATTTATTCGTACGTCTTATCTCCGGAAAAAACACCAATGAATAAAATCAAATATATCGCCATCAAGGAGGTTCGACACATACTTCGGGATTCCCGTTCCTTAACCATCGCCATACTTATGCCCATTCTGATGACCTTGCTCTATGGTTATGCCATAAATCTGGACGTCAAAAACATCAAGCTGGCGATATTGGACTTTGATAAGACCCAGGACTCAAGAGAGCTGGCCCGGAGGTTTTACAATTCGAGTTATTTTGCCCCACCATCCGCATTCCCTGATATCTCCGATCCGGAAAGGACATTAAAGAACGGGGACGCCAGCGTTATCTTAACCATACAGCCGGGATTTGCCTCTGCCTTAACCAACCTCCGCCACTACGAGTTAGGATTTTTGGTGGATGGTGCCGATGCCAATCTATCAGCTGCTTCTTTTAGCTATTCGGGAATAATACTTGGGCAGTTTCTTGAGGAAAAATTACCACTTGAAGTCGAACTGCCCGGGGTAGTCATTTCTCAACAGGTGCTCTATAATCCAGATATGAAATCGTCCCACTTTTTTGTCCCTGGTCTGATCGCCGCTATCTTAATGATGATCTCTGCCCTGCTTACTTCGATAACAATAGCCCGGGAGAAGGAGACCGGCACCATGGAACAACTTCTCACTTGCCCGGTGACCCCGGTTCAAGTGATCATTGGAAAGGTTTTACCCTACATCGGACTGGCTCTGCTGGATGGTATAGTGGTGATTGCATTTGCCGTGCTTCATTACGGAGTTCCATTTGTGGGATCAAAATGGCTTTTACTCTTTTTTGGCATTATATATATTATCGCCGCACTTTCCATCGGGATACTCATCTCCACTTTGGTTCGCACCCAGCAGGTGGCGATGATGGCCGCTCAATTGACCACCCTGCTTCCATCGGTGATGCTTTCCGGATTCATCTTTGAAATCAAGAACATGCCCAAAGTGCTTCAGTATATATCCTATACAGTGCCAGCCAGATATTTTCTATTGATAATCCGGGGGATAATGCTTAAAGGGTCCAGCATAAATGTGCTTTGGACCGAGGCGGTATTTTTGATTTTACTGACTTTAATATTGTTGAGCGTGGCGGCAAAGAAATTTGAGTTGAAGATAGGATAGAAGATGATCCGAACCACATTAGCCTTAATGAAGAAGGAGTTCCACCAAATCGGGCGTGATCGCATTATGCTTCGGCTTATATTTCTGATGCCCTTAATTCAACTATTGCTGTTGGGCTATACTGCCAGCACCGACGTCAAGCTGATCTATACGGTATTTTACGATTTGGACAAAAGCGAATTGTCCCGCCAATATGTCAGGTCCTTTTCGGTTGGCGATTATTTTGTACCGCGGGCAGCTGATATACCACTTACCGAGGCAGAACGTGGATTTAAGGAAAATAGATACAATGCCGTCATGATCATTCCGGATGATTTCTCCAAAAACATCCAACAGAAAAAGCCCGCCCAAATTGGCTTTATGGTGGATGGAACCAATGCCAATTCAGCTTCCATCGCTTTAGGTTATGCTAACATCATAACCAGTCAATTCAACCAGAGGATCACCGGTTTTACTTCTCCCATCTCAATGCAGGGGAAAATGCTTTATAACCCGGAGGCGAAGTCGGTTTACTTTATGGTCCCTGGAATAGTCGCCACCTTGTTGACCATGGTTACGGTCATGCTGACGTGCATGGCGATCGTTCGGGAAAGAGAGATCGGAACCTTGGAGCAACTGATGGTGACCCCCATCACCACTCCCGCCTTACTGCTCGGAAAGATCGTTCCTTTTGCCCTAATCGGTTTTCTGGAGATGTCTTTGGCATTAGCTTTTGGCATGATCTGGTTCAGAATACCTTTTGTCGGCTCATGGCCCTTACTTTATGCCTTGTCTTTCGTATACTTGTTCGCCACTCTGGGAGTGGGGATCTTTATTTCCACCGTAACCAAAACCCAACAACAGGCGATGTTTTTTTCTTGGTTTTTCTCCATTTTTGCCCTTCTTACGTCTGGCTTTTTCACTCCCATCGCCAATATGCCACGGTCAATCCAGTATCTCACCTACATAAATCCCCTTCGATATTTTATGAAGATAGTCCGGGGTATCATTATGAAAGGAGCGTCAATTGACGTTCTCTACCCCGAAGTAATGGCTATGGTCATATTTGGCTTGGTGATTTTCTCTTTTTCCTGGATGCGCTTCTCCAAACGGGTCAAATAGAAGATCAATGACAAGAAATCCATCAGCGCTCCGGAGTGGATGTCACCATCCACCCCGTTCCGAGGGTGAAATAAAAGATCAGATTCTTTCTTTGGTGCATCAAACTTAGGAAATGCAAATACGTTGAGAGCGCATCCACCGGGGATGGAAACTTCCCTCTCCCCTTGTGGGAGAGGATCAGGGAGCGGGGGATATTTGTAGTGTCCTAATTTGAATTTTGGGGCTTGACAAAACGTTTAACTCTTGTATTTTAAAGGTGTAAATGGAAAAGAATCTTCTAATCTGTGGCGATAATCTGAAAGTCTTAGATGATGTGATAAAAGAGTATGTCAGGAAAAACTGAGGTGACTTTATGGCAGAAATAAACCTAACACAATCGGAAGCCGATGCACTTATTGCAATGGAAAAGATTAAGGTGGATGACAGTAGGTGGGATTACCCAGGTCTAGGCGGGAGTTTGCGTATTCCATTAATTTCACAAGATAAACGTGAAAACTTTATGCTTGATATAAGCAGAGGTAAGATTGATTTGTTGAAAGGCAAATATCAAAATAGAGCCAGACAGATTATAATACTTGTTCGTTTAGATTTCGGAGGACAACCGCATCAGAATCCTGACGAACAAGAAATACCATCACCTCATCTACATATATATCGAGAAGGATATGGTGATAAATGGGCAGTCCCAATTCCGACAGATAGGTTTCCGAATATTTTAGACCTTTGGCAAACTCTAGAGGATTTTATGGATTACTGCAATATTGTTGAACCACCGAATATCGAAAGAGGGTTATTCCCATGATTGACGAAGTCCGGGATTTATTAGACAAATATCTTCTTTGGTTAAAGGATAAAACTGTCCTTAGACAGATTCAAGATTGGGTTGAAATCACTACCCCATATTTGGATAGACATAATGACTATCTCCAGATCTATGTCAAACGCGAAGACGGTGGATTTATGCTTACTGATGATGGCTATACTATCGAAGACCTGAAGCAGACGGGATGTGAATTAGAGAGTAAGAAAAGAAAAGACCTGTTAACCTTAACTTTGAATGGCTTTGGTGTTAAGCTCAAAGATGATGCACTATTTATCCACGCCTCTTCCGACAATTTCGCCTTAAGAAAACACAATTTGATTCAAGCCATGTTAGCAGTCAATGACCTTTTTTACTTAGCTGTGCCTATGGTCGCTAGTCTTTTTCTTGAAGATGTTACTTCGTGGTTGAATTTGAATGAAATACGTTATACACCTAGGGTTAAGTTTACAGGGAAAAGTGGGTATGATCATCTATTTGATTTTGTAATCCCTTCTTCGAGAAAACAACCAGAACGAATTCTGCAAGCCATTAATAGACCGAGCCGTGATACCGCTCAAGCATTGGCATTTTCATGGATCGATACAAAGGAAGTTAGACCTCTAAATTCCAGAGCATATGCCCTTTTGAACGATTCCGACCATGCTCCTTTGTCTTCTGTTATAGACGCACTTACAAATTATGATGTCAAACCGGTTTTGTGGAGTGAAAGAGAAAAAATAAAAGAGGAGCTTATAGCATAATTTGGGTAGTGTCCTAATTTGAGATTTTTCCTTCCCTTATCCTGCACAAATGAGCAGTAAAAATTGACCTCGAGTTGCGTCGGGATATTGTTATCCCGACGCTAATTCCTTGTGCATCAACTGTAAGCATCGGGGTCTACCAAGTCCCCATGCAACAGAGATTCTTCGTTCTTACCGGCTGTTGTCCCCTTTTACTTTAACATTGAGATTCTTAAGGAGATCAACTAATGGTTGTCCTTCCTGTATGTTTTGTCTTATCGCTGTTTCCATGTCATCATCTCCGTCTAATCTGTCACGTATCATATTTGCTAATAAACTTACATCTTTCAAAGCTCTGTCTGCAAGGTAGTAAAGCCCTTCAATCTCTCCAAATTCTTTTTTTGATATTAATCTTTTTGCCATCTTTATCACCTCCCTTCAAATCAATTCATTCTTTGAGTGGATTAGAATTTCACTCTCCCCACTTCTTTCTTCACTATAACATACAAAACAAATTTGTAATTTTAACAAAAATTCTAGTACTTTTTGTTTTAATTTAGGGTTCTTCTCCAATTTAGTTGTCGTAATTTTTGAGAAGAGAAAACGTCTTTTTAACTTAAGTGGAATGGCATCTTGAAAACTCACCCCCTATCCCCCTCTCTTATTAAGAGAGGGGGAACAAAAGGGGGTGAGTTCAAAGAAATCTGCTGGTTTTCTTAGGGACGTAGAGCATAAAGGATCGCACATACTGGTATGAATACCTCGCATAAACCTATTCCTTAGCAACTCTTTTGGGGAAGAACCATCTATTTAGATACGAACCCATTGTTTTCTATATAAAATCTCCACTTTTTGTCTTTTCCTTCTTTGATTCCTATTCGGGAAGTTGACACGATTTTAGTTGGTTTGTTTCCGCGGTCTTCAACGTAGATTATATCGGAGCAGAGATCCACTCCATTCAAAGTTCTGTCAATTCCTAAGGCTTGGCAGAGCTTTGCGGGACCATTGGTCAAGTTTATTAAGTCCTTTGCCTTCTTTCTCTTTCTCAATATTTCGATTCCATCCGCAGGCTCCAAAGCCCTAATCAAAACGGCGGCAGGAAATCCTTTTCTTTCAGTGACAAAATTCAGGCAATGATGCATCCCGTAAGTCAAGTATACATAGGCGTATCCGGGCTCGCCGAACATAACTTTATTTCGAGGAGTAAGTCCTCGATAGGCATGGCTGGCAGGATCATCCGGACCGATATACGCTTCGGTCTCCACGATCTTTCCAGAAACATAAATTTCGTTTTTCTCAATCACCAGATATTTTCCCAAAAGCTCTTTGGCGACTTTTAATGTTGAACGATTATAGAATTTTCGGTCTAATCTTTTTTTCATAATTCGTTATTTCGTATATATTCCTTCACTTATCCTTTGTCAAGACTTTTTATAAGGTGGATGAGAAACTCTTTTTTGCGGGGCTAAGAGCCCCGCCTACGGATGCACGGGACGTGATGTTTTCTCTTTTCAAAGTCTCCTTTAAGTTTGTTATAAAATGCGCTAAGTTTATGTGAAGTGAAAAGTTAAGTTATTGATTTGTAATTAGATACGAATCTTTGCTATTAAAGGTCATGGGTAATTTTTAGAAATAAATTTAAGGAAAATTGTCGAAAAGAGTTGACAGTAGATGAATTGAGATATATATTTAGATTTTCATAAATCCCTTATCCGTGCCTAAGATAGGGATTCTTAATCAGAAGGGATGATCATTATTTGAATTGTCAAAAAAATGATGTGAATCCAAAAAACAAACTCAAAAAATCTAAGGAGGTAATATGGCAGACGCCAAGGTTTATAAGAACTTCATAAATGGCGAATGGGTCGATTCGGTTACAAAGAAGACCTTTGAGAATCGAAATCCGGCTGACACCCGTGAACTGTTGGGGGTGTTTCAAGCTTCCAATGAGGAGGACGTCAAAAGGGCAATAAATGCGGCAAAGGAAGCATACAAGAAATGGAGACTGGTTCCTGCCCCAAAAAGAGGCGAGATACTCTTCAAAATGGCTGAAATATTGGTGAAGCGTAAAGAAGATTTTGCTCGGCAGATGACTCAAGAGATGGGGAAGGTTTTGAAGGAGACCAGAGGTGACGTTCAAGAAGCCATCGACATGAGCTACTACATGGCGGGAGAAGGAAGAAGACAATTCGGGCAGACCACCCCCTCTGAGCTTCCTAATAAATTCATGATGTCGGTAAGAATGCCCATGGGAGTATGCGGTCTGATCACTCCCTGGAATTTTCCCATGGCTATTCCCTCTTGGAAACTGCTGCCAGCTTTGGTCTGTGGAAATACCGTGGTTTTCAAGCCAGCATCTTATACCCCACTCTCCGCTTACAATCTGGTAAAAACCTGTGAGGAGGCAGGGATTCCCAAAGGGGTGGTTAATTTTGTCACTGGATCAGGAGGGACGGTGGGAGTTCCCTTGATGAAGTCGGATGACGTCAAGCTGGTTTCATTTACAGGTTCAACTGCGGTAGGAAGGGATGTAGCCGAGGCCTGTGCCCCAAGCTTCAAACACACTAATTTAGAGATGGGCGGAAAAAATGCCATCATGGTGATGGATGACGCCAAGATAGATTTGGCGGTTGAAGGAGCAATCTGGGGAGGATTCGGCACCACCGGACAAAGATGCACAGCCGCATCCAGGGTAATAGTGCATAAGAAAGTCATAAAGGAATTCACCGACAGATTTGTGGCCAGAGCAAAGGCTTTGAAGGTGGGAAATGGCTTGGATCCAAACGTGGAGATGGGACCCTCTATTAGTGAAGATCAGCTAAATACAGTGATGCAGTACGTGGAGATCGGCAAAAAAGAGGCAAGACTTCTCTGTGGTGGCAGCCGGTTAACATCCGGAGATTACAAGCATGGATATTTTCATGAGCCCACCATCTTCGGTGATGTGGATCCTAAGATGAGAATCGGCCAAGAGGAGATTTTTGGTCCAGTGGTGGCTATTATTCCCTGCAATAGCCTGGAGGAGGCAATAGAGATTAACAATGGCACTATTTACGGACTGTCCGCTTCGGTTTATACTCAGGACGTAAACAGAGCCTTCCAGGCGATGAGGGACGCTTATACTGGGATATTCTATGTGAACGCCTCCACCATCGGGGCAGAAGTTCATCTTCCTTTTGGTGGGACCAACCAGACCGGAAACGGGCATCGGGAGGCGGGAACTGCGGCTCTGGACGTCTTCTCTGAATGGAAAGCAATTTACGTCGATTTCAGCGGAAAACTTCAGAAGGCGCAAATTGATGAAGTAATACCTTAACTTTTGAGAGCAAATTTTCGTTTTATTTAGATGAAGGTGGGCGCCCTTGTTGCTTTAAGCTAACATCAAAACGATGGGCGCCCGCCAACATTTAAAGCGGAGGAGTAAGATCATCAAAGTGTCGTCAAGACACTTCGCACTTGTCTAACGCTCTTATAACGGAGAGAAAGGTGCTATTGCCGAAGTCTTCAGTTTGGTAGTTGCTCGATTCATCGAGCTAAAAAAAACGCCTGATAAATCAGACAACTACACCAGCTTCATGTTCTAAATCCGAGTTTGGCAACAGTCCCGAAGACTATGCTACCCCGAATCATTCGAACAATCTAACCTTAAGTAAGGAAGGTTTATGCAAAAGAAAAGAGTCTTGATCATGGGTGCGGCGGGAAGGGATTTTCACAATTTTAATGTAGTGTTCCGGGATAACCCTCAATATGAGGTGGTTGCTTTCACTGCTACCCAAATTCCGAATATCGAGAACCGAAAGTATCCTGCTGGGCTGGCAGGCAAACTTTATCCCCAAGGCATCCCTATTGTATCTGAGGATGATTTGGAAAAGCTGATAAAGAAATCCAAAATTGACGAGGTGGTCTTCTCTTATAGCGATGTCTCTTATCAATATGTAATGCAGAGAGGAGCTTCGGTCATGGCTTGGGGAGCGGATTTCAAACTCCTTGGAAAGAGAAGCACCATGCTTAAATCCAAGCGTCCGGTGATTGCAATCTGTGCCGCAAGAACCGGAAGTGGCAAAAGCCAAACCACCCGTAAGGTTTGTCAATTGTTAAAACAAAAGAAGATAAATCCGGTAGTGATAAGACACCCCATGCCCTACGGTGACTTGACCAAGCAAATTTGTCAACGTTTTGCCTCAATCTCAGATTTGGATAAACACCATTGCACCATAGAGGAAAGGGAAGAATATGAGCCTCATATAGTGCAAGGGACTGTGGTTTATGCCGGGGTCGATTATGAAGTGATCTTGAAAGAGGCAGAAAAGGAAGCCGAAATTATAGTGTGGGATGGAGGGAACAACGATATTCCCTTCTTTGTGCCGGATTTACACATCACCGTGGTAGACCCACATAGACCAGGAGATGAACTTTCTTATTTTCCTGGGGAAACGAATCTGTTGTTAGCAGATGTGGTGCTGATAAACAAAGTCGATACCGCCGACTATGAGGACATAGAGCAAGTCAGATGCAACGTAAAAAGAACAAATCCCAAAGCGGTTTTGATAGAAGCCGCTTCTCCTATATATATCGACAAGCCCCAACTAATTCGCGGGAAAAAAGTTTTGGTGGTGGAGGATGGACCGACTTTGACTCATGGAGGGATGACTTATGGAGCAGGAGTAATTGCCGCACAGAAATTTGGAGCAAAGGACATAATCGATCCCAGACCCTGGGTAAAGGGTGAGATCAAAAAGACTTTTGAGTCCTATCCTGAAATCGGGGCGCTTCTTCCGGCAATCGGGTATGGCAAAAAGCAGATAAAGGATTTGGAGAGGACTATAAATTTAACTCCGTGCGATTCGGTGGTGATCGCCACCCCAGTGGATTTGACCAAAATTTTGAAGATCAATAAACCTTCGGTCCGGGTGCGATATGAATTGCAAGAGATAGGCAAGCCCGATTTGGAGGAAGTAATTGAGAAATTTTTAGACCATTTGAAGAGATAAAAAAAGATTAAACCAAACAATTATGAGGAGACTGATTTGGTCGCTGATGAAAAACTGAAAGCATATATTCTGAAAATCGTGGAGAAGATAAGAAGGGAATACCGTCCGGAAAAGATCATTTTGTTTGGATCCTACGCTTATGGAAAACCAAGTCGGGACAGTGATATTGACTTTTTAATCATAAAGGAAACCGATGAACGTCCTATTGATAGACGAGTCAGGATACGACGAATCGTGGATATCCGTGAACCAATCTCCTTTTCACCCATTGTGGTTACTCCAAAAGAGTTAGCTTTCAGACTAAGAATAGGAGATCAGTTCTTCAGGGAAATCCTCAATAAAGGAGAAATACTTTATGCCGGATAAGGAATCTTTCATTCCGAAAGATTGGTTTAAAAAGGCTGAAGAGGATTTAAGGGCGGCTGAGATTCTCCTCAAGGAAGAAAGCTTAGGAATTGCAGGGTTTCTTCTCCAACAGGCAGTTGAGAAATATCTTAAAGGTTACCTTTTGTCCAGGGGATGGGAACTGAAACGGATTCACGATTTAGTTGACTTATTGAATGAAGTGGTTACTTACGATAAAAGCTTTGATATATATCGATCCACCTGCCAACAAATCACAGAATATTATACTGAGGAACGTTATCCCTTTTTAGATACGTCGGAGCTTACCAGAGAGGAAATTGAAACTGCATTAAATGAGGCGAAAAGCTTAAGAGATAAGATAAGGGCGATCTTGTAGTTTTTTTTTATGCACAAAAAAAAGACAGCCGTGGTGGCTTTGGGGGGCAACGCCATCACCAAAAAAGGTGAAGAGGATACCGTTGCCCGACAGTTTGCTAATACCAGAGAAAGTCTGGAGGGAATAGTCCTTTTGATAAAAGATGGCTATAACCTCGCCATAACCCACGGCAACGGACCTCAGGTGGGGAATGCCATCTTAAGGGTGGAGCTTGCCCGGGGTAGAGCACCCATTCTCCCTTTAGGAGTCTGCGTAGCGGATACCGAGGGAGGGATGGGATATATGATCGAACAATCGCTGGAAAATCGACTCAAGAAGGAAAAAATAAAAAGAGATGTGGCTACCATAGTTACCCAGGTGATCGTAGACAAAGACGATCCCTCCATCACCCATCCTACTAAGTTTGTCGGACAGTTTTACACCAAGGAGGAAGCCAAAAGATTAGCTAAGGAGAATAGCTGGGTGGTTAAAGAGGATCGGGGCAAGATGTGGAGAAGGGTGGTCTCTTCACCTATTCCCCTTGAGATCGTGGAAAAAAAAACTATAAAAACGTTGGTGCAAAATGGAGTCATTGTGATTGCCGCCGGTGGCGGAGGAATCCCGGTTTATGTGGAAAATGATGGAAAGTTTGAAGGAGTAGATGCAGTGATAGACAAAGATCGTGCCTCAGCCATCTTAGCCCGAGACATAGGAGCAGAGCTGCTTTTGATCCTTACCGAAGTGGAAAAAGTAGCTCTAAATTTTGGCACCCTTTTGCAAATTAATCTGAATAAACTAACCGTTGAAGAAGCGAAAAAATATCTGAAGGAAGGGCATTTCCCTCCCGGAAGCATGGGTCCGAAGATCGAAGCCGCCATTCAGTTTTTAGAATCTGGGGGAAAAGAGGTGATTATCACCTCCATACCCAAAGCTTATGATTCGGTGAAGAAAAGAAACGCAGGCACTAGAATAGTTCGTGGTTCGTAGTTAGCTGTTGTTGCGGGGTACCTTACCCCGCAGCATTTGTAGTTTGGGGTGGGGGCACCCCGAACCAACCTCTAAAAACGAAATCTCTGCATTTTGTAAAAAAGATGGAAAAGATAGCTGGATTAAGTGACGATGTGATAAAAAAGATTCTGGAGCAGGGAAAAATCTATGAGGTGGGAGGGACGGTAAGGGATAAATATATATCTCCCATCCTTCCGGACAAGGATAAAGACTATCTGGTGACCGGAATACCGATGGACGATCTTTGTTCCCTTTTGAGTAAGTTTGGAAAGGTAGACTTGGTAGGAAAATCCTTTGGAGTAATAAAATTCTTGCCCCTTAAGAAATATGATGGCGAAAATGTTTTTGACATCGCCTTGCCCCGAAAAGAATACAGCACCGGTCCGGGACATAAGGATTTCAAAGTCGAGTTTGATCACAATTTGAGAGTAGAGGACGATTTGTCCCGCCGGGATTTCACCATAAACGCAATGGCAGAAGATCTTTCCACAAAAAAATTGGTAGATCCATTGGGGGGCAAAAAAGACATCAAGAAAAGATTGATCCGCATCACCAACCCCAATTCCTTTAAGGATGATCCCTTGCGCATGTTGAGGGCAGTGCAATTTGCGGCAAGATTCGAGTTCGATTTAGAAGAGAGGACTTGTGAAAGTTTATGCGAAAATGTGGACTTGATTTCCACTGTCTCGGCGGAAAGAATTCAAGAGGAATTGAATAAACTCTTGTTGAAATCAAAATATCCCAGCACCGGTTTCAGATTGATGCAAAGGACGGGTCTTTTGGAAAAGATTTTTCCGGAGTTAAAAGCCGGAATAGAAGTAGACCAGCCCGGAGGTTATCATGCTTATGACGTTTTCGAGCATGCCATACAAACTGTGGATTATGCTCCGCGGGAATTGGTGATTCGTTTGGCGGCTTTGTTTCATGACGTTTCGAAACCGGAATGCCGAGAGTTGACCCAGGACGGTTCCACCTTTTACGGTCATGACAAAAAGGGGTCCAGGGTAACTAAAAGGATTTTGGAAAGATTGCGCTATTCCAACGAGGTCATCGAAAAAGTGACTCTTTTGGTGGATAAGCACATGTTCACAACCGGAGTCACCGACAAAGGCGTAAGAAGATTGATCAGAAAGATGGGGACTGAGCTTGTTTTTTCCCTTCTGGACTTGCGCAGAGCCGACGTGGTCGCTCAGGGTAAAGGTGGAGATACTCAGGATGTGGATGAGTTGGAGGAGAAGATAAGATTGGAGATAGAAAGAAAACCACCCTTCGGCTTAAAAGATTTGGAGGTTAAAGGAAACGACATTATGAGCAAATTCAATCTGCCCCCTTCACCTTTGATCGGTCAAATATTGAACCATCTTTTAGAGATGGTTTTGGATGATCCAGATTTAAACAAAAAGGAAAAGCTTTTAGAGGGGGCGGAATTTTTTTTGAAAAACATGCCTTTGCTATCAACAAATAGTAAGTAATTGAAACCACGCGAGACAAGTCTCGCTACTCCGGAGTAGCAGGGCTTGTCGAAGCGGAGATCCCGCTCTGCGGGGCTCTGCGTTATACAAAGCTAAACTAAAAGGAGTCAAAATGAAGATTCATGAATATCAAGCCAAACAGATTTTCTCTAAATATAGTATCCCCCTTCCTCAAGGTGAGGTTGCTTCAACTCCGGAGGAAGCCAAAAAGATAGCGGCAGAGATTAGGAAGCCCGTAATGGTTAAAGCCCAGGTACATGTCGGTGGGAGGGGAAAAGCGGGAGGCATAAAGAAAGCCGAAAACCCAGATGAGACTTTCGACGTGGCCAGCCAAATCCTGGGAATGGAAATCAAGGGGTTGGTAGTAAAAAAGGTCTTGGTGACCGAATGCAAGGGGATTGCCAGCGAAGCTTATATCGGAGTGATCGTTGACAGGAAAAGCAAAAAACCAGTAATTATGGTTTCGGCGGCGGGTGGCATTGACATCGAGGAGGTGGCAAAGGAGACTCCGGAAAAGATTCACAAATTAGAGGTGCAACCTCTTTTAGGACTCCAATCATTTCAAGCGCGAAATCTGGCTTATAAACTGTATTCCGATATGAAAATCGCCAATCAAACCTCTCCGGTGATCTTAAAGCTTTATCGGGTTTTTCGCGAAAATGATTGTTCCTTGGCTGAGATAAACCCATTCATCACCACGCCGGAAGGAGAGGTCTGGGCTTTGGACGCTAAGATAAACATCGATGACAGTGGACTAGCAAGGCATCCGGAGATAGAGGCGATGAGGGACTTGTATGCGGAGGAAAAAGCTGAGGTGGAAGCCCGACAGAAAGACCTTTCCTTTGTGAAACTGAGTGGGAACATAGGATGCATTGTGAACGGAGCGGGATTAGCCATGGCAACCATGGATCTGGTCAAGCGTTTCGGAGCGGAGCCGGCTAATTTTCTGGATATCGGGGGGAGTTCCAATCCGGAAAAAGTGGTCAACGCCATGAACATCATCTTGAGAGACCCCAACGTGAAAGCTATTTTATTTAACATCTTCGGTGGAATCACCCGGTGCGATGACGTAGCCAATGGAATAGTATATGCGATCAGACAGCTAAAGCCAAAAGTTCCCATTGTGGTGAGGTTGACCGGAACCAACGAGGATAAGGCTCGAAAAATTTTGGAGGAGATACACCTCACCGCCACTAGTTCCATGGAAGAGGTGGTGAAGCGGGCAATTGAGCTTTCGGGAATGTCTCAGCTGAATATGTTGAGTGGGTAATTTAGCTTTTAAGAAAACGGAGGTTTTTAGATGATAACTTTAAAGACCAAGAACAAGACAGTCTCCTCCATAATAAATGAAGGATTAAATCTTAAAAAGATAGCACTAACTCATAGTTTGAGAAATTATCAATCCGAACTGGAGGCTTTTGAAAAAAAGTATAGAATGAAAAGCAAAATATTTGTAAAAAAATTTGAAAGCGGCATTTTAGGAGACGAAGCCTCGTGGTTTGAATGGTTGTTTATATATAGAGCTATGCAAAAAACAGAGGAAAAGTTGAAGCTTCTTAAAACTATCAAGCTATGATTCAAAGGTATTGTGATAAAGAAGAAGTGAGAATTTAAGGAGGACAATTTATGTCTTTGGATACTGTTATAGGGCTTGTAGCGTTGGCTATTTCACTGATCTCTTTATCACTTGTAATAGTTTTCTATTTCAAGTCTGACAAACTTTACAAAGAGATGCGGGATTTTGTCACCGAAATTAGAACTTATACTGAAGTTACATATAAAGACGCCATTGATATGTTAAAAGAAGGATGGGGGCATCTCTGGGATAAAGAGAGCAGGGCAAAATTGGAAGATCAAGCACAAAGAGAGAAAGATATAGTTAAAAAGGAAATTGGTGATCGAATAAATGACGAAATTGAAAAAATTAGAAACTTAGCGAACGAAGGGGTAAAAAAGGATAGCCTCCAACATGAGATAAAAAAACTGGAGGAGAGATTAGCAAATTCTCTAAATGAGATGTCTCAGAAGATTACTAAAATTGAACAAGAAAAATCCAAAAAATCTGAAAAATCCCTTTCTCAACTTGTATTTGAAATAATTAGTGAGAAAGGAGAGGTAGAATTTTCCACAATAAAGAAAGCTCTGCTTGCAGAATTCGGTGTAGAAGTTTCGGATACGCAGCTTCATATAGTACTGGTAGTACTTATGCAAAGAGCAAACATTGTGAAATTAATACAAAAGGATGGTAAGATAGTATACAGTGCAAAATGAAAAAAATCTCAAACTGTCACTGAAAGGATTGAAGATGAGTATACTAATTGACAAAAATACAAAAGTGGTGGTTCAAGGAATCACCGGAAGGGATGGGGCTTTCCATGCCCGGCAGATGCTGGATTATGGAACAAAAATTGTGGCGGGAGTGACCCCTGGCAAAGGTGGGGAAAAAGTTGAAGGCGTCCCCGTCTTCAATTCAGTTAGGGAAGCTGCCCAGGCAACTGGGGCAAATACCTCCGTGATCTATGTCCCTTCAAAATTCGCCGTGGATGCCATCTATGAGGCCGCAGATGCCGGATTGGATTTGGTGGTTTGCGTCAGTGAAGGTGTACCGGCTATGGACATGCTTCAAGTATATAACTTTCTGAAAACCACTAAGACCAGATTGGTGGGACCCAATACACCGGGATTGATCACTCCCGGCGTCACCAAAGTGGGAATCATGCCAGGTCAAATTCATATGAAAGGAAATGTTGGTGTGGTCTCCCGCAGTGGAACTTTGACCTACGAGGTAGTTTATCATCTTACTTTAAATGGCATCGGACAGTCCACTTGTCTTGGCATTGGTGGAGATCAGATCGTGGGCACAGGCTTTCTTGATGTTCTGGATCTTTTTGAAAAAGATCCCCAAACCAAGGCAGTGGTTCTGATTGGTGAGATCGGAGGAACGGATGAGGAGGAGGCGGCATTATTTATAAAGAAAAACATGACCAAGCCGGTGGTGGCATTTGTGGCAGGCAGAACCGCTCCTCCCGGAAAAAGGATGGGACATGCGGGAGCCATAATTGCTGGAGGAAGCGGAACTGCGGCAGAGAAAATCGCCGCCTTTGAAAAAGCTAAAATCAAAGTAGCAGAAAGTCCGGCAGAGGTGGCAAATTTAGTAAAAGAGGAACTGGAAAAACTAAAAGTCAAAGCTAAAAAGAAACCGAAAAAGAAAGTCCCTGCCAAAAAAGTTAAAGAGAAGAAGCCAAAACCTATCAAGAAAAAAGCTAAGAAAAGAATTCGATAACCAAGAATTTAAACGAAATATTCTGCTCTTTTGAACGGCAGTTAGCTCCACCCCACGAGGTTGAGTCAGCTATCCCCCTCAACCCCCGCCTCTGGTGGTTCGACTTCGCTCCCTTCGACCTTGCTTCCTTCGACATTCCGCCTTCGGCGGGAGACGAAGTGCAGGGACAGTGAGCGAAGCCGAACTGTCACCACCCTGAGCCAGTCGAAGGGCGGAATTTTCAACCTATCCCTCTCCCCCAGGGGAGAGGGATGGGGATAACATACTAAAATGTTTAAACAACAAATAAAGATACGATTTCTTCAAAAAGAGACTCTTTTGCTTGTCGGACTATTTTTATTGGCTTTTGTTATCCGGCTGATCTATTTGAATCAGATAAAATCAAACCCCTACTTCGATACCCCCCAAAGAGACCCACTGTGGCACCATAACTGGGCTAAAGAGATTGCGGGGGGCGATTGGATCGGCAAGGAGGTGTTTTTCCGAGCTCCACTTTATCCTTATTTTCGTGGGATATTATATATTATCTTTGGTGAAAGCTTCTATGTCGCGAGCCTAATTCAAATTCTTATAGGCTCCCTAAGTTGTGTTTTAATCTATTTGCTTGCCAAAAAGCTGTTCAATCGGGCAATCGGCATTATTGCGTCAGTTATCGCTTGTTTTTATGCCCCCTTTATCCATTTTGATGCCGAATTGGAGCTCCCCGTATTGGAAATATTCCTTGATTTATTGATAGTTTTGCTTTTGGTGGAAGCCGGGACAAAACTCAAAAAAAGATGGTGGGTTCTATCAGGCATTGTCTTGGGTTTGTCCGCTATTACTCGACCCAACGTTCTGGTATTTGTTCCTTTTGTTTTGCTATGGATCTCTCTAAGATTATGGAAAAAAAATAAGAACAAGATCATGGTTTCGAGCCTCTTCTTCCTGTTGGGAACCATCTTGATTATCTCTCCCGTAACTATCAGAAATTGGGTGGTGGGAAAGGATTTTGTCCTGATCTCCTCGCAGGGAGGGATAAATTTCTTTATAGGGAATAACACAGAATCGGATGGGAAAAGTGCGGCTGCGGCCCCTGGAATCTTTCCATACGACGGATACAAAGATAATATCTGGCTGACCTCGATAAAACTGGCAGAACAAAACTTAGGAAGAAAGTTAAAACCATCCGAAATATCCAATTTCTGGTTCAAACAAGGCTTTCACTTCATTAGAACACATCTTTTGAAATATTTGGAACTATTGGGCAAAAAATTCTATTTCTTCTGGAATTCATATGAAATAGAAAGCAATAAGGATCTCTACTTTTTTTCAAGATGGTCGTCTCTTTTAGGACTGCTTTTATGGGATTGGGTTTTGCGCTTCCCCTTTGGGCTCATTGGTCCTTTGGCCCTTTGGGGAATGATTTTGAATGTCAAATTTTGGAAAAAATACTTTCTGATATATTCTTTCATACTCAGTTACATGTTCACGGTGGTTTTATTTTTTGTAACTTCCCGTTTTCGTCTGCCGATCATTCCTTTTCTTATCGTGTTTGCCTCATTCTCCATTTATAGGTTGGCGGAAAAGATCAAAAACAGACAATATCGACCCCTTGTGCGTTCGCTTTTGGTGTTAATTCCACTATTTATAATAATGAACACCAATCTATTTGAAGTCAACCAGCCCGATCTTGACGGTACCTATAATACGCTAGGCATAGTTTACGCCAAAAAGGGATGGTACGACTCAGCCATCTCCATTTTTCAAGAGAGCGTAAAGGCAAATCCCAACTCGGCACTGCCTCACCTACACTTAGGACACGCTTATTATCAGAAAGGATATTGGGATGAGGCCATAAAGGAATATAAGGAGGCGATAGATCTTGATTCGACCATGTCTATCGCCTACAGTGACTTAGGATATCTCTATGATCAGATGAATAAGGATGAGGAAGCTTTTCTGGTGTATAGAAAAGCAGTGGAAATAGATTCGACTCAGGTTAGGGCTTTAGTCAATTTAGCATTTCTTTTTGAGAAGAAAGGATCATATGAACAAGCGGTGAGCCAATACCAAAAAGCATTAGTATTTGAGCCTGAAGTCGCCAGCATTCACAATGATTTGGGCAATGCTTATGCTAAATTGAATTTAAAAGACAAGGGGGTGGTTGAGTTTAAGAAGGCATTGGAGTTAGATCCAAATTATGTTTATGCCCACGTCAATTTAGGGAATATCTATTTTGAAGAAGGTAAGTATCAAATGGCAATTGCTCAATATAATACCGCCATAAAACTTGATCCCAAGATGATAAAGGCATATTACAATTTAGCTATTGCTTACCTGAAAACCAACCAGCCTTACAAGGCAATGCAAATCTTGAAAGATGGTTTAAAAACAAACCCTAATGCAGGAGAACTTAAAAAACTTCTGGAAAAATTGTCTGCTGAATCTTGAGGAGTAGCGAACCGCCAAATACTTGTCCGCAGGGTCCATAGGACAAAAGAAGGAAGATTGAAGTCATTAGATTAAAAGGCTTACGCCTTAACTTTTGAGTAAGGTGTGTTGCTTCGGGAATTTTCCCACCTTTTGCGGAATCTTGAGACTATTCCCGAAGCATCAAAAGTTAATCCCTGCTTGCAGTTGGTCTTTTCCCGCCTGTGGCGGGATCCTTGTGATTGACCAACGCCGGGTTTGGAAGGCAAGACAGCTCATCAAAAGAGTCGGCTTGGTGCACAGATCACGGAGACCCGTCTGGGACAAAACACTGAAATGGTTATGCAAAAAGCAAAGATGCGACTTTTCCAAAAAGAGACTTTTTTAATAGTCGGTTTATTTTTATTGGCTTTTGTTATCAGACTGATATATTTAAATCAGATAAAATCAAGTCCTTACTTCGACACCCCTCAAATAGACGCTCTATGGCATTACAATTGGGCTAAAGAGATTGCCGGAGGAGATTGGATCGGCAAGGAGGTATTTTTCCGAGCTCCCCTTTATCCTTATTTTCTGGGAACATTATATGCTCTTTTGGGGGAGAGCTTTTATCTTCCCCGGCTGATCCAAACTATCATAGGCTCGTTTAGTTGTGTTTTGATTTTTTTGCTTGGTAAAAAATTGTTCCATCGGACTATCGGCATCCTTGCTTCGGTCATAGCCTGTTTTTATGCTCCCTTTATTCACTTTGACGCCGAATTTGAGCTCCCGGTATTGGAGGTTTTTTTTGATTTAATATTACTTTTAATTTTGTTGAATGCGGGGACCAAACTCAAGAAAAGATGGTGGCTTTTGGCGGGTATGGTCTTGGGCTTATCCGCCATTGTTCGACCCAATATTCTCATATTTGTCCCTTTTGTTCTGTTGTGGATTTGCCTGAAATTTTGGGGAGAAAATAGAAATAGGATAGTCTCATCCGGACTCTTTTTCCTTTTAGGGATGATTTTGGTTACCTCTCCGGTGACCTTCAGAAATTGGATGGTCGGAAAGGATTTTGTCCTGATCTCTTCACAAGGGGGGATGAATTTCTTTATAGGTAACAACCCCATATCCGATGGGAAGACCGCAAAGGCTGCATACGTGTCTCTTCCCTTAGAGGGCTATAAGGATAATGTCTGGATAACTTCAATAAGGCTGGCGGAAAAGAGTATGGGAAAAAAGCTTAAGCCTTCCGAGATCTCAAATTTCTGGTTTAGACAGGGTTTTCACTTTATCAAAACCCATCCTTTAAAGTTTTTACAGCTTTTAGGCAAAAAGCTTTATTATTTTTGGAATTCTTATGAGATCGAAATCATTAGGAATATTTATTTTTTCTCAAGGTGGTCATCTGTTTTGAGACTTTTTTTGTGGGATCATCTGTTGCGTTTTCCCTTTGGAATTATCTCTCCTCTGGCAATTTTTGGGATCATTTTGAATGCTAAGTTTTGGAAGAAATTTTTTCTGATATACGCTTTCATTCTCAGTTATATGTTCTCGGTGATTTTGTTTTTTGTAACTTCTCGGCATCGCCTCCCAGTTGTCCCCTTCTTAATAATCTTTGCCTCGTATTCAATTTACTGGCTGGTGGAAAAGATTAAAAATAAACAAACCCGACCTTTCTTTGTTTCGCTTTCTATTTTATTACCGTTGTTTCTTGTCACCAACTCCAATCTTTTTGGGGTCAACCAGGCAGACCTTTTCCGCAGCTATGATAATCTTGGCAATGTTTACAGCGAAAAGGGACAGTATGATTCGGCTATAGCCGCCTACCAAAAAGGTCTTGAAATAAATCCTGATTTCGCAGAGCTCCATAGAAACTTAGGACATGCTTATTGGGAGAAAGAATATCGGAACGAGGCGATGAAGGAGTATGAACTGGCGATAAATCTCAATCCCAACATGGCTGAAGCTTACGCTGAATTAGGCTATATCTATGGTCGGATGAATAGGGATGAGGAAGCTTTTCAATCAAGTAGAAAGGCACTGGAAATAGATCAGACCCAGGTGCGGGCTCACATCAGTTTAGCATTTCTTTTTGAGAAGAAAGAATTATATGAAGAAGCTGTGAGGGAATACCAAGAAGCGTTGAGATTTGAGCCTGAGGTCGCCGACATTCACAATTATTTGGGCTATGCCTACGCCAGATTAAATTTAAAAGACAAGGCTTTGGTCGAGTTTAGGAAGGCGCTTGAGTTGGATCCAAATTATGTTGACGCCCATGTAAATTTGGGAACTATCTATCTTGAAAGAGGCGAGTATCAAACGGCGATTGTTCAGTATAACACCGCTTTGAAACTCAATCCTAAAATGATACAGGCATATTACAATTTAGCTATTGCTTACCTAAAAACCAATCAGCCTTACAAGGCAATACAAATCTTGAAAGACGGCTTAAAAACAAACCCTAATGCAGGAGAACTTAAAAAACTCCTACAAGATTTGTCCGGAAGTCCTAATTGATTTATAAAAACTGGTCTAAGTTAGAGGTATTTTCATTTCTTATTTCCCGAGCTCTCCTCCTCTTTAGCTTTGAAAATAAGAGCCACCTGAAGGGATAGCTCATCCAGATCATAATGCTTCCTCAGCAGGTGTCTCACTCCGTATTTGAATAACTGGTCTACCATTCCCTCTTCGACGTGAGTGTACAAGATCAAAGCTGGAATTGACTTAAGTTCCGGGATAGAGCTTATTCTTTCCAATAAGGTAGGATCAGGACTCTCTGCCGTGGGAAAATTCAGTATAAGCAGATTCGGTTTTTCCCGACGGATCAGGTCAAGAGTTTCTGGTCCCTCCAAAGCCATTACCACCTGGTAGCCCTCTGCCTTTAAGTGCTGAGTGGCTGCCTTTGCCAAACTTACGTCACTTTCTACCAAGAGTATCTTCTTGGGATTCATGTCTTGTCCCCCCTTCTTGCTTGAATTTTGTTTAAGAATAGTAAAGGATAACCCGGGACGTTGAATAGCTTAAATGAATGTTCAGTGCGAAGAGTCTAATTGTTCGCAAGTAACTAAATACACTGGGGGACGATTTTGCGGGACTTTGTGCTTTAGTTGTCGGCACAAAATGAGGGAACTTTATAATGGCGGGGATTGAATCCGTTTTCACCTGATGAATCGGCATTAAAAGGGACTGTTGCCCAAGTATTCCTCTCACAGGTTTCGTTAGAAAAGGTTTCGGTTGCGGTTACGTATCGTTTATCGTAAAGTCGTTGTCGTTTATTCGTATGAATGCATACGCATCGTGTTAAGACTAAAGGCGAAACCAACATCCGAAACCGATACGTTGCCGAAACCCAAACCGATAAACGACAAACAGATTTAAGCAACAGCCCCTCTCATTCCCGAAGCATCAGAAGTGCCCGATATGTATTTGGTCACTACAAAAACGTTCGAATCTCAGACTTCTATTCCCATTCGATGGTGGCGGGGGGTTTAGAGGAGACGTCGAAGACCACCCGGTTGACACCTTTGACCTCATTTATTATGCGGTTAGATATTTTTTCTAAAACTTGGTAGGGAAGCTTTGCCCAATCTGCGGTCATCCCATCTACCGAGGTGACCGCCCTTAAGGCAATGACATTCTCATAAGTTCTTTCGTCCCCCATCACCCCTACGCTTTGCACCGGTAAAAGGACACAGAAGGCTTGCCAGATTTTATCATAAAGATTGGACTTCTTCAGCTCCTGAATGAAAATCGCATCAGCTTTTCTTAATATAAACAATCGATCGGAAGTCACCTTCCCCAATATCCTGACTGCCAATCCTGGTCCGGGAAAGGGATGCCGACCGATTATCTCTTCCGGTAATTTAAGTCTTCTTCCGATTTCCCTCACCTCATCTTTGAAAAGTTCCCTTAGTGGCTCGATCAGCTTTAGATTCATCTCCTCCGGCAAACCTCCCACATTGTGATGAGATTTTATGGTGGCGGACGGACCTTTGAAGGAGGTGCTCTCTATCACATCTGGATATAAAGTTCCTTGAGCTAAAAATTGGACTTCTTTAATTTTTTTTGCCTCTTCTTCAAATACATCTATGAAGACTTTGCCGATGATTTTCCTTTTCTCCTCAGGATCGGTTACCCCTTTCAGCTCATCTAAAAATCTTTGGGAAGCATCCACGGAAATTAGATTCAAATCAAAATTGGAAAAAGCGGAGCTCACTTCTTGGGCTTCATTTTTTCTTAATAAACCATTGTCCACAAATATGCAGTTAAGCTGTTTTCCTATTGCCTTATGCACCAACATGGCACAAACCGAAGAATCGACCCCTCCGGAAAGTCCCAGGATCACTTTTCCGTTTTTGACTTTGTCTTTTATCAGGGAGACCGAAGATTCTATAAACGATTCCGCAGTCCAAGTTCCTTCACACTTGCAGATCTTAAAAAGAAAATTGTGGATGATCTTTTTCCCTTCTTGGGTGTGCACTACCTCGGGGTGAAACTGAAGTCCAAAGATTTTTTTCTCTTTATTTCTTATGGCGGCAAAAGGTATATTTTCGGTATGTGCCAAAACCTCAAAACCTTTGGGCAATTGGGAAAGATGGTCTCCGTGGCTCATCCAGACTGGGGTTTGATCTTTTACTTGTGAAAATAAGTCTTCCTGGTTGTCGATTTTGATGATGGCTTTACCATACTCTCTTTTTTTCGATTTTTCTAACTCTCCACCAAACAATCTTCCTATAAGCTGAAGACCATAGCAAATGCCCAAAACCGGAACGCCGAGTTCAAATACTTTTGGTTCACAAAACGGGGCATTCGGGTCAAATACACTGGACGGACCTCCAGACAAAATTATTCCCTTTAGATTTTTGTACCTATATGTCTCCACCTTCTGGTTAAAAGGAATTATTTCGCAGAAGACTTTATTTTCCCTTATCCGTCTGGCAATCAACTGAGTATATTGCGACCCGAAATCTAAGATGATTATAGTTTCTTCTTGTCTCTTTCTTTTCTTATCAGGAGAGTTTACGGATTTCATTTTTAGTCCTAAATAAAAATTCAAAGAGAAAAATTAGAAACTGCAATTATAATTTCAAAATTATTTTAAACAAAAGCATTGAAAATATTCACACTTTGGTTGCTTTTGAATTTTAAATTTTGAATTTTGAATAGAAGTTTTGTGTTCTTCCATAAATCACGCGTAGGCAAGCCTTTATGGCTTGCCTGCCAAGCCCTGAGGGCTTGGCTACGCGTAACAAGTTTCGCTACTCCAAGTAATCAGGAGTAGCAGAGATTGCTCTGCGTTCCAGAACAAATACGACAAAGGTTATCAGAATGTCGTCAAACGCTTAACATATCGCTACTCCTGATTATTCACCAGATCTCAATATGGTATCCTTGAGCCAATTTTTATCATCTTTCTCTGGATAATCTATGTTATAATGCAGTCCCCGGCTTTCCTCCCTTTGAAGGGCGCACTCGATAATGAGACCAGCCACCATAGCGATGTTTCTGAGCTCGACCACATCATAGGTGACCGGGTTGACCTTGTAAAACTGGTTGATCTCATCCAAAAGAATCTGGATTCTTTTTTTAGCTTGTTCCAATCGACGATTAGATCGCACTATCCCCACATAGTCCCACATGAACCTTTGGATCCAATCTCTGTCGTGGGAGATGATCACCCATTCTTTTTGATCGAATACCCCCTTTAAGCTCCACTGGGGAATGGGAGGAAGCGAAAAATCCTTTATGGACTTAAATTTTTCCTTCGAGCTTCTGGCGGAGAAATCTGCAAAGACTACCGCCTCCAAAAGCGAGTTGGAAGCTAACCTATTAGCTCCATGCATTCCGGTGCAAGCTACCTCTCCTGCGGCATAAAGGTTTTCTATGGCAGTTTTGCCTTCCATATCCGTAATCACCCCCCCGCAAATATAATGAGCCGCAGGAACCACAGGGATCCACTCCTTGGTTATATCTATTCCCAAAGAGAAGCATTTGCCATAAATGTGGGGAAACCTGAGCTTAATAAATTTCTGATCCAGATGAGTTATATCTAAATAAACGCAGACGTCTCCGCTTTTTTTAAGCTCATGGTCGATAGCTCTGGCTACCACATCCCTGGGGGCAAGCTCCTTTCGGGGATGATATTTTTCCATAAAGGTTTCACCTGACTTTAGCCTTAAGATTCCACCTTCTCCTCTCACCGCCTCGGAGATCAGAAAGGAATTACCTTTTAGATGATAAAGGGCAGTAGGGTGAAACTGGATGAACTCCAGATTAGCCACACAAACCCCAGCCCGATAAGCCATAGCTAAACCATCGCCGGTGGCAATGGAGGGATTGGTAGTGTGAAGATACACCCTCCCTGCTCCGCCGGTGGCTAAAAGGGTGATCTTAGCCAAACAGGGAATCACCTGATTCTGTTCTATATCCAGAACATATGCCCCCCAACATCTGATCTTTTCGTCTGGTTTTCGTTTATAGTCTCTTAGATGATGCTGGGTAATTAGATCTATGGCGATATGGTTTTCCAGAATTCGGATGTTTTTTTTGCTCTTGACCGCCTTCACCAGACAGTTCTCTATCTCACTGCCGGTGAAATCAGCCACATGCACCACCCGGTTCTTTGAATGTCCGCCTTCCAGTCCCAGATCGAACTGTTTGTCTTCATCTCTTTTTCTGGTAAAATTTACCCCTATTCCCACCAGCTCCTCCACACATCCGGGACCTGCCTGCACTACTCTTCTCACCACCTCTGGATTGCATAATCCATCTCCCGCTTTCGAAGTATCCTGAACATGAAGCTCGAAAGAATCTTCTTTAGAAAAAACAGAAGCGATCCCCCCTTGAGCGTAGTTGGTATTGGATTCGGTATCTCCCTTTTTGGTGACTATCACCACATCCCCAATCTCGGAGACCTTGAGGGCGTAGGATAATCCACCGATGCCTGAGCCGATCACCAGAAAATCAGTTTTTATTTCCATATTGCTTTGTCAACTAAACGACGATTGCATCTTATAGGTTTCGTTTGAAAAGGTTGCGGTTTCGGTAACGTATCGTCTGAAAAGTGATCGTAGATCGGTTATTGTCTAAAATACGATAAACGAAACCGATCCTATGGATCCTGCGGACAGACGACATACGATACATGGCCGACTCGTAGTGAGCTTGTCGAACTAAACCAACACCGATCTTACGAACAAACGATAAACATAGAAACCTTATTTTATAAATACGGTTGCTTATGTTAGTAATCCCTCAATTTTCTTCCAGAAAATCTCCTCCCCTTTGGTTATAACCAAATCTATTTTGAATATATAGATCGGAATTTTCAATTCATTCATCATAGGAATACGGACGGAATCCTTTTCTGTGGTGATCATAAAATCAGCTCCTAACTTTTGTGCCTCTTTTTCCAAATTCAGGAGATCCTTCTTTTGGTAAAAAAAATGATCAGGAAATTTATGATGTTTCAAAACTTCAACTTTTAAACGCTTTAGACTCTTCTCAAATGAAACAGGATTTCCGATCCCCGAAAAAACCAGGCACTTTTTCCCTTCCAATTTTTTTTCTTCTATCACTGAATGCTCAAGTAATCTCTCTATGGAATTAATCGCATACACACTTTCGATGATAGGAGCATATTGATTGTATCCTCTTAACATTTGAATGAGGTTTTCTTTATTTAGAATTTGATCTGCTTTATTTAAAACAAAAATATCCGCTCTCCTCAGGCTGGACAAAGGTTCCCTTAAAATGCCTGCGGGAAAAAGCTTTGAATTTCCGAAAGGATTAGTTGAGTCGATTACCACAATATCTAAATCCCTGGAAAGTTTCCAATGCTGGAAACCATCATCCAAAACCAAAACCTCAGCCCGATATTTCTTTTCCGCACAAACTCCAGAGGTGCTTCTGTCTTTGGAGACCACCACCGGGACATCATACAATCTGGAAGCCAAAAGATAGGGTTCATCTCCTACTTCTGACCAAGGTATCTTGTTTTTATTCTCACCTACCAATTCGGTCAATTCTTTTTTCCTTCTTTTATATCCTCTGGTTAAAATGGCGACTTTTAATTTTTTTTCTTTCAGCTTTTGAGAAACATAAATCACCAAAGGGGTCTTTCCGGTTCCGCCCAAAGTTATGTTTCCTATACTTATCACTTTGGCTTTAAGTTTTTTGGGCTTAACCATTCCGCTTTGGTAAAGAAAAATTTTAAAATGATAACCCAGTCCATAAAAAAGAGAAAGGATATAAAAAAATAACTTAAGCAGAGGATAGAAAGAGAATATCTTTTTTCCCTCTAGAGTTTTCTCAAGAAAATTTCTCATTCCCAGACGGGTCTTGTTCATTTGCTCAACTTCTGCTTAAGCTGAGATAAGATCAAGTGAACGATCTTTTGTGAAGCTCCACTCTGTTTCTTTATGGCCTCTTGCGCCGCCTTTCCCATTCTTTTTCTTTTATCTTCATCTTTCAGCAAATCTAAGGTCTTGGTATAAAGCTCTTCTTCATTTTTGATCTTTATACCTCCCCCGCATTGGATCAGAAGATCCGCTGCGGTTTTAAAATGATCCACATAGGGTCCGAAGATGACCGGAACCCCATAAATAGCCGGCTCCAACAGATTGTGCCCCCCTATGGGGACCAAACTTCCCCCCACAAAAGCCACATCCGCTAGGGCATAAATCCCAGCTAATTCCCCCATGGTATCTAATAAAATTATCCTTTGGTTTTCAAGTGGGGTTTCTTTATCGAGTTCGCTTCTCCGAACAAAGTCCAATTCTTGATGCGAAAGCATTTTTTCTATCTTTTTGATTCGGTCAAGATGTCTGGGGGCAAAAACAAAGAGAAGGTCATCGCCGTCCTTTTTCAATCTTTTGAAAACCCGCACCAAAATCTCGTCTTCCCCATTTCTGATGCTCCCCCCTACCATCACCTTAAGGTCTTGAGGAATGGACAATCTCTTTTTGAGCACATTTTTATCAATTTCTGAGATTTGAGTTATCATTCGATCAAATTTCAAATTTCCTAATACTTTTATCTTGTCTTTTTCCGCCCCAAGTTTTTTTATTCTTTCCGCATCCCCTTCAGACTGCATACAGAAAAGATCGACATAGGATAAGGCTTCAGAAAAGAGGCTTTTTAACAAAAGATATTTGGATAACGATTCACCAGAGATTCTCCCATTAATCAAAGCCACCCAACACCTTCTTTGTTTCGCCTCCTTGATTAAATTGGGCCAAAGCTCGGTTTCCACTATGATCAAGGCACAAGGGTTAAGTAAAGCTAAGGCTCTTTTTACAAATCTTTTTAGATCCATGGGAGCATGAAAAATAAATTCAACTTCTTTTTCTATGGATCCTGCGGACAAAATCCGCTCTGCTTCTTTTTTTCCAGATGTGGTGACTACAGAAACAACCAAACTATATTCGGGGTTGATCTTCTTCAACGAAGGGATGATGGTGGAGAGTGCTTTGACTTCGCCTACCGAAGCGGCGTGAAGCCAGATAATCTTCTTAGTTGAAAGAAATTTTACCTTCTCTTTGGGCAATCTTCCCATTCGCTCCCAGCCCCCACCTTTGTCCAAAAGTGCACGCAGGAGAAGGTAAGGAAAAGAGATGACGGAAGCGAAATTTAAAAAGAGATTGTAGATTGTATACATTTTGAAATTTTCTCAGACTCTGAACGCGACACAAGTGTCGCTACTCCACACTTAATGAAAATAATTATCCGCCTTTTGAGTCAAATCAACCAGCCTTTTTTCTAACTCCTCTCTTTTTTCCTCTAACTCTTGGGGAGTGGATTCAAGCGGGACATAAATTGGCTCTCCGATTAGTATCACAGCTTTGGAAAAGGGCTTAGGGATCAAAAATCCGTCCCAGCTGGAAAGGGTCCAGCGACTCTTGGCGGCGTTGGTGATAGGTATTATAGGCATTTGGCTTCTCTGAGCGATATAGATCGTTCCGAGCTGAACCTTGAATTTTGGTCCTTTGGGACCGTCCGGGGTTATGGCTACATCGTATCCCGATGCTCCCCTATTTACCATCTCAAAGATGGCTTTTGTGCCGCCCCGGGTAGTCGAGCCTCTTACTGAAACAAATCCTAACCTTTCTATGATCCGGGCAATCAATTCCCCATCCCGATGCTGGCTGATTAGCACATGAATCTTCTGCCCGCGGTGTGAATAAGACGAAATAAGCATCCTTCCGTGCCAGAAGGCATAGATAACCTGACCTCGGTTTTTTCGAATTGCATCTAATTTTTTTTCTCCGATCCATTTTATTCTCAAAGTCTTTCCCAACAAAAATATGAAAATTGGACCAATTAAGGAGATAAAAAACAAAAGCAGATTATCTTTAAATGTTTTGAACCAATCCTTCATCTACACAGTCTAAGTGTCAGACCTGACTTCTGACAACTCATTTTTAAAGTTAATCCTTAAGCGAAGATGATGCCATTTATTATCTGAGCGGCTCTTTTGGAGGCGCCAACTTCTCCGATCCTCTCTTTGACTATACTTAGTTCGTCTTGAATGGATTTATATCTTTGTTTATTAGTCAAGATGTCATACATCTCTTCTGCTATATTCTTAGGGACGGCTTTATTCTGTATATACTCGGGAACGATCTTTTTCCCGGCTACCACATTAGCCAAAGCGATATTTGGTATACTCACTAAACTTTTCGCAAGAAGATAAGTCCAGAAGCCTGTTTTATATAACACCAAAAATGGAGTGCCCAGGATAGCGGATTCCAATGTAGCTGTTCCGGAAGCGACCAGAAGAATATCGGAATGCTTCATCAGATCATAAGTTAGATTCTCGACAATCTCAACCTTACTTTTAAATTGACCCAATATTATTTCAACTTTCTCTTTCTTAATGGTGGAGGCTAAACCCAACATAATCCTCAGAGTTTTGATCCTTGCTCCCAGAAGTTCGGCGGTCTGAACCATGATAGGCAAAATCTTTTCCACTTCCTGCCATCTGGAGCCGGGAAGAAGTCCCAAAAGCACTTCATTTTTTCGCAGATCAAATTTGCTTTGAAAATCCTCCTTGGATAACACCGGTCTTACAACTTCCAAAAGCGGATGCCCCACGAATTCACAATCTATGTCAAATTTTTTGTATAGCTCCTTCTCAAAGTGGAAGATCACAATCATCTTATCTATCAGCCCTTTCATCTTTTTCACCCGATTCCCTCCCCAAGCCCAGACCTGGGGGCTGATATAGTAAGTGATGGGAATTCCCATCTTCTTTGCTCTTTTAGCAAATCTCAAATTGAATCCCGGATAGTCTATTAAAACCACCAAATCCGGTTTTCTCTGTTCTGCCAATTTTACCATGGTCTTCATAACTTCTCTGATCAGCCCCAAATTCTTTAGCACTTCAAAAAAGCCCATGATCGAGAGCTTATCGATGTGATAAACAAGCTCCATTCCTTCTTTTTTCATTCTATCCCCACCGATGCCGAAAAATTGGAGGTGTGAGTTTATATTCTTTAGCTCCCTTATCAAGCTCGATCCATGCAAATCGCCGGAGGCTTCTCCGGCTACGATTAATATTTTTTTTGATTCATTCATTGTGCAATGGAGTGTTCAGCTTTAGCTGAACCGGGTCAAGCTAAAGCTTGACACTCCACTCTCTATGTTCTTTGACCAGTTCTCAGCCACTTTAGTGGCGTTAGCACTAAACCTGACTAAAGTCAGTTAGAACAATATGTTTTTACCTCACCCCCTATCTCCCCCTCTCCATGAAATGGAGAGGGGGATGGGAGGTGAGGTCTAACCTGAAAGCTTTATGTTCCACTCTCCATGTTCTTTGGCTTTGCCCGCAATCTCTAAAGCTACCTCCAATGCTTTTTTACCATCTTCCCCGGAAACCTTTGGACGGGTTTTGTTCTTCACGGCATTCAAGAATGATTCGATCTCTGAGGTTAGCATATCTTCGCTTTTGATTTCTGGCTTCTCATAGATTATGGTTTTACCCACCTGGCCTGCGGGAATATTCCCAATTATGGTTTTTTTCTCTTTTTCTTCTGGGGGGACAAAATCGGCATCCACCAACTTATAAATTTCAACTGATCTTTCCAGAAAATCTAAAGAGATATATGAATTTTTCTGGAATAGACGCATTTTGCGCAAAGGATGGGCAGAGATGCGACTGGAGGTAATGTTTGCCACACAGCCATTCTCAAAGGTTAAGCGGGCATTGGCAATATCTTCGCTATCGGAGATCACCGCGACGGCGGCCGCCTCAATTCTCTTCACTTCGCTTTTCACCAAACTTAAAATCAAGTCGAGGTCATGAATCATAAGATCCAATATTACGGCTACATCCGTCCCCCTGGGATCAAACTGGGCCAACCGATGGGATTCGATAAATTTGGGCTCAAGTTTTAAATTCTCTATGGCTTTGAAGGCAGGATTAAATCTTTCGATATGGCCCACCTGAAGAATTAGTTTCTTTGCTTTGGCTAAAGATACAAGCTCTTCCGCCTGCCTGACCGTTTCGGTGATGGGCTTTTCGATTAACAGATTCTTTCCTTGGCTTAAGATTTCAAGTGCCAAAGAATAATGATAGATGGTAGGGACGACCAGACTTACTGCATCGAGTTTCTCCAAAAGATCATTTAAGTTTTCGAAATATCTGGTATGAAATTCTTCTGCGACTTTTTGGGCTTTTTCTGAATCGGTATCGTAAACGCCCAAAAACTGTGCTTCTGGCATCTGAGAATACACGCGAGCATGATGCTTGCCCAAATGCCCTACCCCAATGACTCCAACTTTGATCTTATCCATCCTTTCTGCCTCTTGTCTAAGAGGTGAAAGGTTAAAGGTGTTAGGTTAAAGGTAAAACCTTACACCTTAAACCTTTTGCCTTTCAAAAAAATATAACAAAACGTTTTAGGTTAGTCAATTAAAGTTTAACAGAAGTTAGAAGTGGGAAGTTGGAAGTATAAAGCAAAATTTGGTTATTGCTTCGAATTACAGATGAGAAAAATTAACACCCTATTCTTGCTTGACAAGAATGGGTAATTAACTCCATGGGGTTGTTTAATAACCACATGTTTCTTTTTATCTTTTAACTTCTTTTAAAACTAACCTTATTTTATTATTCCCCTCTCACTTTTGGCGATGAAATCTAAAATGGTTTGAACTTCAGGAATTATCTCAAGTTCAGATTTTATCCTTTCCACGGCTTGAGAGGTATTTAGCCCCGATCTGAATAGCAATTTAAACGTCTGTTTTAAGATCTCGATGGTCTTTTCGGGAAACCCTCTTCTTTTCAAACCGATTATGTTCAATCCCATGGTTTTCAAAGGATATCCCCCTACTAAGGCAAAGGGACATACATCTTTTTGCACCCGGAAGCCTCCACCAACTATAGAATGAGCTCCAATTCTTACGAATTGGTGCACTGGCACCACCCCTCCGATTATAGCATAATCTCCGATCTCCACATGACCGGCTAAATTGGCTGAATTTGCCAAAATCACATGATCGCCCAAAAGGCAGTCGTGAGCCACATGCGCATAGATCATGATAAAACAATCTTTGCCTACAACGGTTTTCTCCCGATATTTTGTGCCCCGGTTTAGGGTGGCGTATTCTCGAATAACGGTATTGTCTCCTATGGTTAGAAGAGTCTTTTCGCCCCCAAATTTTAAGTCTTGAGGTAAAGTTCCCAATACCGCCCCGTGATGGATCTTGCAATTTTTCCCGATTATGGCTCCGGAATCTATTAAGACGTGTGAGCCGATTTCGGTTCCTGGACCAATCTCTACCTCATCGTTAATTATGGTGTAGGGACCTACCTTTACATCACTTGAAATGCGGGCATTTTTATGGATAATAGCGGTAGGATGAATGTTCACGATTTTTAGGTGTAAGGTTTAAGGTGAAAGGTGTAAGATTTTACCTTTAACCTTTTACCTTTTATTTATCAACAATTGTTGCCATAAGAGTCGCCTCGGTGACCAACTCGTCGTCGACAAAAGCCTGCCCTTTCATTTTGCAGGTGCCCCGGCGGAATTGGATCATCTCCAGCTCAAATCGAATTTGATCCCCCGGCAAAACCGGTTTTCTGAAACGAACCCCATCGATCCCCATAAAATAGACCAGCTTATTCTCCGGGTCATCCACGGTATTCAAAAGGAGGATTCCTCCAGCTTGCGCCATCGCCTCCACTATTAAGACCCCCGGCATTATCGGATGCCCGGGAAAATGACCGGAGAAAAAAGGCTCGTTCATGGTCACATTCTTGATCGCCACCACTCTCTTTTTGGGTTCGATGTCCACTACCCTATCCACCAATAAGAATGGATAGCGATGAGGCATTATCTTAAGAATTGCATTTATATCTAAAAGATAATCACCCTGAGCTTTCTTTTGATATTTAGTGGTTATCAGCTTCTTTTCGTATTCCTCCCGGATTTTTCTCACTAAAGCTACGTTGGCTGAATGTCCTGATCTGGCAGCCAAAACGTGAGCCTTGAGCGGCACCCCAATCAAAGATAGATCGCCCAACAAATCTATGGCTTTATGTCGGCAAGGCTCATTGGGAAATCTTAAGGGAATATCATTCAAGATTCCGGATTTGCCTATGAACACATGCTCTTTTATCCCATAAAGCTCTTTAAGATGATCGATCTTTTTCTCGCAGTCGTCCTCGTCACAGATGACCAAAGAATTGTGTAAGCTCCCGCCTTTGGCTAAGCCCTGCTTCTTTAACTCCTCTAATTCATGGAAAAAACAAAAAGTTCGGGCTGGAGCAAATTCTTCTATAAATTCCTTCTCCAGAGAAACTAAAGAAGTATACTGCGTGCCCAAAGCTGGATTGCGGTAATCTACCATGAAGGTAATTCTTAAGTCATCCGATGGAACCACCACCAGATCTATGCCTTTGTCCTTTTCAGAGTAGAAGAGGGGAGTATCTATTTCCATATAGTTTTTAGGGGCATCCTGCTCTGCTATTCCAACTTTAAGAATCGTCTGCACAAAGGGCAAAGCGCTTCCGTCTCCCACCGGTGGCTCGTTAGAATCCAACTCCACTCTAACGTTATCTAACTCTAACCCTGCTAACGCGGACAAAACATGTTCCACCGTATAAACCTTTGCGGTCCCCTTTCCCAGAGTGGTTCCTCTGGTTATATCCACCACATGGTCTATGTCCGCTGGGATTTCCGGCGAATCGGGTAAATCGGTCCTTACAAAGGTAATGCCGTGATTGATGGGAGCAGGCTTGAAAGTGATAGTGGTTTGATGACCGGTATGCAGACCAATCCCGGAATAAGAAGCAGGTTCTTTTATGGTACGTTGCAACTTGATCATGTTAGCCTTCGTATTTCAAAGTCACTTTTTAAACATTCGCAAGAAAATAAACCAGCTTTTGCCAGAAAAGTCAAGGAGAAAATACTGTGGAGTTTTCGCATTTTTTCCAATCCTCACCTCGTCCATATGGACAGCTACCAACCTCCCACCTTTATGCAAAATTCATATGGGTGCTTCGCAACTTAGAAACTTCCCCATGCCCTGCATACCCTTGCCCTTTTTGGTTAAAATCAAGGTTTGTCTAATCAGCTTTCTTTTCGAAAGACCGGATAGCCATGAAAAAGCTGGAATAAATGCATAAATCTTTCAAGGACCAAATAAAAAGCCTCCCCGCTTTTATCGGGGAGGCTTTTGAATTTTTCATTCTTAAAAGGATATTGTCTATTCTCTGATAAATTCCTCGCCAGGAAACAAAATCAGGCTGATGCTATTTAGGTGAGTTTGTCGAACTATGCATTTGCTCTGTCACTATCGTGGGAGTGACAAAGATGACCAGATCACGATTGGCGATCTGCGTTTTGGTATATCTGAAAAGATATCCTATCAAAGGAATGTCCTTCAAAATGGGGAGCCCGGTATAGTTCTTTATCTCCTCCTGGGTGGTCAAACCCCCTATCACTGCAGTCTGCCCATTCTCCACCACCACATTGGTCTCAGCATTATTGGTATTTATGATGACGCCGTTAGCATCAAAGGTGTAGGAGCTTCTTTCCGGTTTCAGTTTCAAAAGTATTCGGTTCTCGGAGGTAATGTGAGGAG
>Ga0315279_10000764_pt1 | contig 59183 bp, 45 predicted proteins | sample YL17G06_20_MG_FD_203694 | JGI IMG/M metagenome (GOLD analysis project Ga0315279, IMG submission 203694) | Sediment microbial communities from Yellowstone Lake, YNP, Wyoming, USA - YL17G06_20 | ecosystem: Environmental > Aquatic > Freshwater > Lake > Sediment | place: USA: Wyoming | collected...
CGAGAAAATGCCCATTTCTACGGCCGTTTTTGACGTCGCCCCCAAATTCGAAGAGATCGACGACTGTAACCAATTGCAGCTGTTCGACTTATGACCGGACACTAGTGGGTTCAGGTCGTCTTCGGACCGTCCCCATTGATAGAAGGCTCGGATCTCGACGCTCGGGGCAGGCCTGAACACGACCGTGCCTGCAACCGATCGTATGGTGTCCGTGTAGAGCGCGTGCCCGCCGCCAGTCCACGCGGCGAATCCTGGATCGGAGAACACGGTCGGAAACTGATTGGTGCCGTCGAACCGCACCTCGAGACCTTTTGCCAGCCCGATACGAAACTGCGGGAACACCGCGCGCTGCGGCTGGAAATACGTCATGGTGAAGGTCGAGGCATAGTCCCCGACGACGTGCTCGACGGCATAGTGCTCGTACTCGGCCGTTGCCGCCGCCTTCCCTTTTTGCAGCAGCGGGTGCTGCAATTCGTCCAGTGTCTGCGCCTCGAGCAACCGCGGCCCGATCGCGAGGACCGACAGAAACAGCACGGCGGCCGTTGGTTTCATCCGATACTCCGGGGCATCGATCTGGACAGGGAGCAGGAATCGGGAATCCCGGCTCCTCGTTTGGATGGGCACGGCGCAGGCGCGCCCAGTATGCGGCCGCGCTGGCGCCCCTTTCAAGGAGAACCGGCAGAAGATCGTGCAGCGTCGGACTGATGTTCGAGGAGGTCTCCCGGCTGACAGTTCAGCGCGGCGCAGATCGCGTCGAGCGTCGAAAAGCGGATGGCGCGCGCCTTGTTCTGCTTCAGGATCGACAGGTTCGCCAGCGTCACGCCGACCTTCTCCGAGAGTTCGGTCAGCGACATCTTGCGCCTGACGAGCATCAGGTCGAGATTCACCACGATGGCCATCGCGCCTCCTCAGACCGTCAGGTCGTGGTCGTCCTGCAGACGGACGCCCGCGTCGAACGCATGGGCGATGGCGAGAATGATCAGGCCGATCACGACGGGCGCCCAACTGACGCGAACGTGGTAGCCAACCGACGCCGCGGGGAGCGCCTGTTTCACGACGGCAATGGCCTGGGTGAACGTTCCCGCGAGTTGGAGCCACTGCGCGAGATCGTAGAGTGGCCCGGAGGCGATGATGACGCAGGCGATCCTGCGTATCCGTTTCGGATTCAGCGGATCGAAGGGACGTCCCCGCCTGACCGCGCGCATCAGGCCGCGCAGCTGATGGAGCATCCACAGGAAGACACTTGCGCACAGCAGCTGGTACGTCGTGGCGACGGCGATGTCAGTCTTGCTGAATGCGCGCGCCATGATGACGTCATGGTGCCCGACCATGTGTATGTGTCCAACCCAATAGAGCGACCGGGCTGGGGCGCGCGTCCCGGAGGCGCCTCTGATCTCGACGGTGCTGTAGCGTACTTCCAGCGGCAGCGTGAACGTCGCTTGCTCCAGCAGCGCTCCTCGCTTCACGAGCGCTTCCCGAAAACCCGGAACGCACCAGAAGAGGACGCCAGCCACCACGATCAGCGCGGTCACCGCCCAGGTCACGTACCAGACCGCTTCGACGACGAATGTGGCGATTCTGACCGAGCTCGACGTCGTCCTGCCGGGGAAGTCCGCCATGTTCTCGCTCCTTTGATCGGCCGCTTCTAGTCAGTCGTCTCGGATATCGACTATCGACTAAGTATTTACCTTTGTCAATATATAATTATCGATAAACGATATAGAATGGGCAAATGGATGGCGAAACTATGAGGGGGGGAGCCGATTGACTGTCGCTACCGGGTGGCCGCCGCATAGTAGCCGCGGCGCGCGAGGACGTCGCCTTTCACGCCATTCAGCTTCACCTGCAGCTTGTGCCAGCCAGCCGCGACCTTGTCCGGGTAGTACGTGAGGAGGTATCGCGCGCGGATGTCGTCGAGGATCAGGCCGAACACGTCCTTCAATCGCGGGCCCCACGCCGCGTTGAACACGCGCCCGCCGGTGGTGTCGGCGAGCGAACGCAGAAAGCCGACCTGGAACTGGCCGCGCAGGTCCGGCAGTCCGAATGCGGGTTCACTCCTGGTGGGGCTCACCGTGACGCCGTAGACGACGAGATCGGACCGTTCGGCCGCCTCGACGACCGCCTTGGCCGACATCGTGCTCGCGTTGTCCATCCCGTCGGTGAAGACGACGGCGACGCCGCGGGTGTCGCCGCGCTTTCGCAGCGTGATGGCGAGATGGGTGGCGTCGTAGATGGCCGTGTTGCCCCGTGCCTCAACGGCCGCCAGCGCACGGGCGAACGCGTCGAGGTCCGTCGTCAGCGCCTGCGCGATCGTCGCCTTCTCGGCGAACGTGACGAGGGCCACCTTGTCCGCGCTCGTCAAACCACTCACGAACGCGCTTGCCGCCGCCTTGAGTTGCTCGAGTTCGGGGCCCGCCACGCTGCCGCTCATGTCGAGCACGAGGAAGGCTTCGAGCGGCACCTGCTCCTGGATCACGCGTTCGAGCTTCTGCTTCACGCCGTTGTCGAACACCGCGAAGTTCTCGGCCTGCAGCCCGGAGACCGGTTCCACATTTCGGGTGACCGAGACGTCGACGGTCACCAGGTCGACGCCGACGCGGAATGTCGGTTGCTGCCGGGCCATGGCGATCACGCACAAGGGTGCGAGGGCGGCGACGACGACGAACGGGGCAAGGCAACGCGGGCGCATGACTGTGCTCCCTTTGAACAATCCTACCGCCGCGCCGGCACCCTGGCCTGGGGTTCCGGCGCTCACTTCGGCCACTCACCACCGACGATCGGGCGCAGATCCATTTTCGCCGGATCGAGGATGACGTGGCGGATGCGCTGGCGCTTCCAGGTGTAGGTAATGTGGACGAGGCCGTCCGCGGCCTGGATGACCGCCGGATAGGAGAATTCCTGCCCCGGCTCGTTCTCGAGCACCAGCGCGGCGCTCCACGCCCGTCCGTCGGTCGAGACGGCCACCTTCAGCACGTCGCGCCCCGCGTCCCACTTTCCCGGCGTGCTTCGCGCGTGGTTGTAGACCAGCAGGAAGCGGCCGTCGGCCAGCGTGACGGCATCGAGTCCCGAATTCGGATTCGGAAGATCGAGGAGGGTGATCGGGCTCCAGGAGTTCCCGCCGTCAGTCGATTCCGTCGTGAACACGCGATCCTGCCGGCTGCGCCCGATGGCCTGGAGCCGCCCGTCCTTGTGCCGCAGAATCGCCGGCTGAATCGCTTCGACGCCCGGCGTGCCCTTCGCTGGGTCCGCGCGGCGCCACGTCCTGCCGAGATCGCCGGTGCGCTCGAAGTGGATCGTCCAGCCGGGCGACTCGGTGCTCGAGGGGCAGATGATGTCGCCGCCCGGAAGCTGCAACGGCTTGTTCTTGATCGGACCGAGCACGCCATCCGGCAGCCGCTGCGGCGCAGACCACGTCCGGCCGTTGTCGGCTGACGTCATCAGCATGCCCCACCACGAAGCCGGATCCGGGCCGACCTTGTAGAAGAGCATCAGCGGCCCGCCGCGCGGCCGGAACAGCACCGGGTTCCACGTCGGGTGGCGGCTCCCGTCAGGCTGTTTGCCGTTCGCAACTTCGACGGGCGCGCTCCAGCGTCCGGCCTCGTGCCTGGACACCCAGATGCCGACCTCCGGATGTCTCTCGTATTGACCACCGAACCAGGCCGCGACGAGACCGCCGGGCGTGTCCACGATGGTCGAGGCGTGGCACTGGGGAGTGGGCGGCGGGTCGGCGATGAACTCGACGCGCACGATGGCGCGACCGGGCGCCCGTCCCAGCGCACACAGCCAGCCGATCGACAAGGCGAGCAGAGCGAGTCTCACTGCCACTGCCCCACGTCCGTCAGGTACATCGACGCCTCGAACTCCGCGATCAGATCCTGGCTATCATCCGCGGTCCGGATCTCTGCGCGCGCCCGGACCAGTTCGCGCCGCCGCGTGCGGACTCGCGCCGTGATGATGAGCGGCGTGCCGACTTTCGCCGGCGCACAGAAGCGGACGTCGCCCCGCGCGGTCACGCCGCGCAGTCCCGAATACGCGAGTGCCCAGGCGAGCGCTTCGTCCATCAGCGTGAACAGCAGGCCGCCGTGCACGATCCCCGGCCAGCCGGTGTGCTCGGGACGGGCGGTGTAGTTGGCCCGGCAGCCGTCGGGACCGTCGGCGTGGAAATCGATGTGCAGTCCCTGCGGATTGTCGGAGCCGCAGACGTAGCAGTTGGGAAAGGTGAGCATCGGCGATCAGCTTTCGTCACATCCGATCCAGCAGCCGGCCGATCCGCTCCAGGCCGCACTCGAGCGTTTCGCGCGGGCCGCCGAAAGCGAGCCGGAAGTGCGCGGGCGCCTGGAAGAAGCGCCCGGGCACGACGCCCACCTCCTGCTCGCGGAACAGCCGCTCGATGAACGGCGCGGCGTCGGCCTGACCGCGCAGGCGCGGAAAGACGACCGTCCCGCCGGCCGGCGGCACGTACTCGATCTCGCGCCGGCCGTCCAGGACGCGACGAACCAGCGCGAAGTTGGGCTCGAGGATCGCGCGCGCACGGGCAGCCAGCCGATCGAGGTGCTCGAAGGCGACCACCGCCATCCGCTCGGCCGGGAACACGCCCGTGCCGTCGACGATGTCGCGGGCGCGCCGCACCCGTTCCGCAACTTCGGGCGACGCCAGCGCCCAGCCACAGCGAAGGCCGGCGAGACCGTACGATTTCGTCAGGCTGCTCGTGGAGATGAATTGCGCGCCCAGGGAGGCTGACGGGCGTCGTCCGAAGTCCGACGTCCGAAGTCCGACGTCCGAAGTCCGAAGGTCCGAGGTCTCACGTCCGGTGTCCGGTATCCGGTGTCCGGCGTCCGGTGTCCGAGGTCCGAGGTCAGCGATCACGCTGTCCAGGTACACCTCGTCGACGAGCACGCGCGCGCCGGCGCGTTCGGCCAGGCGCCCGACGGCGGCCAGCGCCTCGTCCGACGCGCGCACGCCGGACGGGTTGTGGAGGTTGGTGATGATGATGAGACGCGTGCGGTCGGTCAGCACCCGCGCGACGAGGTCCGGATCGAGCGCGTAGCCGTCCTCGAAACGCCGCTCGAAGTGCACGACGCGCGCGCCCAGCAGTTCCGGCGCCGCGAACAGCGGGTCGTACCCGGGCGTCTCGACGAGCACCTCGTCGCCGGCGTCGAGCAACGCGGCACACACCAGGAAGTTGACGCCTGAGGTACCGGTGCCCGTCGCCACCTGGCTGGTCGCAACACCGTAGCGGCGGGCGATCGCCTCGATGAGCGGCGCGTAGCCTTCGTCGTTGGGTCCGTTGATCTGCAGCGCCCCGGCCGCTTCCGGCAGGTCATCGTTCGAGCACGGCAGCAGGTTGCTGCCGCACAGATCCCACCGGGCGTGCGGGTGCTGCTTGGCCCATTGCATGTAGTCGGCGCGGGCATTCTTCATGAGAGATGACCTTTGGCTTTGGGCCTTGGGCTTTCGGCTTTGGGCAGGCCTAAAAGCCTAAGGCCTAGAGCCTAAAGCCTTCTTCTGATCGCCGGCGCTCATGCGATGCCGGCGGCGATGATAGTAGAAGACCGGCACGCCGAGCGCCAGCAGCAGCGCGCCGCGCCCAGCCTGCTCGGGGCTCGACGAGACGACGCTGAACACGACCGCGATCGCCACGAGGACGAACAAGGCGGGCAACAGCGGATAGCCGGGCATCACGAATGCGTCCCCACGCGTCGCGAGCGGCACGCGCCGCCGGAAGATGAACAGGCTGCCGGCCGTCAGGCCGAAGAAAATCCAGTCGGCGAACACGACGTAGTCGAGCAGTCTCGCGTAGGCGCCGGCCTGTTCCCACCTGAACGCCCCATGGAACAGCGCGGCCCAGTTGAGCGGCAGCGCAAGGATCACGGACCAGCTCGATTGCAGGATGATCGCAAGCGACGGCGTGCCGTAACGCGGGTGCAGGCGGGCCACCGCGGGCGGGAACAGGCCATCGGCGGCCATCGCGTAGTAGACGCGCGTCGGCGCGAGGATCGCGAGGTCGAGGAATCCGAACGTCGAGATCGCGATCGCGGCGGCAATGAACCGGTCGCCGCCGTGACCGAAGAGCGCCGATACCGCGTCGGCCGCGGGCGTGGCCGTGGCGGCCAGGCCGGCCCGCCCGAGCACGCGCAGGTACACGACGTTGATGAGCACGTACGCCGCCACGACGATGGTGGTGCCCGCGATCAGGCTGATCGGCATGTGCCGCTTCGGATCGCGCATCTCCTCGGCGACGTAGTTCAGGTTCTGCCAGCCGCCGTAGGCGAAGAAGATCGGGATGAGCGACGCCCCGAACGCCAGCGCGAGCGGCATCATCGACGGCGCGGCCGGAGCGCTGGCCGCGGGGACCGCCGGCGCGGGCCCGGCCACCACGACGAACGCGGCCCCGATCAGGAACACGAGCGCCGCCACCTTGAGGACGACGAAGACGTTCAGCAACCGGCTGCCCGGCTTGACCCCGAGGTAATTGACGATCGACAGGACGAGGATCGCCGCCACGGCGAGCGGCACCGGACCGACATCGGGCCGGTCGACCAGCCGCAGCGTGTACTGCGCGAAGGTGATCGCCACGGCGGCCACGGCCCCGCTCTCGATCACCGCGAGCAGGCCCCACCCGTACAGGAAGCCGGCCAGCGGGTGGTAGGCGTCGCGCAGGTACGCGTACTGCCCGCCCACGCGCGGGAAGACGGCCCCCAGCTCCGCGTAGACCAGGGCGCCAATCAGCGCCACCACGCCGCCGGCGATCCACGCCGCCAGCACGAGCGAGGCCGACGGCAGGCGCTGGGCGACGATGTAGGGATTGATGAAGATGCCCGAGCCGATGATGGCGCCGATGACGAGCATCGTCGCGTCGAACGGGCCGATCGCGCGGCGGAAAGTCACGGGGGGAGGGTATCACAGTGGCAGAAGGCTCAAGGCTTAGGGCTCAGGGCTTAAGGCCTGACGGTGCTGAAGGTCCTGAGCCCGGGCTGGCCATAAGTCCTAAGCCATAAGCCTTAAGCCTTCGTGTAAGATGTGGCCGCCATGCAGCTCCACACGATCGACTACCTCATCATCGCGCTCTATTTCGTGTTCGTCCTGGGCATCGGCGTCGCGCTGAAGCGGTCCGTCCGCACGGGGCTCGACTTCTTCCTGTCGGGCCGCAGCCTGGCCACCTGGATCACCGCGCTGGCGTTCATCTCGGCGAACCTCGGCGCGCAGGAAGTGATCGGCATGGCGGCCAGCGGCGCGAAGTACGGCATCCTGACGAGCCACTTCTACTGGGTGGGCGCGATCCCCGCGATGGTCTTCGTGGGCGTGTTCATGATGCCGTTCTACTACGGCAGCCGCGCGCGCTCGGTGCCCGAGTACCTGCGCCTGCGCTTCGACGAGAAGACGCGCGGGCTGAACGCGATTTCCTTCGCCGTGATGACGCTCTTCTCCTCGGGCATCAGCATGTACGCCATGGGGCGGTTGTTCCAGCTGTTCCTCGGCTGGGACATCAACTACAGCATCATCATCGCGGCCCTGGTCGTGCTCGCCTACACGTTCCTCGGCGGGCTCACCAGCTCCATCTACAACGAGGTCGTCCAGTTCTTCCTGATCGTCTTCGGGTTCCTGCCGCTCGCGGTGCTGGGCCTGATGGGGGCCGGCGGGTGGACCGGCCTGCAGTCGCGGCTGGCCGGCGTGTCGGTCGCGCGCGGGTTCGCGCCGGGCGTGATGACGCAGTCGTGGCAGCACCTGGGCAGCGCCGCCGCCAACCCGATGGGCGTCGAGGTGTTCGGGATGGTGATGGGCCTGGGCTTCGTGCTGTCGTTCGGCTACTGGTGCACCGACTTCCTCGTGGTGCAGCGGGCCATGGCGGCCAAGTCGATGAACGCGGCGCGGCGCACGCCGATCGTCGCGGCGGTGCCGAAGATGCTCTTCCCGTTCCTCGTGATCCTGCCGGGCATGATCGCGATCTCGCTCCTGCCCGCCCAGGCGTTCGTCTTCAACGGCCACACCGACTACAACATGGCCCTGCCGCTCATGCTGCAGCGCTTCTACCCGGCAGGGCTGCTCGGCCTCGGCCTCACGGCGCTGCTGGCCAGTTTCATGTCCGGCATGGCCGGTAACGTGACCGCGTTCAACACGGTGTGGACCTACGACATCTACCAGGCCTACATCAACCGCAGCGCCAGCGACGCGCACTACCTGTGGATGGGACGCATGGCCACCGTCTTCGGCACCGCGGCCAGCATCGCCACCGCGTACATCGCCATGATGTTCGGCAACATCATGGACCTGCTGCAACTGGTCTTCTCGTTCATCAACGCGCCGCTCTTCGCCACGTTCCTGCTCGGCATGTTCTGGGCGCGGGCGACGCCCAATGGCGCATTCTGGGGGCTGGTGGCGGGGATGGGCGGCGCCGCGCTGCACTACGGGCTGACGGCGGTGGGCACCAGCGCGTCCGCCCTGCGCGTCTACCCGAGCGACATGGCACAGAACTTCTGGGGCGCGATCGTCGCATGGACCACCTGCTTCGTCGTGACGATCGTGGTGAGCCTGTTCACCCGGCCGCGCCCGGTGGAGGAACTGAAGGGACTGGTGTACTCGCTGACGCCGCGCATCACCGACCCCGGGCTCGCCTGGTACCGCCGGCCCGCGGCGCTCGGCGTCGTCGTGCTGGTGGTGGCGGTGCTGCTGAATGTGTATTTCCGGTAGTTGGCAGTTGGCGGTTGGCAGTTGGCCGTTCACAGTCAACCGTTGACATTCAGGGCAATGAACGGGTACCTGTCGGCCGAACTGCTGACTGCTGACTGCCAACTGCTGACTGCTAACTGCCAACTGCTAACTGCTAACTATGAAGGTTCGACCCATGGCACTCGATCTTCGCATTCCCATCGGCTTGCTCTTCGGCCTGCTCGGCCTGCTGCTCGCCGGCTACGGCGTCGCCACGGGGCCCGAGACGTATCAGAAATCGCTGGGCGTCAACGTGAATGCCTGGTGGGGCCTGGCAATGCTGGTCTTCGGCCTGGCGATGCTCGCCCTCGCGCGGCGCGCGGCCGGGCGGACGGCGGCAGGCGACGACAAGGCGTGAGGCGGAGTCGATGGTAACCACTCCGGCGCGGTGCCGGTCGTACCGGCCATGTAGGAGGTGGCCCCGCCCGTCGCCGTGCGCGCGGCGGGGATCAGGGATCGGAATCAGGAGCCAGGAGCCTGAAGCCGGGTCAGAAATGCCAGGACGCGCCGAACACGAAGTGATGTCCGACCTTCGGACCCTCGGACCTTCGGCCTCCCCGGACGTCGTTATGCTCCCCTGATCCAGACCAGTTCCAGGCAGCTCGGGCAGGCGTACGCGATCCGCAGATCGTCCTCGAAGCTCACGAAGCCGCCGTGCGAGTGTGACGAGCAGGCGGGACAAATCGCGGGCGTGCCGGCCTGGAGAGTCGAAACCCGCAGGCGCCGGCCCGTCCGGGGGTCGGTGACGAAAGCCGGAGGCGGCACGTTTCGGCGGGCCACCCGGGGGTCACCGTCGGCCGATTGCCACTCGAAGAGGCCGAAGTAGAGGTCCGTACGAGGCTGGCTCATCGGGGGCGGATAGTAGCACACGCGTCGGGCACCCGCAATATCTTGTGGTCCCGAGTGGTCCCGAGCCCGCTCGAGCCGTCATTGACCGGGTCGAGGTCGGATGTTAGGCTGGTGAAGCGAACCGTTGCGAAAGTGGCGGAACTGGCAGACGCGCCGGACCTAGGATCCGGTAGCCGCAAGGCTATGGGGGTTCAAGTCCCCCCTTTCGCACCAACAATCCGGCTCACCGCACCTGCGGCCGGCCTTTGGCGGCCGCCCCATGCACGCAGGGCCTGCAACGGCCGATACCCTCATGAAGACAGAGTTCGTCGACGTCAATGAAACGCGCAAGAACCTGAACGTCGAGATCCCCAGCGCCGACGTGGATGCGGAGATCGACCGTATCTCCCGCAACTACAGCCGGGCGGCGCGGATCCCGGGTTTCAGGCCGGGCAAGGTGCCGCAACGCCTGGTCCGGCAGCGGTTTAGGGAGCAGATCCTGCGCGACGTGGCGCACGAGCTGATCCCCCGCGCGGTGGACAATGCGCTGCGGGAACGCGGGGTCGAGCCGGTCGACAGGCCCGACATCCGCGACGTGGTCGTCGAAGAGGGACGGCCGCTGAAGTTCACGGCGACCTTTGAGACCGTCCCGCCGATCGACCCCGGTGATGGCAAGGCGATCCGCCTGAGGCGATCGGCGGCAAGCGTGGACGACGCGGCGGTGGATCAGGCGCTCGAGCAGCTGCGCGAGCGGACCGCCCGGTACGAGCCGGTCGACGATCGGGGCATCGAAACGGGCGACACCGTCGTCGTCGACCTGGAACGGCAGACGACCGGCAGCGAGCAGGCCGACCGGCACGAGAACGTGTCGGTCGAGATTGGGGCGGCGGTAAACCCCCCGGGGTTCGACCAGGCGCTCACGGGGCTGCAGGCGGGCGCGCGGAAGACCTTCACGGCGCACTATCCTGCCGACTATGCGATCAAGGAGCTGGCGGGCACCGAGGTGGATTACGCGGTGGCGGTCAAGACGGTCCGCCGGCGCGTCGTCCCGGACCTCGACGACGAGTTCGCCAAGGACCTGGGCGAGTTCGCGACGCTCGCCGACCTGCGCGGTCGCGTTCGTGACGACCTGGCGCGAGCGGCCGAACAGGATGCCGATCGCCAGGTGCGCGCCGACCTGCTGAAACAGCTGGCGGCGCGGGTGATCTTCGAGGTGCCCGGCGCGCTGGTGGAGCGCGAGATCGATCGCCGCATCGAGGACTTCGTGCGGCGGCTGCTCGAGCAGCAGGTCGATCCGCGGCGGGCGAACATCGACTGGGAGGAGATGCGGCGGAACCAGCGCGAACCCGCGGGCGAGGCGGTGCGCGCGGCGCTGGTGCTGGACGAAGTGGCCCGCCGCGAGAAGCTGACGGTGTCGGACGAGGAGGTCGAACGCGAGATCGCGCGCCACGCCGAACGCACCGGACGCAGCGTGCCGGCCGTGCGCGCGCAGCTCGAGAAGGAAGGCGCGATCTCCAGACTCTACGCAGGGTTGCGGCGGGAGAAGGCCGTTGACTTCCTGCTGGCGTGTGCTACGATCGATCGAACGTAGCCTTCCGCCCACACTCCAGCACACACAGTCCGGCCGGCACGCCTGCGGCCGAGCGCTATCCGACACACGGCGACGGGCGGATCGCCTTCGACGACAAGTCTATGCCGACAGCACTTCCTGATCCCCGGATGCAGCTGGTTCCGATGGTGGTCGAGCAGACCAGCCGAGGCGAGCGGGCCTACGACATCTTCTCGCGGCTGCTGCGCGACAACATCATCTTCGTGGGAACTCCCATCGACGACCAGGTGGCGAACCTGGTCATCGCGCAGATGTTGTTCCTCGAGGCGGAGGATCCCGAGCGGGACATCCTGCTCTACATCAACAGCCCGGGCGGCTCGATCACGGCGGGGATGGCCATCTACGACACGATGCAATTCATCCGGCCGGACGTGCAGACCTACTGCCTCGGGCAGGCCGCCTCGATGGCCGCGGTGCTGCTGGCGGGCGGCGCCAAGGGCAAGCGCTTCTCGCTGCCGAATTCGCGCGTGGTGATCCACCAGCCGTGGATCCAGGGCGGGCTGGCCGGACAGGCCACCGACATCGACATCCACGCGCGCGAGCTGCTGCGGACGCGCGAGCGGCTGAACGAGATCCTGGCCAAGCACACGGGCCAGCCGCTCAAGCGCATCCAGGAAGACACCGAGCGCGACTACATCATGACGGCCGAGCAGGGCAAGGAATACGGTATCATTGACGATGTCATCTGGAAGCGCGCGTAAGGGTTTCCCCTATGGTCAAGAAGAACGGTGAGTCCGAGGTTCTCCGGTGCTCGTTCTGCAACAAGGATCAGAACGACGTCCGCAAGCTGATCGCGGGCCCGACGGTGTTCATCTGCGATGAATGCGTCGAGGTCTGCAACGACATCATCGCCGACGACAACCGCTTCGAGAACAAGGGCGTCCGCTCCTCGCTGCCCACGCCGCAGGAGGTCAAGAAGTTCCTCGACGAGTACGTGATCGGGCAGGAACGGACGAAGAAGAAGCTCGCGGTGGCGGTTTACAACCACTACAAGCGCATCGAGATCGTCAAGCAGTCGCGCAACCGCAACGAGATCGAGCTCACCAAGTCGAACATTCTGCTGATCGGACCGACGGGCACCGGCAAGACGCTGCTCGCGCAGACGCTGGCCAAGCTGCTCTCGGTGCCCTTCACCATCGTCGACGCCACGACGCTGACCGAGGCGGGCTACGTCGGCGAGGACGTCGAGAACATCATCCTGAAGCTGCTGCAGGCGGCCGGCGGCGACATCGAGAAGTGCCAGCAGGGAATCATCTACATCGACGAGGTGGACAAGATCTGCCGCAAGGACGAGAACCCGTCGATCACCCGGGACGTCTCGGGCGAGGGGGTGCAGCAGGCGCTGCTCAAGATCCTGGAGGGCACGGTGGCCAACGTGCCGCCGCAGGGCGGCCGCAAGCACCCGCACCAGGAGTTCTTCCAGATCGACACCACCAACATCCTGTTCATCTGCGGGGGCGCGTTCGTCGGCCTCGACAAGATGATCGATCGGCGCACCGGGAAGAGGACGCTCGGCTTCAAGGCCGACGTCAAGCCGCTCAGCAAGAAGGAAATCGGCGTGACGCTCGAGCAGGTGGAACCCGAGGACCTGATCAAGTACGGGCTGATCCCCGAGTTCGTCGGCCGCCTGCCGGTCGTGGGCACCCTGCACGAACTGGACAAGGCGGCGCTCATCCAGATCCTGACGCAGCCGCGAAACGCGATCACCCGGCAGTACCAGCGCCTGTTCGAGTACGAGAACGTGAAGCTGCGCTTCACGGAGGACGCGCTCGACGCGATCGCGGAATCGGCGCTCAAGCGCAAGATCGGCGCGCGCGGGCTGCGCATGATCATCGAAGACCTCATGCTGGACCTGATGTACGTGCTGCCCAACCAGAAGAAGGTCCGCGAGTGCGTCATCACGCGTGAGGTCGTCGAATCCAAGGAACAGCCGATCACGCTCATCGAGAAGGCCGGGTGATCGTCCGATGTCCGATGTCCGGTGTCCGATGTCGGTGAGAATTGACTTCGGACTTCGGACGCCGGACGCCGGACGACGCGCAATTGCACGCAACGACGTGCAATTGCCCCCCTCGGCTTGAGTCGTGCCGGCTATCAGCCGATAATCGAAGAGAAGAACCGCCCCGTGGAACCGCCGGCGCCCGGTCCGGCGTGGCCGTGGGACTGCCGGGCTTGGGGCCCGGTCGCTGTCTCGATCCCAGACCCAGGAATCCATGGAAGTCTACGAAACGATCCCGATCGTCCCGCTGCGCGACGTCGTCGTGTTCCCCCACATGATGATGCCGTTCGTCATCGGCCGGCCCGCCTCCACGCGTGCGCTCGAGCACGCGCTGCTGAAGGACAAGCGCATCTTCCTGGCCGCCCAGCACGACGCGGCCGTCGACGACCCGGCGCCGGCCGACATCTACTCGATGGGCTGCATCGCCAACATCGTCCAGAGCCTGAAGCTGCCCGACGGCAACGTGAAGGTGCTGGTCGAGGGCGTGGACCGCGCGCGCGCGGTCGAGTGGAAGGAGGACAAGGGCTTCTACCGGGTGGTGGTCAAGGTGGTGGCCCGGCAGCGCGACGTCAGCGGCGACGTCGAGGGCGCGATGAGCCGCGTGGTGTCGCTCTTCGAGCAGTACGTCAAGCTGTCGAACAACCTCCACTACGACGCGATGATCGCGGCGGTGCGCGTGGACGATCCCGGCAAGCTGGCCGACACGATCGCCGCGCACCTGATGGTCAGCGTCGAGGAGAAGCAGAACCTGCTCGAGATGATCTCGCAGCTCGAGCGGCTCAACCGCATCGCGTCGATCCTCGAAGTCGAGGTGGACAAGCTCCAGGTGGACCGCCGGATCCAGTCGCGCGTCAAGAAGCAGATGGAGAAGGCGCAGAAGGAGTACTACCTCAACGAGAAGATGAAGGCGATCCAGAAGGAGCTGGGCCGCAAGGACGAGAAGGTCAACGAGATCGACGAGCTGAAGAAGAAGATCGAACAGTCGAAGATGCCGAAGGACGTCGAGGAGAAGGCCATCCAGGAGCTGAAGCGCCTGGAGGCGATGCCGCCGATGTCGGCCGAGGCCACCGTCTCGCGCAACTATCTCGACTGGCTGATCGGCGTGCCCTGGCACAAGCGGACGCGCGAGAGCCGCGACCTGAAGCGGGCCGAGGAGATCCTGCACGAAGACCATTACGGGCTGGAGCGCATCAAGGAACGGATCCTCGAGTTCCTGGCGGTGCGCGCGCTCGTGAGGAAGCCCAAGGCGACCATCCTCACCTTCTCCGGGCCGCCCGGCGTCGGCAAGACCTCGCTCGCCAAGTCGATCGCGCGGGCCATGAACCGCAAGTTCGTGCGCCTGTCGCTCGGCGGCGTCCGCGACGAGGCGGAGATCCGCGGTCACCGGCGCACCTACATCGGCGCCTTCCCCGGCCAGATCATCCAGATGATGAAGAAGGCCGGGTCGATGAACCCGGTGTTCCTGCTCGACGAAGTGGACAAGATGTCGATGGACTTCCGCGGCGACCCCTCGGCGGCGCTGCTCGAAGTGCTCGACCCGGAACAGAACCACACGTTCCTGGATCACTACCTCGACGTCGAGTACGACCTGTCGTACGTCATGTTCATCTGCACCGCCAACGTGCTGCACACGGTGCCGCAGGCGCTGCGCGACCGCATGGAGGTGCTGCAGCTGCCGGGGTACACCGAGCAGGAGAAGACCGAGATCGCGAAGCGGTTCCTGATCCCGAAGGCGGTCCAGGGCACGGGCCTCACCAAGGCGAACGTCACCTTCGTCGACGACGCGATCCAGACGATCATCCAGCGGTACACGCGCGAGGCGGGCGTCCGCAACCTCGAGCGCGAGCTGTTGTCCATCTGCCGGAAGATCGCGCGCCGCGTGGTGACCGACGGCAAGAGCTTCGGCGAGGAGATCACACCCGAGAAGGTGACGCAGTACCTCGGCGTACCCCGCTTCCGGCCGACCGAGGCCGAGCAGAACAACGAGATTGGCATCGCCACCGGGCTGGCGTGGACCGAGGTCGGCGGCGAAATCCTGGTGACGGAAGCAACGCTGATGCCGGGCAAGGGCCACCTGACGCTCACCGGCAAGCTGGGCGACGTCATGCAGGAATCCGCCCAGGCGGCCATGAGCTACGTGCGCTCGAAGGCCGAGGAATTCGGCATCCCGAAGGACTTCCACCGCCACAGCGACGTGCACATCCACGTGCCGGAAGGCGCCATCCCGAAGGACGGGCCGTCGGCCGGCATTACGCTGGCAACAGCCCTGGTCTCGACGCTCGCGCGCATCCCGTCGCGGCGCGACGTGGCGATGACCGGTGAGATCACGCTGCGCGGCAAGGTGCTGCCGATCGGCGGCGTCAAGGAGAAGGTGCTGGCGGCGCACCGCGCCGGCCTGAGGAACATCATCCTGCCGAAGGACAACGAGAAGGACCTCGCGGAGATCCCCAAGAACGTCCTCGACATCCTGAACATCTACCTCGTCGAGACGATGGACGAGGTGTTGAAGATCGCGCTGGCCGAAGCGCTGCCCGCCCGCCTGCCCGCCGTTACCGAGACAGCCGCGGTGGAGGTGGAGCAGGACGACACGGTCACGCACTGAGGTCTGGTCACTGCGTGACCGTGTCGGCTCAAGGCTTGGGACTCAAGGCTCATGGCCTGACTGGGGCTTACGGCCCAGGCCAGGCTTGAGGCCTTGAGCCTGCGGTGCCCTGAGCCCACGATGCCCTGAGCCTTGGGCCGCATTCTTTCCCAGGCCATGCCGGTTCGGCGGCCTGGCTACCAGCTTTGAAAATCGACTCCGTCGAGTTCGTGCGCAGCGCCACCGGCCTGGCCGATCTGCCCGACGCCGGCCTGCCCGAGCTCTCCATGGTCGGCCGCTCGAACGTCGGCAAGTCCGCGCTGATCAACGCGCTGGTGAAGCACCCGGTCGCGCGCACGAGCGCGACTCCCGGCAAGACGCGCCTGATCAACCTGTATCGCGTCGTCACGGGCCCGACCGGCCCGTTCTACCTGGTTGATCTGCCGGGATACGGCTACGTGAGCGGGCCGACGGCATCGCGCGAAGAGTTCGAACGGCTCGCCGGCGCGTACTTCGGGCGCGCGGCGCGGGCGCAAATGACGTCCGAAGTCCGAAGTCCAAAGTCCGAAGTCCGTCGCGGTCCGACATCGGACATCGGACATCGGACATCGGACGACGTGACTCGTCCATCGATTGGCGTCCTTCTTGCGTTGGACGCCCGTCACCCGGGCATGGAGAACGACCTGGGGACCGCGCAGTGGTTGCGGGATCGCGGGTTCGTAGGGGCGCAACATGTTGCGCCCCTCCTGATCGTCGTCACCAAGATCGACAAGTTGTCGCGCAGCGAGCGCGCGAAGGCGCTCGACCGATTCGAGCAATTGTTTGGACAGCCGGTGCTGGCCGTTTCGGCTGCGACTGGCGAAGGATTGGAAGACCTGTGGAAACAAATGGTGTCGTGGGTAGTGTCGATGGCGGCCGGCAGGCCACCCTCCCGGCCGGAGGCGCCGAGGCGGCCGCCGCGCCGGGCACGCCGGTCCTGGAACTTTCCACGCTGAAGGACATGAACATCCGGGCGCTGACCGACATCGCCCGGCAGATGGACATCCCCGGCGCGACCGGCATGCGCAAGCAGGAACTGATTTTCGAGATCCTGCGCGTCCGGGCCGAGCGGACGGGCGTCCTGTTCTCCGAGGGCGTGCTCGAGACGCTGCCCGACGGGTTCGGGTTCCTGCGCGCGCCCGATTACAACTACCTGGCGGGACCGGACGACATCTACGTCTCGCCCTCGCAAATCCGCCGCTTCGACCTGCAGACCGGCGACACCGTGTCGGGCCAGATCCGGCCGCCCAAGGAAGGCGAGCGCTACTTCGCGCTGCTGCGCGTCGAGGCGGTCAACTTCGAGCCGCCCGAGAAGACGCGCACCCGCGTCTTCTTCGAGAACCTGACGCCGCTCTACCCTCAGGAGAAGTTCGCCCTCGAGACCGACGCGGACAACCTGTCGGCGCGCGTGATGGACCTGCTGGTGCCGATCGGCAAGGGCCAGCGGGGCCTCATCGTCTCGCCGCCGCGCACCGGCAAGACGATGCTGCTGCAGAACCTGGCGAACAGCATCGCCCGCAATCACCCGGACACGTACCTGATCGTGCTGCTCATCGACGAGCGGCCCGAGGAAGTGACCGACATGCAGCGGTCCGTGCACGGCGAAGTCGTGTCGTCGACCTTCGACGAGCCGGCGCAGCGGCACGTGCAGGTGGCCGAGATGGTGATCGAGAAGGCGAAGCGCCTGGTCGAGCACAAGAAGGACGTGGTGATCCTGCTCGACTCGATCACGCGGCTGGCGCGCGCCTACAACACGATCGCCCCGTCGTCGGGGAAGATCCTCTCGGGCGGCGTCGACAGCAACGCCCTGCAGCGCCCGAAGCGGTTCTTCGGCGCCGCGCGCAACATCGAGGACGGCGGCTCGCTGACGATCATCTCGACCGCGCTCATCGACACCGGCTCCCGCATGGACGACGTGATCTTCGAGGAGTTCAAGGGGACGGGCAACCTGGAGCTCCACCTCGACCGCAAGCTGGCCGACCGCCGCGTGTTCCCCGCCATCGACATCGCGAAGAGCGGCACGCGCAAGGAAGAGCTGCTGCTGCCCAAGAGCGACCTGAATCGTATCTGGGTGCTGCGCAAGGTGCTGAACCCGCTGTCACCGCCCGAGGCGATGGAACTGCTGCTGTCGAAGATGGGCAAGACGAAGTCGAACGCGGAGTTCCTGGCGGCGATGACGAACGGGGGAAAATAGCGTCGTCCGAAGTCCGAAGTCCGAAGTGCGAGGTCCGAGGACCTGGATCCAAGCCGGGGCGGGAACGGTTGCCGAAGCCGCCGTCAACCATCTCAATTTCATAACGGCGGCCGACGGACGATGGACGCAGTCCTGGGCGGCCGTCTAACGGCCCGCCAGCCAGTCGGCGATCCGCTCGCGGCTCCAGTGATGATCGTCGTTCAGGTGGATGAGCAGGCTGTCGAGCAGCAGGCGCTTGCGGCAGTCGGCCGGACGTTTCCGCACCGAATCGTCCAGGCAAAGAAGCGATAGAGCCCTTTCGGCCGGATGCCGGTGGCGTCCGGAGGCAGTCGGTAGATGCCTTCGTAGGCGGCGCCGAAAGCATCCGATGCGTCCCGGCCCTCGAAGTAGCCGCCGAAAGTCATGCGCTACTCGGACCTGAGTGCGACGGTCGGATCGACTTTCGTCGCGCGCCGGGCCGGAATGCTGCTGGCGATGAGGGCCACCATGAAGAGGAAACACGCGACACCCGCAAACGTGAGGGGATCGGTCGGCGCGACGCCGAACAGGTGAGCGGCCAGGAACCGCCTCAGCAGCAGGGTGCCGCACGCACCGATTGCGAGGCCCGCGGCCGCCAGGACGACCGCCTCACGTAGTACCGACCACATCACCTGGCCCGGCCTGGCGCCGAGCGCCATCCTCACGCCAATCTCCCGCGTCCGCTGCGCGACGCCGTACGCCAGCACTCCGTGAACACCGATGGCGGCCAAGGCAAGAGCGACGGCGGCAAAGAGCGCCAGGACCAGCATCACGAAGCGGCGTTCGGAAAGCGACTGTGACACGGTCCGATCCAGCCGCTCGACGCCGAACACGGCCAGCAGCGGATCCTGCTGGCGGAAGGCATTCCGGATCGCGGGGACGAGCCCCAGGGGATCGGCCGAGGTCCGCACCAGGAGGACTCCTGCGCCGTTGGCCGAGGGAGCCTGCGCGAGCGGCAGGTAGACGGCAATCGGCGGCGCCGCGGCCAGCCCGTGGAACCGTTCGTCGGCGACGACCCCGACGATGGTGCGCGCTGCGCCCCAGAACCGGATCTGCGCGCCGAGCGGATCGCGGCCCGGCAAGAACCGCCGGGCAGCAGTCTGGTTGATCACCAGCACGGCCGGCGCGCTCGTCGCGTCGCGGTCCTCGAGCAGGCGCCCGCGCGCCAGTGCGAGGCCAACCGTCCTGAAGTAGCCGGACGTCACGCGGCGCACCGAGATCTCGGGGAACGTGGCCGATTCGCTCTCGCGCCCGACGATGGTGAACGAATTCGTGAAGCCGGGATCGAGCGGGTGGTTGCCGGCGACGGCCACGTTCTCGACACCCGGGAGCGCGGCGACGCGGCGGACGAGGGCCTCGTTGAACGCGTGGATTTCCTTGAAGTTCGGCCAGTTGGCGAAGTTCACCGGGTAGCGTGTCGCCGGCAGTTGGTACTCCGCCTTCAGCACGCCGGCGGCGTGGAAGCCCGCGTCCACGTGCCCGAGCCTCCAGAAACTCCTGATGAGCAGGCCAGCGCCGGCCAGCAGCGCGACCGCCAGCGACACCTCGACGACGACGAGCGTGCGGCTCAAGCCGCGCGCCCGCCGGCTGCCTGGCGCCTGGCGGCCGCCGTCGCTCTTCAGCGTGGCCTGCACGTCGACGCGCCGCGCCTGCAGCGTCGGCAGCAGGCCGAAGACGAGGCCCACGGCGATCGAGATCGCCAGCGTCACGCCGAGTACGCGCCAGTCGATGGCGACCGTCGACAGGCGCGGAATCCCTGGCGGCGCGATCGCCACCAGCATGGCCAGCGTGAGCTGCGCGAGCGCAACGCCCGCGCCTCCGGCAATCGCCGCGAGGACCAGGCTTTCGATCAGGAACTGGCGCGAGAGCCGCCGGCCACCGGCGCCGAGCGCGGCGCGGATGGCAATCTCGCGTGCGCGACCGGCGCCGCGCGCGAGCAGCAGGTTGGCCACGTTCACGCACGCCACCAGGAGCACGAGCGCCACCGCGCCAACGAGGAGCATCAGCGCGGGACGGACCGGCCCGAACACCACCGCGGAGAGCGGCTCGACGTGCACGCCTCGCGCCCGGTTCACCGGATACATCCGCTCGAGATCGGTGGCAATCGAGGCGAACTCCTGTTGCGCCGCCGCCCGGTCCACGCGCGGCGCCAGCCTGCCGAGCACGAAGATGGGATGGGTGTCGCGCGGCGAGGCCTTCGGATCCGGCTGGAGCGGCAGCCACGCATCGACGCGCACGCGATCCCCGCGGTCCGCAAACGCGCGCGAGTAGACCGCCGCCGTCAGGATCTGCAGGACGCCGAAATCCGCCACGTCGCGGACCACGCCAACCACCGTGCACGGCACATCGTCGAGGCGCAGCGTGCGGCCGAGCACGGCCGGATCGCGGGCGAACGCCCGCTCCCACAGCGACTCGCTGATGAGGACGACCGGCGGCCCACCCGCCCGGTCCTCGGCCTCGCTGAAGTGCCGGCCGAGAATCGGGTCGAAGCCGAGCATCGGCAGCAGGTCGTGCGCGACGCTGAGCGCGGCCAGCCGCATCGGCTCGCCGCGCGGCGGCGTGAGGTTCACTTCGCCGGCGGACAGCGCGCCGATGCCATCGACGCTGCGCGCCCGGGCCCGGAAATCCAGGTAGTCGGGAATCGACGCGGGCTCGCGCGTCGTGCCGCTCTGCCGGTCCGTTTCCCACAGCATGACCAGGCGATCGAGATCCTTCACGGGCGCAGGACGCAGGAGCACCGCGTCGACGACGCTGAAGATGGCGGTGTTGGCGCCGACGCCCAGCGCGAGCGTCGCAACCACGACGAGGGTGAACAGGGGCGAACGGGCGAGCCCCCTCCAGGCGTAGCGCACATCCTGGAGCAGCGCGTCGATCGCGCGCCCGGCGCGGGCGTCTCGTACCTGCTCCTTCACCTGTTCGACGCCGCCGGTCTCGATGCGCGCCGCCCGGCGCGTGGCCTCCGCGTCGAGCCCGGCGCGGATCTTCCGCTCGGTGAGCTCGTCGACGCAGCCGCGCAGTTCCTCGTCCAGCCTGGTTTGCTTCACGGGGGGATGATACCCGGCCCGGGAAGCGCCGGCACCGATTTGGACGATCGGCGCCGACCTGATAAAATGGGTGGTTCCATTCGCCATGAAGGAGCCAGTGTGAAGGAAGGTATTCATCCGAAATATCACGAAGTCGAGGTCCGGTGCGCGTGCGGCGCGACGTGGAAGACGCGCTCGACCAAGCAGGAGCTGCACCTCGAAATCTGCTCGAACTGCCACCCGTTCTTCACCGGCCGGCAGAAGCTGATCGATACCGAGGGCCGGGTCGAACGGTTCACCAAGAAGTTCGGCGCGCAGACGTCCGAGAGCCGCAAGCAGAAGGCCGCCAAGGCGAAGCAGGCAGCCGCCGACGCGCAGCCGGCCAAGTCGTAGTCGCCCGCCCGGGCGTGCGGCCGCGCGGACTCCGTGCGACAGGGTCCGCGCCGCACACTGCCCCGTTCATTCAGACCTGTCGTCCGGTGTCCGATGTCCGGTGTCGACTTCGGACCTCGGCCGCCTTCGTCTTCGACTTCGGCGTGCCGGGGACTTCGGACTTCGGATATCTCGATCCGTCGCCCGCGTTATACTCCCGGCATGCGCTTCCGACGCTTTCCCCGCACCGACTGGCAGGTGGCCGAGATTGGCTACGGCATGTGGGGCATGGGCGGCTGGACGGGGTCGAACGACGAGGAATCGCTGCGCTCGCTCGACGTGGCCGTCGAACGCGGCTGCAACTTCTTCGACACCGCCTGGGTGTACGGCAACGGGCACAGCGAGACGCTGCTCGGCCGGACGATCCGCGCCCGTCGCGACCGGCGCCTGTACGTGGCGACGAAAGTCCCGCCGAAGAACCTGCGATGGCCCGCGCGCCACGATACCCCCCTCGACGAGGCGTTTCCGCCGGAACACGTCCGCGAGTACACGGAGAAGAGCCTCCGGAATCTCGGCGTCGACACCATCGATCTGCAGCAACTGCACGTGTGGTCGGACGCGTGGGCCGGCGACGAGCGGTGGCGGCGCGTCGCCGAGGATCTCCGGCGCGAGGGCAAGATCCGCGCGTTCGGAATCAGTTTGAATCGCTGGGAACCGTGGAACGGGATCACGGCGATCCGGACCGGCGCGATCGACTGCGTGCAGGTGGTCTACAACATCTTCGACCAGGCGCCCGAAGACGAGCTCTTCCCGGCGTGCGAGGAGCAGCGTGCCGGAGTGATCGCGCGCGTCCCGTTCGACGAGGGCAGCCTCACCGGTTCGCTGACCCGCGACTCGGCGTGGCCGCAGGGCGACTGGCGCAACCTCTATTTCACGCGCGAGAATCTGGATGCGACAGTGCAGCGCGTGAAGCGGCTGCAGGCGCTCGTCCCGTCCGGCATGGATCTGCCGGAGCTCGCGCTGCGCTTCATCCTGCAGCACCCGGCCGTGACGACGACCATCCCGGGCATGCGCAAACCGCGACACGTCGAGCGCAACCTGGCGGCGGGCGACGGCACGCGCCTGCCCGATAATCTGTATCGGGCGCTGCGCGAGCACCGGTGGGATCGGACTCACGTGATCCCGTGAGACGTCCGAAGGTCCCTGGCACGCCGAAGTCGAAGACGAAGGCGGGCGAGGGTCCCTGGCGAAGAGGAACGCGGCCGAAGGATGCGCGGGTTGGCGTGCTATGACGATTGCGACGCGCTTCGCGACCTCGGCTGACGGCACGTGCATCGCGTACGACAGGCGCGGCGGCGGGGCCCCGCTGATCCTGCTGCACGGCGGCTACATCCAGGATCGGCGCAGCTGGCACGAGGCGGGTTACGTCGAATCGTTCGCTTCCGATTTCCGTGTGATCTCCATCGACCTCCGCGGGCACGGCGAAAGCGACGCGCCGACCGATCCCGCCGAGTACACGATGGGCAAGCTCGTGGCCGACGTCCTCGCCGTCGCCGATGCGTGCGCGGCGCCGCGCTTCCTTGTCTGGGGGTTCTCGCTCGGCGGCACGATCGCGCTCCATCTCGCGGCCCGGTCGCCCCGCCCCCAGGCCATCGTCGTCGCCGGCAGCTTCTTCGGAAAGCTGCTGGACGACGATCACGTGAAACACGTCACCGAGGGCGTCGAGAGGACGGCCATCGCCAAGGAGCAGGGCCAGCTCGACGCGCTCGCGCTGCCGTCCACCGAACGCTGGTTCGCCGACCGCGCGAACCTGCGCGTCGTGCTCGCCCTGACGTCCGCAGGCCTCGACTGGCCGCCCATCGAGCCGCCCGACCTGCGGTGTCCCGCCTATGTGTTCGCCGGTTCAAGGAACGCCGCCGCAACCGCGGCGCTCACCGCCCGCCGCGCCGCCCTCGAGTCTGCGGGCGTGCGGGTGCAGATCTTCGGCGGCCTCGATCACAGGCAGGAGTTCACCAACGGCGAGGTCGTCTTTCCTCAGGTGAAGTCGTTCCTGGACGGCGTGCGCGGTGCGCGGCGCAGGTAGGCTCATCCGCGAGCTCGCTCGAGTAGACGGCGCTCGGGCGCAGCGGGCCGGGACGCGCTCGTCGGGACCGCAGTTTCCGCCTGATGAGATTCATCCGCAGATTTCGCGGGTCCTGCTGATTCGGACACCAGGACTTCGCGAACCACTCGAGGTCCCGGCTCGCGTCGATCCCTCGCCAGCGTGTTCCGGCGCGGGACGTGCCCTGGCCTGCAGGCTCGAAGGTGCCCCACACCGCCTTGCCGTGTCGCTCGAGCACGCCGACGCTGAAGAAGCGCGTCACGATGACGTGCTGATCGTCATCCGAGAACGTGAGAAGCGGTGTCCGGTAGGTCAGCCTGTCGTCGATTGATGCGACCACTTGCCCGGCGGGTGTGATGATGCAGATGTTCGGCTCGCCTTCCCGCGCGGTGAGTCCCAGCGCCAGTGTATTGCCCGCATGGCCGATTCAGGATCGCAGCACGCCGGCCGAGGCGCCGAGCTTGCGTTCGATGCGGGCGAGGCGATGGCGCAGGGACTCCTCCAGGCGGACATCGCGCGCGGCGGCGAGCGCGCGCAGGACGAGCGCCCGCGCGGTGGAGAGATCTTTCGACCGATGCTCGTGGTGCACCGCCAGCGCGTGCAGCGCTTCGAGGTCCAACGCGGCCTGCGCGGGCGCCAGGTCGAGCATGCGCTGCCACGCCGCCGCCGCCTCGTCGTGGCGCCGCTCGCGGCGGTGGCGCAGCGCAAGCCGGCGCAGCGCTTCCCGCTGCACGACGGGATCCCCGCGCCAGGCCGGCGCGTCATCGCCGTCCACCGCGCGCGCGTAGCACGCCGCTGCGCGATCGCCCGCACCGGAGTGCTCGTACAGCCGGCCGAGCGCCAGGCACTCGTGCGCGTTGCGCGTCGCCTGCGGGCCTTCCTCCAGCATCCGCGCCACGACACTCGTGACCGCGGCGAGCGACAGCAGGTCCAGACGATTGTGTTCGAGGACCGGTTCGAGCGGCCGCACATCGCCGGTGCGCACGTAGTGGAAGTACCGGGCGGGAATCTCCGCGCCCGGCACATCGCCCGTCCGCCGGAAGCCGAGAACCGCCTCCTCGAGCGCGCCCAGCGCGCAGCTCGCGGCGCCTGCCGGGAGATCGTACCGGCGTCCGCCCGCGCCGGGCCGCGCATGCGCGACCCCTGATCGCAAGGGCGGAGCAAGCTCCGCCCCTACAGACCGCGTCATCCGGAAGTACCGACCGAAGGCGTCATCCCGGTCTCGACCGGCCCTGCGATCCTCGGGCGGCCGATGACGCCACAGCCGCCGCGCAGGATGCAGGAGATCGATGTGGGGAACGCCCTCGAACGGTGACGGGACGCGATGGAACAGGTAGCGGCCCTCGATCAGCGGGACGTCGAACGTCTTGCCGTTGAAGGTGGTCAGGATCACCTGTCCCAGTGGTTCGCCCGCCATGCGCAGCAGCGCCGCCTCGTGGCCGTAGCCGCTGAGGAAGTACTGCCTCGTCCGGAACCGCTCGCCTTCGAACCAGCCGTAGCCGACGAGAAACACGCACGTCCCCGCGCCCCCGCTGAGGCCCGTGGTCTCGAGGTCGAAAAAGAGGAAACGCGGTGCGTCGTCCGACGTCCGACGTCCGAAGTCCGATGTCCGGTGTCCGGTGTCCGACGGTCCCTGGCACGCCGAAGTCGAAGACGAAGGCGGCCGAAGTCCGATGTCCGAGGTCGACACCGGACACCGGACACCGGACGACGACGATAGGTCCGAATGTCCGAAGTCGGGCGACGCATTCAGTTTGCTGAAGAGCGTGTGGGGGTCGGCAGGTCCGGAACGGCCATCGAAGTGGCGAAGACTGCGGTGATGGCGCGAGATCGCCTCCGCGTAGCGTCCGACTTCCGCCTCGCCGTGCGGGCGATCGGCGGAATACTCGCGATCGACCACCAGGCACACGCCGCCCGCCTCACGCCGCCACCAGCCGCCCAGTGCGTCCGCGATCCAGACGGCCTGCTCGGCATCGGCGCGCTTGTTCGCGTCGTCTTCGACCTCGTAATGCGGCTCCGCCCTCTCCTCGTCGGATCCGGCTTCAGCCGGATTTCGCACTCCGTAGCATCCAGCTTCGGCAGGATTTCTCGCCGACTGCCGGACGGCATCCCGAAGGCGCGACCGGAAGGAAGGATCGAGCGGCATCGTCACGCCCACTCGGGTGGAGGAGGAGATTCCCCAGATGTATTCCTGAATACTACAGCTGGTAGGCGCGAGAGGATGTCGAGCGCAACGGCCTTCGCGCGCGGCCCGGTGTCGCCGAGCGGTCCCACGCACGAGGGACAGCCGCTATCGCAGGGACAGCCGGCAATCAGGTCGCGCGTCCGGTTCACCAGGTCCTGCGTCATGCGGAACAGCGGTTCGCTGAAGCCGATGCCGCCCGGGTAGTTGTCGTAGACGAAGACGCGCGGATGATCGGCATCGATGGCCTCGGACGAGGTCCCCCGGCGCCCCAGCGACTTCGTTTCGCCGCTCGCCTCGGCGCTGCCGATCGAGATCCCGATGTCGTGCCGATCGCACATCAGGAGCAGCTGGGCCACCTGCCCCATCGCGAACGCCAGGCCGACCACGCCGTCGCGGCGGTCGTCTCGATCGAAGGGGAGCGCCGTCATCAGCTCGTGCGGGATCGTCAGCCAGAACGAGGTGGTGTGCATCTGGTGCTCGGGCAGATCGAGCTCGCCCGAGCCGACGTTCTCGTTGGTGTAGAACTTGATCTTCTTGAACCCCACCGTGCGCGAGACGACGTGAACCTCGCCGTGCGCGGCGATGGAGGTGGGAGACTCGAAGCAATCCAGCACCGTCACGCGGCTGTAGGTGATCGCGTCGGTGTAGTAATCGCAATCCACCTCGCGCACGTATGCCTTGCGGCCCTCGAAGTCCAGCTTCTCCACCTGGAACAGCTTGCCCTCGACGAGGTAGATCGCCTTCGGGTGCAGCGTCGTCAGCGCGCTTGTGAAGTCCGTTTCGCCGATGACCTTCGTCGCCTCCGTCATGTCCACGACGACGAAGTTGTCCGACGACACCGACCGCAGGCTCACCGCGTCGGCCGGGTACGATTCGCTCGTCCAGTGCCAGCGCGCATCCGCCGGCGAACCGGAATCGGCCGCGGCCAGGTGCACGAAGCCTTCCTCCGACAGGATGCCCAGAATCTCCTGCAGGTCCTCCCCGCCGAACCGCTCGTCGGGCCGGAACGGCAGCTCGAACGCCGCGCACTTGATGTGGTCGAGCAGGATGTGCAGGTTGTCCGGGTTGATGAGCGCGTGTTCGGGCGATGCGTTGAAGAAGTACGACGGGTTGCGGACGATGAACTGATCGAGCGGGGCGCTGCTGGCGACGAGCACGGCGGCCGACCGGCCCGAGCGCCGGCCGGCGCGGCCCGCACGCTGCCAGGTGGCCGCGATCGTGCCCGGGTACCCGGCCAGCACCGCGACGTCCAGCGCGCCGATGTCGATCCCCAGCTCCAGCGCGTTGGTCGCAACCACCGCCCGCACCTCGCCCTCGCGCAGGCCCTTCTCGATCTCGCGCCGCCGCTTCGGGAGATACCCTCCGCGATAGCCGCGCACGCTGTCGGACGCGCCCGGGGCCGAGTCGACGGCGTCCTTCAGGTACCGCGTCAGGATCTCGGTGGCCAGCCGGCTCTGCGCGAAGACAATGATCTGCAGGTTGCGCTCGAGGAATTCGAGCGAGACGCGCCGCGTCTCGGCCAGGTACGAACGGCGAATGCCGAGCTGCTTGTTGACGACCGGCGGGTTGACGAAGACGAACAGCTTCTCGCCGCGCGGCGCGCCGCTCCGTTCGACGTGTTCGAACCGCTCGCCCGTCAGATGCTCGGCCAGGTCCGCCGGGTTGGCGATCGTCGCCGAGCAGCAGACGAACACGGGACTCGAGCCGTAGTGCTCCGAGATGCGGCGCAGCCGGCGCAGCACGTTCGCCAGGTGGCTGCCGAACACGCCGCGGTAGGTGTGCAGCTCGTCGATGACGATGAACCGCAGGTTCTCGAACAGCTTCGCCCAGCGGGGGTGGTGCGGCAGGATCCCCGAGTGGAGCATGTCGGGGTTGGTGAGCACGACCTGCGCGCGCGTGCGGATCGACCGCCGCGCGTCCTGCGGCGTGTCGCCGTCGTAGGTGAAGACGCCGAGATCGACGCCGGCGCCCTCGGCAAGCGCCTGCGACAGCCGGTCGAGTTCCGCGAGCTGATCCTGCGCGAGCGCCTTGGTCGGAAACAGGTACAGCGCACGGGCGGCCGGATCCTGCAGAATCGACTGCAGCACCGGCACGTTGTAGCAGAGCGTCTTGCCCGACGCCGTCGGCGTCGTGATGACGACGTGATGGCCGGCCAGCGCATGGGCGATCGCGTCGGCCTGGTGAGTGTAGGGCGCCTCGACGCCACGAGCGACCAGCACCGCCTTCAGCCGCGGGTCGAGACCGTCCGGGAACGGCGCATGCTGCGCCTCGATGGCCTCGAGCCGGCGGACCGCGGTGACGATGCGATCGGGCGAATCGGGATAACCGCCGCGGTCGCCGGGAGCCAGGCGCTCGAGCGCGGCCTCGACCGCGACGTCTTTCTCCGACACCCCCGCGCGGCTGCCGCGCTGGGGACCCCGCTCCGACACCCCCGCGCGGCTGCCGCGCTGGGGACCCCGCTCCGGCACCCCCGCGCGGTTGCCGCGCTGGGGACCCCGCCGCCCCCCGCGCGATTCGAAGCGCTTGGTCGCCTTCGGCTTGCCTTCCACTTCCCCGTCGCGGCGCTTCTCGGCCATGGTCCCGGATGGTAGCAGCGGAGGGGCTTTCGATCAAGTGGCGAAAGGGAAAGGAAAGGCGAACAGAGAACCCACGGGGAATCGGCTTAGGGCTTATGACTTAGGGCTTAGGGCCATGAGTTGGGCTAACGCGCGGTCGCCGGGTCGCAGGTGCGGTCGCTCGTAGGATCCGCTTCCCACTCGTGCTCGGGCGGGGCTGAATCGACATGGCGCAGCCGGTGGCTGCCGATGTCCCAAGCTTCGAGGGTATCCACCAGCGGAGCAAGATCGGCCGGAAACGGCTTGTTGTCACGCGCCGCGAGGAGAGCCGCCGCGGAGAGCCGTATGAGCAAGTCGATGCGCCGAGAGACGTGATTCCGTCCGGTCTCGAATCGCGACAGCGCGACGGGCGTCAGCCCGATCCTCTCTGCGAAATCCTTCGCTTGGATGCTAATTCTCCGACGGAGAAACTTAATCTCTGGACCGGTAATGCTGGCCGGCTTGCGGATGATCAGGTGCGCGAGCAACTCATGCAGCTCGGTGATAGCTGGGATTTCGACTTCTTCGTGACCCTCGGGACACACCCACACGGGTACGTTGCCCAGTTGAACGTTGCCCAATCCGGATTCGGGGTAGTCCACAGTGCGCCGTTCCTGACGTTGTGGCTGCCCACATTCGGTGCATCGGCGGATTGCGACTGCGTCAGTCATCTTCACCAGTGACAGCCGCTGGATGGCTTCGTACGCTTCGATCGGGCCGAGTGGCTTCGGGCGCTCCACGGAGCTCGCCCTTCTCTCGCTCGACTTAACCCTAGGTTAAGTCGAGCGGATGCAAGAAGTCAAGAGCCTGCGCCTGAGCTTGCAGCAACCATGCCTGAGAATCGCGCGCGGAAGCTTGTGCAAGCCGGATGACGGGCTGGGAATAGGCATGCGCGAAGGCTAATCACCGTACCGTCCCTGTCCTTGGGTTTGTGAAGTCGATATTCGCGACGGGAGGCGGAATACACGTCGCGTCGGCCGAGGTCCGATGTCCGCCCTTCGGCAGGCTCAGGGCGTGGTGAGCTTGTCGAACGACAAGGTCCGATGGTCGACTTCGGACTTCGGACTTCGGACTTCGGACGATCCCGTCTAGTTCATCCCCTTGCCCGCTCCTCCCAGCCGTGCCGGCGTCGCGCCGCCGTAGTAGATCGCGTTGAAAAGGAACTTGAACGACGCGTGCGGCTGGCCGCGGAACGTGACGAGCGGCCCGAACAGGAACACGTTCCCTTTTCCGAGTCTCGCTTCGACCACCGCGGCGCCGCCCTGCAGGTAGCCCTGGCCCCACGCCCACCCGCTTCGCAATGGCTCGGCACCGGCGAACCAGGCGACGATGCGCGCGCCTCGCAGCGCGGCATCGGGCTCGAGCCGGAACACCGGGCTGTTGTCGAAGAAGACGTCCAGCTGGCCCGGCATGCCGTAGGCGAGCGGATTCGTGTTGTCCACGCTGCACTCGACGAGCGAGCCCGGGATGTAGAACTTCTCCGGTCCCAGCTTTCTCTCGGTGCCATTGGGCAGCCGCTCGACCAGGTGATTGCGGACCGCGAGGCCCAGGTAGTAGGCGAGGTTGGTCGAATCGCCGATCGCGACGATCGTCCCGCCGTCCTCGACGAACCTGCGCAGCTGGGGAACGGTCTTCGCAGCCGTCACGGACCCGACCTTGTCCTTCCATTCCGGCGGCAGGCTCTCGCGATCGACCCCCGCGCGCTCGCCGCGCCCGCCGCTTCGCGCCTCGGGGTCGGGAATCGCGCCGTCGGGAAAGATGATGACGTCGTACTTCGCCGCCAGGTTGCCCTCGTCCAGTGCGGGAGGATAGATGAGGTCGACGGCGATCGGAAACTGCTGCTCGAAGAGCCACCGGATCCAGCCGGACGGCATCGAGCCACCGTACTGGTCCCACAGCGCCACGCGCATTGGCCGCAGTTTCAGCGCGTCGCCGGCCGGGCGCGTCGCAACCGCCTCGACGTGCACGCCGGTGTCGGCCGCGATCTTCTGCATCGCCGCGCGCGTGGTCGGCTTCGCCGGGACGTAGATCGTCCCTGCCGGAAACGTGTTGCCGCCGGAGGTGAACGGCTGCTGCAGCCAGTACACATCCTCCTTCGACGCGAGCAGCCGCGTGGTGGCCGTGAAGGCGTCGTTCACCTGGTGGCTGAGGAGGTAGCCGGCAACCGTCCTGGCCTCCGCGACGGTGCCGGGCGGCAGCTTCACGACGCCCGGCAGTTCCTCGAACGGCCCGTCGAACGCGTCGAGCACCCGATCGAACTGCACGCCCATCTGCAGGGCGAGCGTGTAGCCGGTCGCATCGTAGGGCGGCTTGGGCGGACCGCCCGGGTACGGAATGTCGTTCGGATGATCCTGCGGCTCGAACATGTCGAGGACGTGCGGGCGGAACGCCTGCGCCGTCTTCACCACGTACGACCCGGCCGGGTAGTTCCTGCCCGCTGCCTGGAACGCGCCGGTCGCGCGGTGCACGGCGATGCCCGATTCGATGAGCGCGTTGACGAACTTCGTGGCGGTCGAAAAGTCCGGCTGGTCCGAGGGGATGATGAAGCCGCGCGGATCGCGCTGGGCGGGCCGGCGCAGCAGGTCGAAGTACCTGGACGGAATCGGTGTCGGGCCCCGCGAGCCGGCCACGCGCGTCGCGCCGGGATTGTCCTTCTGCCATGCCGCCACCATCGCATCGACGCGCCTGGGCGTCACCGTCCAGCTGTCCCGGCTGCCGCGCTCGATGGAGTTCTTCCCCATCCGGTAGATGTCGAACAGCAGGTCCTCGCGGTGTTTCGACGCGGTATCGAGCACCGATCGATTGGCGCTGATCGAGTACTCGAGCGACTGCCTGAAGTGCCAGACCTGCGGCGCGATGGGCATGGGCAGCTCGCCGCTCGCCAGCTGCCGCTCGGGCACGAGCGGGATCTCCATCGGCGCCGGCGTCCCTTTCATCTCGGTGAGCAGGCCGATCTGGTTGTGGAACCCGGTGGTCGTCCGCAGCCCGCCGTTGTACCACGTGCTGTAGGTCGCGCCGTTCCGCATGGTGGATCCGGCCTTGTTCTCGAGCAGGAACCGCGTGTGCATCGCCGAGCCGAACAGATCGATGCCCATCAGGACGAGCGGGTCCATGTTGTAGTTGAACGGATCGCGGAACGGCGGGGCGAACAGCATCACGCCGACCGGACCGGTCTGGTGCTGGTTGTAGACGACCTGCGGGATCCACTCGATGTAGTGCTGCCGGGAGATCGCCTTGGTCTCGGGCTGGTTGTTGATGTAGAAGTCGCGATTGTCGTCGTGCCCGACGTACCTGTTGTACAGCTTCGGCAGGTCGTCGAAGGTCCGTTTCTTCGCATCGGCCTGGCGCATGTACCAGTTCGACACGAGCTCCATGCCGTCCGGGTTGACGGGCACCAGCAGCAGGATGTCGTCGCGCAGGAAGCGAAGCGTCTCGGCGTCGTTCCGGCTCGCCATCTCGTAGGCCATCAGGAACAACTGCTGCGCGCCGGTGACTTCCGTGCCGTGCAGGCCGCCGTCGATCCACACGACGGCGCGACCCTCGGCCGCCAGCTTGTGGGCCTCCTCGTCGGTCAGCCCGTCTGCCCGCGCCAGTCGCCGCGAGATTTCCTTGTAGCGATCGAGTTTCTGATGGTTCTCGGGCGAGGTGATGATGGCCATCACCATCGAACGCCCCTCGCCGGTCTTGCCGATCTCGACGAGCTCGAGGCGGTCGGACCGCTGCGCGAGCCTGGTCCAGTAGTCCACGAGCTGCGTGTAGGTGCCGAGGAAGTAGTCGTCGCCGACCGCGTAGGACCCGAACGCCGGCGCGGGCATCGTGCCCTGGGCGCGAACAACAGCGATCGACACCAGGACGAGACACAGGATCGGCGCAAGCAGCCGTGCTCTTCGGTGCAGCATGGAACCTCCCGTTCAGGCGGGCGAGTCCGGGTTACCGTGCGGGAATCGACGTGACCGCGTACGTTACCGCGATTCGCGGCCGCGGTCCAACGTCAGACGCGGGAGGCAGGTCGGGATGCCGGACGCCTGGCCGGAGCCGCACGCCGGCCGCGCGGCACGGCGTCAGACTTGTGCCGGGCTGCAGTCGGGGTGGAGCTCGAGAACCAGCGCCTTCAGGCAGGCGGCGCGTTGGTATGCGGGCATCCCCCAGAAGCCGAACGCCAGCCCGGGATAGCGCGCCGTCCACTCGGGTCCGCACTCCGAGAGGTGCTCGAGGAGACTCCGTTGCATGTCGTCGCTCTCGCCGATGTAGACCCACGCGTCGGATGTGAAGAGCGCGTAGAGCCCCGAGCAGGCGGGCGCGTTCCGGGCAACGCAGTCCCGGGTGAAGAGAAAGCCGTACGACCCGTCCCACGGCATGGCGCGTCTCCCTTCCCTGGGAGATGTCGGCGCCAGAGCCCGGGATCTGCAGCCCGAAACGTTGACGCGTCAGGGTCCGGCGACCCCTGCGTGGGGGCGACGCAGGCGTCGCCCCTACCCGGCAGAAGGCGGCACGAGAACGGTGGCCTGCCGGCCGGTCCTCGCGTGGTACTCGCGCGCCACGCGCCCGCCCACGTCGCGGCCGGTGCCGGTGTCCACCAGCGCCACGATCGAGCCGCCGAAGCCGCCGCCGGTCAGCCGGGCGCCGTGCACGCGCGGATCGTCCCGCGCGAGATCGACCAGGAGATCGATCTCGGGGATCGACACCTGGTAGTCGTCGCGCATCGACGCGTGCGACAGGTAGAAGAGGTCGCCGAGCCGGGCCAGGTCGCCGGCCCGCATCGCCTGGACCGCCTCGAGCACCCGCTGGTCCTCGGTCACCACGTGCCGCACCCGCCGGCGAAGCGTCTCGGGCAGAGCGGCGATCGTCTCGTCGAGGCCGGCAACGGGCACGTCCCGCAGCTGCGGCACGCCCAGCAGTCGTGCCGCCGCTTCGCACTCGCGGCGCCTGGTCGCGTAGCCGGTGCCCGCCACCCGATGCGAAACGCCCGAATTGACGACCACCAGCTCGGCCCCCGGAGGGAGGCGGACACGGTCGAACTGGAGCGTGCGCGTATCGAGGAACAGCGCCTCCCGATCCTCCGCGAGGCTGCACGCCATCTGGTCCATGATGCCGCACGGCGCCCCGACGAACTCGTTCTCGGCCCGCTGCCCGAGCCTCGCGAGCGGAACGTCGGCAATCTCGAGATTGAACGCCGACCGCAGGGCACGAAGCAGCGCGATCTCGAGCGCCGCGCTCGACGAGAGGCCGCTGCCGAGCGGCACCGACGAATCGATGCGGATGTCGACGCCCCCCAGCGCGTGGCCGGCGGCCGCCAGGACCGAGGTGATGCCTTGCACGTAATCGACCCAGCGGCCCTCTCGTGCTTCGCTGCCCAGATGGTACTCGGCCGCCGCCTCGGCGATGCTGGCGCTCCACGCCCAGACGAGGCGATCGGGACGGCGGGCGAGTTCCACCGTGGTGCGCTGCGGGATGACGGTGGGCAGGACGAAGCCGCCGTTGTAGTCGGTGTGCTCGCCAATCAGGTTCACGCGCCCGGGTGCAGCCGCGGTGAATTCGGACCGACGGCCGTAGAGATCGTGAAACGTCGGGCATTCACCAGCTCGCATTTTTTTGCACTTCACGCGACGGTTTTCCGTTGACGATGGAACCCGTCAGGGTTACGATGACCATTGGTATAGCGGTGAGCGTGAACAACGCCACTAGGAATAGGAGGGCCCGTAGATGAACGCATACGAGCCGCATGTGCGGCGTCGCGGCTACTTCCTCGCGGAGTCGGGGCCGGATTCCGACTTCATGGAGAATGAAAGCGCCGAAGGCATCTCCACTCCCCGGGTCGTTCGACCCAGGCGCGCGCGAAAAGTCGTGGTCGCCGCAGGCGGCCGGCCACAGCGACATCGCCCAGCCATCTCCTCTCACGTTTCCCGATCAGGCGACAAGAAGAACGGCGCCGTCAGATCAGCGATCTCGACTGGCACCCATCGACCGTAACAGTCGCGCCACTCACCCAGCTCGCCCGATCTGAGGCGAGAAACGCAACCACGTCGGCGACTTCTTCCGGACGGCCGAAGCGCCCGAAGGGCAGCTCGTGTCGGACGAACTCGGCAATGGCGTCGGGGTCTGCCTCGAGCCGCTTGTCCCACGATCCGCCCGGAAACAGGATCGAACCGGGCGCCACGCTGTTGACGCGGATGTTGTCCTTCGCCAGCTGCTGCGCGAGCGACTTCGCGAGGCTGATCTCGGCCGCCTTGACCGCGTTGTAGGTCATGCGGCCGCCCGACTCGCGGCCGTAGATCGACGCGATCATGATGATGGCCCCGCCGCCCCGCCGCCGCATGTGAGGGACCGCCAGGCGCGACGCGCGGATGGCGGGAAAGAGCGTCGAGTCGAACGCCTCCTGCCATTCGGCGTCGGTCGTCTCGACGAGCGTGCCGCCGCGCGCCAGGCCGACATTGTTGACGAGGATGTCGAGCCCGCCGAAGGTCGCAACGGTTCCTTCAACCACGCTCGCGATGCCATCGGCTGTCGTGACGTCCGCCTCGATGCCCCTGACCGTCACCTCCGCCCCGACGCCCCCGGCCTCGGGAACGCATTCGCGCGTCGCTGCCCGCCTGCGCTCGAGATCCGCGCGCCCCAGTTCGGCGGCCGCCTCGAGGAGGCGTTCGCGCCCGCGCGCACAGATCGTGACGCGACAGCCCTCGGACACCAGCGCGCGAGCCGAGGCCAGGCCGAGGCCGCGGCTCGACCCGGTGACGATCGCGATCTTGCCTGCGAGCATGAGGTCCATGGGGTCCCCTTCGCGTTGTCGGGACATTCTACATTCTCCAAACCCCCGCGTCCCGTCCCTCCTACCGCCGCACCGCCAGGTCATTGAGCCGCCAGTCGAACGTCCCGTAGCTCACCTGGAAGTCGTTCTGATTCACGAACTGCACCTCGGTGGGCAGCAGATTCGGCAGCGCGAAGGTGACAATCGCGCGCTCGATCGGGCTGCGGTTGGCGAACCGCGCGTCGACAGGCCGGCGATGACCGCCCGCTCGATCGCCAGCTGATCGAGCAGCGCCAGGACGTCGTTGGCGTAGTCGTCCAGGGCGAGCGAGTGCGGATCGCCGGACTCGCCAGCCTCCGACTGTCCGAACCCCCGCAGGTCGGGCGCCAACCGGCGGGTGCGGCAGCCAGCTGTGCCTCCCACATGTCGGCGTTCATCGGGAACGCGTGGATGAGGACCAGGACGTTGTCCGCGATGAAGCCACGCGCGCCGCCCACCCGGCCCGCCGGGGCTCGCGGCTTCGTCTTGAAAAATGCGCGCGTGGCGTCGGTTCCAGCGCCTCCTCGCACTCAGCACAAGGCACCTGGCACGAAGCACTTCGCAACCCGCGAAGTGCGCGCCGCCAGTCCACGGACGGTGTCTAACTGAGAGATAGCATCGCGTGCCGGTCGGTGCCGCCGCCGTCTACCTTGTCGCCGGGTGTCCGCTGTCGGTCGGCCGCGGGCCATGCGGGGGCGGCCGAGCGGCGCGCTTCGCGCGCCGCTAGCGCGGCCTGACGGGGTCGGTTGCGGCCGGCGGGCCGCGCTCGCGGATAAGGACCTTGAACGATGCTGACGGCGGCGACGCTTGGGATGGCGATCTACGGTGCCTATTCGGTCGTGGCGGGGCTCATCGATCTGGTGGTGCGCTCGCGCGTGGAAGCGTTGGCCGACCTCGGGCTGATCGCGTTCGGCCTGCTCCTGCTGCTCGCCGCCGCGTTCGTCCGGGTCCTGATACCGGGGGGCCTGGCGCTCGCCATCGGCGCGCTGCTCGGCCTGCAGGCGCTCGCGGTTCACAGCGACGTGCACCTGGCCGGCTCGTTGGCGCTTGCGCCTCAGCTCGTTCGGGGAGGATTCGCGGTCGCGCTGGTGGCGCTCGCGTACGTCGGCGCGCGAGCGGAACGCGCGAAACTCCGTTCGAAGGCCGGAACTTGATGGCGCGCTCCCAGTCCCTTCCTTCGATGAGCGCTGTGTCCATCATGGCGACGTCGCGGAACGTGGCAGACCACACGGCGGATCCAGCGGCGGTTTCGGTGTATGCGCCCTGGAACGCCCCTCAGTTTGGCGCTTCCCACACCACCACACCTGAAGGTCGCCCCGTCGCTTGCCGGTACCCCGCGGTCGGCGCCCTGGCTACGGTCGAGCGAGAGCAGGGGAACCCGGCGCACGCCGAAGATCTGCTTGACCCGGCGATCGAATTGGCGCAGAACTAGCCGAGCACCGCCCGCCAGGCCGCCGCACCGGCGGCGGGCGCGCGTCCGGCCCGGAGGCGAACCGGAGAACGCATGCGGGACCGCATCCTGAACGAGATCATCGGCTCGCCCGAGCGCATCGCAGTTCCTTACGATGCGCTGATGCCCAGGAAGATCAGCAATCTCCTCCTGGTCAGCAGCCTGTACGACTACTACACGTTCATCGAGGACGGGTCGCTCTCGGAGATGCTCTTCTCGGAGTTCCTGGATCTCGACCTGAGGTTCACGCCCTCGATCCAGCGCGTGTCAACCGCGGAGGAGGCACTGGAAAGGCTGCGGACGGAGTCGTTCGACCTCGTCATCTCGATGGCGAGGGTGGGCGAAATGAATGTCCGGGAGTTCGGCGAGGCGGTGAAGTCGATCTCCCCCGACCTTCCCGTGGTCCTGCTGGCGTGCAACGCGCGCGAGCTCGCCGTGCTCCCCCCGATCGAGCGGTTCAAGGGCATCGACGCGCTCTTCATGTGGCAGGGCGACGTCAGATTGTTTCTCGTGATCATCAAGCACATCGAGGACCGGCGAAACGCGTGGCACGACGCGCAGGCGGCCGGCGTCAGAAGCATCATTCTCGTGGAGGACTCGGTCCAGTTCTACTCGTCCTACCTCCCGATGCTCTACACCGAGATCCTCAAGCAGATACGTGCGCTCACCGCCGAGAGTGTGACCCGGGCGCAGAAGATCATGCGGATGCGGGCGCGGCCGAAGGTTCTCCTCGCTCGCACGTATGAGGAGGCGGCGCAGCTGTACGAGCAGTATCAGAACTCGCTCCTCGGCGTCATCGTGGACGCGGCCTTCCCCAGGAACGGCGTGATGGATGCGACCGCCGGCTTCCAATTCGCGCAGATGCTGCGCGCGCGCGCGCCGGATCTCCCGATGCTCATACAGTCCGACCCGCGAAACGCGCCACTGGCCGCTTCGCTCGGCCTGCCGTTCGTCGACAAGAGCTCGCCGCACCTGCTCCGACACCTCAGGGACTTCATGCAGGAACACCTCGGGTTCGGCGACTTCGTGTTCGTGCGACCGGACGGGACGGTGGTCAGCAGGGCGCCGGACCTGCGCACTCTCGAATGGGCGGTTCAGGCGGTGCCGGACGAGGACCTGTTGCGCAACGTGAGTCGCAACGATCTGTGCACCTGGCTGATCGCGCGCGCGGAGTTCGATCTGGCGGAAGCGGTCCGGACCATCGCGAGCAGGACCGGCCAGACCACGGCGACGCTCCGCCGCGACCTGCTCGAAGCCCTCAGGAGCTTCAGGCAGCGTTCGGTTGCGGGCGTCGTGGCCGAGTACTCCAGCCGGACGTTCGAGGGCGGCGGCGGGGTGGTGAGGATCGGCAAGGGCTCGCTCGGCGGAAAAGGCCGGGGCCTCGCCTTCGTCAACTCGCTGATCAACACGTATCAGCTGGAGCGCCGCTTCCCCGCCGTTCGCATCTTCGTTCCTCCAACCGCCGTGTTGACGACCGAGGTGTTCGATCGGTTCATGGAATCCTCGGGTCTTCTGTCCTACGCGCTCGAGGAAACCGACGACCGGAAGATCACCCGCGCGTTCCTCGAAGCCGACATGCCCGCCGACGCCATGGAGAACCTCTGGGAATTCCTCCAGTGGGTTCGCTACCCTCTCGCGGTCCGCTCATCGAGCCTCCTCGAAGACGCGTCGTACCAGCCGTTCGCCGGCATCTACAAGACGTACATGATCCCCAACAATCACGAGCAGGCGGAGGTGCGGCTCGACGAGCTGTCGAACGCCATCAAGAGGGTCTACGCCTCCACCTACCACGCGGACCCGAAGGCCTACATGAAGTCGCTTCCGAGCCGCCTGGAAGAGGAAAAGATGGCGGTGGTCATCCAGCAGGTGGTCGGAGCACGGCACAACTCGCGCCTCTACCCCGACCTTGCAGGCGTGGGCCGCTCGCTGAACTTCTACCCGATGCCCGGGATGAAGCCTGAGGATGGCCTGGTGTCGGTGGCGCTGGGAATGGGCAAAACGGTGGTCGAGGGGGGCCGCTGCGTACGCTTCTGCCCGGCGTACCCGCGCAAGCCGATGCAGTCGTTCACGCCCGACGAGTACGTGGACAACTCGCAGAAGAGCTTCTTTGCGCTCGACCTCTCCCGTTCGCAGCTCGGCGCCGGGGAGATGGGTGAGACGGCCGTGGATCTTGTCTCCTTCGATCTGGACGCTGCCGAGCGGGACGGCACCCTGGCGCCAGTTGCCTCTGTCTACTCGCCGGACGAGGATGCGGTGCACGACGGACTGTCGAGGAAGGGGATCCGGCTGGTGACGATGGCCGGCGTGCTGAAAGGAAAGGTGTTCCCGCTCGCAGACGTCACGGCTTTCCTGCTGCGCGTCGGAGCGGCCGCTTCCTCGTGCCCGGTTGAGATCGAGTTCGCCGTCAACCTCGCCGACAGCCCAAGGGCCTGCCACGAGTTCGCCTTCCTGCAGATCCGCCCCCTCGTCCTCGGTTCCGAAGGGCAGGAGGTCCGCATCGAAGACGCCCGGCCCGACACCGCCGTGTGCATCTCCCACAGGGCGCTCGGAAACGGCCTCATCGAGGGAGTGTCGGATCTCATCTACGTGCGACCGCAGACGTTCGACCGGTTGAAGACGCCCCAGATTGCCGAGGAGATTGGCAGGCTCAACGCGACGCTCCAACACCAGGCGCGCCGGTACCTGCTCGTCGGACCCGGCAGATGGGGAAGCGCGGACCCGTGGCTGGGAATTCCCGTCAAGTGGGCTCACATCTGCGCGGTCTGCTGCATTGTCGAGACGGATCTCGCGGATATCCACGTCGATCCTTCACAGGGATCGCACTTCTTTCAGAACATCACGTCGTTCGGCATCGGATACCTCACCGTCGATCGCCGGATGGAAGGCGACTTTCTCGACATCCCGTGGCTGGATCGCCAGCCATCGGCGACCGAGACGCCGCACCTTCGCCACGTCAGGTTCAGCAAGCCGCTGCGAATTGCCCTGAACGGAAAAGTCAACGTTGGCGTCGTGATGAAGCCCGAAGAGTAAGGTCCACATGCCCATGCACTCGGCCGGTGCAAGCACTCGTTTCGACCGCGCGTCGTTCTCGGGCAGGGAACCCTTCACGTGCACCGCCAGCGGGTCGCTGGGGGCGAAAGCCCGTGGCCTCGCGTGCATCAAGGAGATCGTCGAAAAGGAGGTCGCTCCTCGATTCGAACCGGCTCTACGCGTCGAGGTTCCGCTCACGATGGTCATCGGCGCCGATGCCTTCGACCTGTTCGTCGAACGAAACGAGCTGTCCGACCTGGCGCGTTCCGACGCCGCCGATCAGCAGATAGCCGCCGCCTTCTCCCGGGCCGTGCTCCCCGATTCCGTCGCGGCCGATCTCCGGGCATTCCTCGATCGAGTACGCGTGCCGCTCGCCGTCCGCTCCTCGAGCCTTCTCGAGGACGCCGTGTCCGAGCCGTTCGCCGGCGTCTACGCGACGAAGATGGTTCCCAACTCCCGGCCGGACCTCGAGACGCGCGTGCAGCAGCTCGCGGCAGCCGTCAAGCAGGTGTACGGTTCCGTCTTCTTCAGGAAAGCGAAGGACTACCGCCGGGCGAGCAGGCATTCCGACGGCGACGAGAAGATGGCGGTGATGATCCAGGAAGTGATCGGTACGAGGCACGACGATCGGTTCTATCCGCACCTGTCCGGCGTGGCCCGGTCGTTCAACTTCTACCCGATCGGAATCGCCCGGCCGGAGGACGGCATCGTCGAGCTGGGCCTGGGACTGGGCAGAATCATCGTGAACGAAGGCATCGGCTGGGCCTATTCGCCCGCCTGCCCGCAGGCGAACCCACCCTACAACGCGCCGCGTGATCTCGTCGAGCGGAGCCAGAAGCACTTCTGGGCGATCGATCTGCATCCGCGCGACGAGGGATCCGACGGTGACGAAGTCGATTGCCTCAGGCAGTACGCGCTCGCCGACGCCGAGCGGGACGGAACGCTGGTCTTCATCGCCTCGACCTATCTGGCCGACGACGACCGGATCGTGATGGGAACGAGCCGGCCGGGACCGCGGATAGTGGACTTCGCTCCGATCCTGAGGGCCGACCTCATTCCTCTGACCGCGCTGCTGCAGGAGCTGCTGAAGCGCTGCCGGGAGGCGCTCGGAAGGAGCGTCGAAATCGAGTTCGCCCTGACGTTTTCCGACGGGCAGCCACTTCCCGCCCGCTTCGGCTTCCTCCAGGTCAGACCGATGGTCGCGTCGTACTCGGCCGTGGAGGTTCACATCGACGACTGGGACGCGGGCCGCATCCTCGCCGCCTCTGAACATGCGCTGGGCAACGGACGAGACACCTCTATTCGCGATGCCGTGTACCTGAAGCCGAAGGCATTCGACGTGAGGCAGACGAAAGCGATCGCGCGCGAGCTGGAGACGATCGATCGCCGCCTGTCGGCGGCGGGGTGCGGCTACGTGCTCATCGGGTTCGGGCGCTGGGGCAGCTGCGACGCGTCGGCCGGGATCCCCGTGAGCTTCGGCCAGATATCGGGCGCGCGGGTCATCGTGGAATCCTCCTTCCCCGACGTGCCCTTCATGCCGAGCCAGGGTTCCCACTTCTTTCACAACATCACGAGCTCGAGAGTCCTGTTCTTCTCGGTCAGCCACGTGGGCAGGCACACGGTCGACTGGGAGTGGCTCGATGCGAGGCCGGCGACCACCGAGACGGAGTTCGTCCGGCACGTGCGCCTTTCCTCGCCCTTTCGAGTCGAAGTGGACGGCCGGACGAGCCACGGCGTCATCGTGAAGTAGCCGGCGAGCGGTCGCCTTCGCCATGCCAACCGAACAGTATCGGCAGAACGGCTCGGGACAGTTCTCGCGCTGGAGACTTCAGATGGCCGAGCGGATGGCCGCGCAGCTGGACCCCGGGCGCTTTGGCGTGAGGGCTGTGTACCTGGTCGGCAGCACCAAGTCTGGCACGGCCGGCCCCGCCAGCGACATCGACCTCGTCGTGCTTTTCGAAGGAACGCCTCGCCAGCGGGACGAGCTCATGCTATGGCTGGAAGGATGGAGCCTCTGCCTCGACGAGATGAACGCCCTGGAAACGGGGTACAGAACCGGCGGGCTGCTCGATGTCCACGTCGTGACCGACGAAGACGTGGCGAAGAGAACCAGCTTTGCGATCAAGATCGGATCGCCAACCGATCCCGCCAGGCCGCTGTCCCTCAAGAAGCACCAGGGCAGCCCGGTCAGATCAACTCCCGGGTAGCGTCCGCCGGGCTCTCCAGGTTGAAGCGGATGAGGGCGAGCTCATCGCCTGCGTGGGCGGCCGAGAACAAGAGCGTGCGCCCGATCCGATCGCGCCACGCGTGCGACAGCTCCGCCGACTCGTGGATGTGACCGTGGAGGGTGAGCAGGGGCTGCCGCTCCTCTATCAGCTGCCGAATCGCGATGCTGCCGACATGGACTTCCGGCCGCACTCCGTCGATCCGGACATCGTCGAGGCCGGCGTGATCCAGGCAGGTGCCGTAGGGCGGAGCGTGGAACAGGAAGACCGCGCGGTCGAGCGGCGCGTCGCCTGCCAGGCGTCCGAGATCGGCCTTGATCGTGCCGTACTTGCATTCGATCTCCGAAATCGGGACGGAGCGGGTTCCCTCTTCAGGGGAGATGCAGCCGGGATCCACGTAGCGGGACACGTCGTAGCGCTCCCAGTCCTTCAGGAGAAACGGCGTGGGAGGGACGCATGCGTAGCCATAGACCTGCACTGGTCCGAGCGACACCACCCTTTGATGGATGTACTCGACAAGTCCCAGGCACTCTGCCTCCTGCACCTCGCGCTCTTCGATCCGTTTGTCGTCGTTCCCCATGATGAGCAGCACGCGCGGGAAGCGTTCCCCCATGCGGCATTTCAGATGTTCGAGGCTGGGCACGAGGAAGTCGCGGACGAAGTTGCGGGAAGAGCGATCCCGAACGCTCGGGGCGGCCGGGAGGAGATCGCCGCCCACGAAAACCGCGTCAGGACCTTCAGCGGCGATCGCCTGCACCAGTCTGCGGTATTTTCCGCGATCGCCGTGCAGGTCCGACACGAAGAAGCAGCGTGCCAAGTCCCACTCCCGTTCACCTGGCCGTCCCGGTCACACTACACCGATTCGCCCCTGTTGATGTCGATCCCGATCCACTTCTCGACGGCTTCGGCAAGCAGCTTGCCGAGCTCGGCGCCTCGTCCATGGATCGGGCGGAGCTCCTCGGCCAGCTCGGAGCATCCCCGCTGATCCAGCCAGGAGGAAATCGCGTCGTTGTCCATCAAAGGCTGAATCTCCTCGGGCGGGATCGTGCGCAGCGCGGTCAGCAGTTCTTCGAGACTGAATACCCTCATGCCGGCGAGGACCAGGGGCGTGCGCTGCATCCGCAGGATCTCCCGTTTCAGCAGCCGTCTCAATCTCGCGATCGCGCGCTCTCCATCGAGCACCTGCTGAGGCCTCGCGGCCTCCCCGAGTTCGCGCAAACCGTGCATGTGGAACCACGTCGAGAAGCGATCCTGCTCCGCGTACTTCGCCAGCAGGGCCCGCAGTCGCTCCGCCTCGGCGCCGCTCCCGTCCGCTGCCCGCAACAAGCGGTACATGTCGCGCACGTCCTTCAGCCGGTATCGTTCCTCCCCTCCTTCGTCGTACACCACGCAGTCGCCTATGCCCGTCCGATCGCGGATGCAACGCCTCAGCAGCTCCAGGCTGCCCGGGTCTCCCTTCGGCAACACGAACCCCTCGTCCTTCAGGGCGGCGGCATCCTTCACCTTCGACGCGATGATGATCGGGATCCTGGCGTAGTGCTGTTTGACGAGCCTGATCAGATCGCGTCCCGCGTCGCCGTCCATCTTCTCGCCTTTCGGGAAGTAGATGTCCGTGATGAGGCACACCACATCGTCCCCGTAGCCACGGTCGCGACAGGTGTCCGTCATCCCGGATTCCCGCTCGACGCCGAACAGGAATTCAACCGCCGTCTCGTAGGTCCTGGCCAGCTTGACGGCCGCCCGCTGGCCGATGATGCGGTAAAGAACGGGAAGGAACTGCGAGAACCATCGGGGTTCGTCATCAACGATCAGGAAGATGAAACGGCGCGCGTGGGACGGCTCGCTGATGTTCAGGTGATCCTCGGCGGCTCGCACGACCGAGGTGACGATGCGACTTGGCGCGCACTCGGCCCTGTCCACGGCGAACACGAGGTCCGCTTTCGCGGTGTACGGGAACTCCCTGGAAGCGATCGACGGAGGGGAACATTGCACGAGCCGATGAGCAGACAGGAGCACGACAACGGCCCGGCGGTTGCGCTGGCGGATGCCCTCGACATCCACCAGGTTCATCGCCATGTCGTCGAGAATCAGCACGGTGGGGACGTCGAGCTTGACGGCCGACAGCTGTGCCGGGCTGCGAAGAACCCGAACCTCGGCACAAGGCATCTCGGCCTGCAGCACGGCCTGTGACGTCCTGATGCTCTCCTCGGCGGCGAACAGCAGGACCTCGCGAATCCGGATCGGGTTGATCAGGCGGCCAACGAAAGGGGATTCCCGGCGGAAGCGCGCGCGGGAGCCGTCGCTCGGTGTCATGAACCTACCCGTTCTCGGCCACCACCATGCAGCGCTGGTTGACGGAATCGGCGTAGATCGCGGCCGGCGTCGGGAACGTCAGGACATAGAGAGGTTCGTCGGTGGCAGGCGGCGAGAAGAACCAGGGATCGAGTGCGTCCTGGATCGGCGAGATGTAACCGTACACGACGTTGTTACTCATGATGTTGGTGAAGAAATGCGTCCCCTGCGTGCCGTACATCCTCGCCTGCATCCTCCGCTGATCCTCGGCATAGCCTCCCGCGATCATGTAGAGGAAGTGGCTTCCGTAGACGCCACCGGTCAGGCTGTCGTCTTCGGGCAGTGGTTGCACGCGGCCGGCGATGTCCACGCCATATTCGAAGATGGCGACCGCCTGGTCAACATCCTTGTACTCCGCGAAGATGCCCCAGTCGGTGTTCTTGCTGCCCAGCCTGCCCGGGATGATCGCCAGGTACCTCTCGCCGCGCTCGCGCATCTTCCGGTTGATCACGGCCAGTCTTGCCCGGACCCGATCGTGCTGATCCTTCGCGTACAGGAACGGCGACAGCACGACGGCATGCCTGACGCCACGGCGGATGCCGTGCCCCTGCAGGCTTTCGATCGACAGGTAAGTGTGAGCAGGATGATCGGGCATCGCGACTGCGTCGTGGGCGATCTGTGGGAGAAGCGTCAGCTGAACGACGTGGAACACGCCGAGGCCGTACGGCTTCTTCCTGAAATCGACGTTGAAGACGAACTCGATCTGGAAGTGCGAAGCGATCCTGGCGGCGATGGTCTCCATGATTTCCTGCAAGCCGGTCTTGAAGCCGAACTGGTCGTTCTGGACGAGCTCCTCGATCGTGATGATCTGGTGGCGGACGCCGAGCAGCTTGATCTTGTGGAAGCTCGCCAGGCGGACGTGTAGTTTCTTCATCGTCTCCATCTCTTCACCGCGCAGGTCCCTGTTCCTCGTCATGTCGAGCGCGTAGAAGTACTGCTGGCCGGCTCCGGTCCGCAGCAGCGTCAGCGGGATGGGATTGCGGATGGTCGCCACCGAGATGACCGGGAAATCATCGAGAACGGTCGCGTAGCCGTGGCCGAACGCAATGCGCGCGTATCCTTCCGCGGGATCCTGCGTCTTGAGTGCGTAAGGGAAAAAAGAGTTGGCAACGCCTGAAACGTAAGGGTAGAAGAACGGGCCGGCGACAGTGTCGTCGAAGAGCCCCGGGATCGGGTTGACGACGATGGCCATTCTCTCCTGGCTGCCCTCTCCCTTGTTGTCGATGAAGTGGTCGTAGATGTGACGGATGGCCGACCGGAGTTGGACGAGGCGAACGCCGGGATCCGGATGATTGTTGGGGAGCATGAACGAGATGTTCTCTCCCGCATGAACCGCCCACGTGCCGCCTTCGGCCATGCCGGCCTCGTTGGTCGCCGAGGATCGAACCCCGATCGGGACCTCGCCGAGTTCCTCGAGGATCGAGGCCGCGATCGCCACGTCGTCGTCTCCAAGCGAGCGGCCACGATCGACGTACCGGTCGAAGGAGTCTGTGGTCAGCACGTGGGTGGGCAGAATCGCGGCTCTCGGCAGGCCGCACTCGTTGACTCGCACGAGTCCCGTCCCTTTGCCGCCAAGCGAACCGCGGCCGTAGACGGTTGCTGCCCGGAAGGTTTGCATGGCAGACAGCCGGCGATCAAGAGCAGTTCAGTCGCGCGTGGTCGGGCGTGCCGAGGTCCCGAGCGCCTGTTCCCTGAGCTTCTCTCTCAACGTCTTGCGGTTGATTCCCAGGATCTCGGCGGCACGCGTCTTGTTCCCGGCCACGCTGGCGAGCACCATCCGGATGTAGTCGCCCTCCATCTCGTGAAGAGAACGAGTGCGGGCAGCGGTACCGCGCGTCGAATATCGAATCGCGTCGGGCAGATCCGACACCTCGATGGCGCCGCCGTTCGTGGTCAACACCAGACGTTCGATGCAGTCCTGCAGTTCCCCGACGTTTCCCGGCCACGAGTAGCCCTTGATGGCTTCAAGCGCATCGGCCGAAAAGCGCGGCACCGGCCTGCCGACGTCCCGCGCGAACCTCTTCGCGAAATGCGCCGCCAGCAGCACGACGTCGTCGCCGCGTTCCCTGAGCGGGGGCACCGCGATCGAGTTGATGCTCAGGCGGACGAAGAGATCTTCGCGGAAGGCCGAGGTGCTGACCAGCGGCCGCAGATCTCTGCGTGAAGCCGCAATCAGCCGGAACCCGGCGGGAAGCGCACGCGTCGATCCTACCGGGCAGAACGTCTTGTCCTCGAGGACGCGCAGCAGGCTGTCCTGAATGCCGCGCGGCAGCTCCGACACGTCGCGCAGGAACAGCGTTCCGCCTTCGGCGAACTGGTAGAAACCGACCGCCCGGTCTCCCCGAGCCGATGTGTCCGACGCCTCTCCGAGCAGCTGCCTCTCGACGAGATCTTCCGAAACGCCGCCACAATCGACGACGACGAACCGGGCACCGGCGCGCGCACTCGCGCGGTGAATCGCGTGCGCCACCAGCCGCTTGCCGGTGCCGTTCTCTCCCGTGACGAGAACCGAAGTCGTCGCGGCAGCGGCCCTGGAAACCGCTTTGATCACCTTCTGCATCGACTCGGACTCTCCGACGATACCGAGAGGGCTCGGCAGCTGACCGTCGACCACTCCACGGCTCGCTGCAGCAACACCTGCCTTCTCGATCGCATGGCGCACCGCGGCGAAGAGCTCCTCCTGGGTGAACGGCTTGGTCAGATACTGCTCCGCGCCCAGCTTCACGGCGGCGACCGCGCCTTCGACGCTCGGATAGCCGGTGATGGCAATCACCTCCGTGTCCGTCAGGGCGTCCCTCACGTAACGCACCAGCTCCAGCCCGGAGGTTCGAGGCATCTTCAGGTCGGTGATCACCAGGTCCACCTTGGCGTGTCGGAGGATCTCCATCGCCTCCGCGACACCACCGGCCGTGAGGACCTCGTATCCCTGAGAGGAGAGGTTCCTCTGGATGAGCTCCCTCGTGTCGGGGGAATCGTCCACGACGAGCAGCCGATTCCTGGCGCTCCTGCCCGTCATATCACCTCCTGTCGCTGGAACCTCCCTGCGTCGGGATGCAGATCTCGAACGACGAGCCGCGGCCGACTTCGCTCCTCACGGTCACCGCCCCCCCATGAGCCGTCACGATCCCATGAACGACGGCAAGGCCCAGGCCTGTTCCCTGCCCGACGTCCTTCGTGCTGAAGAAGGGGACGAAGAGCTGCTGCTGCACGTCGGGACTCATGCCGATCCCGGTGTCCGTCACGCGGAGAAACACCTTCCCGGGCCCGGAGTAGGTCGTTATCGTCAGCGTCCCTCCCCCGGGCATCGCCTGGATTGCATTCACGACCAGGTTCACGAGCACCTGGTACATTTGGGACGGATCGGCCATCACCGGCGGCAGGGCGTCCTCGAGTTGGTGTACGACCGCTATGCCCTCCTTCGCGCAGCGGGAGGCCAGGAAGTCGAGCCCCTCGGTCGCGACCTGATTGAGGTCGCACGGCGCTTTCCTGGTCGGCATCTGCCTGGTGAAGATCATCAGCTTCCGGATGATCTCGCGCGCATGAAGCGCCGCCTTGATGATCCGGTCGACGTCGCGGGCTGCCTGATCCGGCAGCCCCGATGATTGGTTGACGAGCTCCGCGAAGCCGAGGATGGCGCCCAGCGGCTCGTTCAGCTCGTGGGCGACGCCGGCCGACAGCTGGCCGACCGTCGCCAGCCGTTCCGCGTGGCGGAGTTGCTCTTGAAGCCGGCTCGCTTCCGCCTCCGTCTCCCGATGCTCGACCGTGAAGGCCACGTGCCGCGCGACCTCGTCGATGAGGCTCCGCTCCTCCTTCAGAAACGGGCCTTCATCTGCGTCGGGCATCTTCTCGGTGTATACCACCTGGATGGCGCCACGCTTGATGCCGCTCACCCAGATGTCGGCGCCCTGGCAATCCGGACCCTCCTGAAAACCGGCAGTCGAGAACGATCGCCCGTCGAGGGTGACACGAGCGTGCGAGATTTCCGGGTACTGCCAGCCGGGGGGGAGCAGCTCCACGATCTCGGCGAGGAACTCGTCGAGCTGAATCCCGGGACGGCCCGCCACCCTCGCGATGCCGTACAGGCAGGTGAGCTCCTTCACTCGTTCGCGGAGAGCCCACTGCGCCCCCTGGTGGGCAAGGGCGACACCGAGCGTCTGAGCCACCGCTTCGTGCATCTGGATGTCTTCGCTCGAGAAGAAGTCCCGCCGCCGGCTGGCGAGAAACAGCACGCCCCGGCATCGGTCGCTGACGGGGATCGGAATGAGAGCAACGGAAGGAAACTCGCCGCCGATCACGACGGTCCGGGCCGGCGGTCCCTGCTCGTCGGGCTGGCGGAGCAGGATCGGACGAGCCGTATCGCCAATCCAGAAACTCCCGCCACGGCGGCTGCACGACGAGGTTGGCGCAGCAACGCTGCCAGCGAGGATCGCCTGGACGACGTGCTCAGGAATCGGGTCGGCGCCGTGCTCGTCCGGGCGCGCGCCCTTGGAGGCCCGCGGGACGCACGTTTCCACACGGCTCGTCCCGTTGTCGGCGAGACACGCGCTGCATCGCGTCGTGCTTCCGTCCTCGTCGATCCGTATGCTCACCGAGTCGCAACCGGAGAAGCGGAGCAGCGACTCACAGAACCGGCCGAGCACGTCGCTCCTCGAATCGAGCCGGCTGGCATGCGCGAGCAGTGCGTGAAGAAGCTCGCGGAACTCCAGCGGCACCTTGCTCCTGTGACTCCGAAGCCTGATCGGTGCGTTCAGATCCATACGCGACGTTCCCGCCAACACCGTTGAACCCTCCATCGAGAGGGCAAAGCTTCGGCCTTGCCCTGTCGATGGGATGGTGAAGGCCGGGAGCCCCTATAGGAGCCCCTGATCCATCATGGCGTTCGCCACCTTGATGAAGCCCGCGATGTTGGCACCCAGCACGTAGTTCCCGGGCATGCCGTACTCGGCCGCCGTCTCGCTGCACGCATGGTGGATGGACCTCATGATCTGGTGCAGGCGGCCGTCCACTTCCTCGCGCGTCCAGGACAAGCGCATGCTGTTCTGCGACATCTCGAGGCCCGAGGTTGCGACCCCCCCGGCATTGGCCGCCTTGCCCGGCCCGTAGAAGACCTTGTTGTGCTGCAGCACCTCGACGCCCTCCGGCGTCGTCGGCATGTTGGCCCCTTCGGCAACGCAGACGCACCCGTTCTTCACCAGCATCTGCGCGTCTTCGCCCGTCAGCTCGTTCTCGGTTGCGCACGGGAGCGCGATGTCGCACCTGACGAACCACGGGCGCTGGCCCTCATGGTACTCGCACTTGAACTGATTCGCATACTCGTTGACGCGTCCCCTCTTCACGTTCTTCAACTCCATGAGGTATTCCCACCGCTCGGCGTCGATGCCGTTCTTGTCGTAGATGGTTCCATTCGAGTCGGAGATGGTGACCACCTTGCCGCCGAGCTGGTTGACCTTCTGGATCGCGTACTGCGCGACGTTGCCGGAACCCGACACGGCGACGGTCTTGCCGGCGATCGAGTTCTTGCCGGTCGCGAGCATCTCTTCGGCGAAGTACACGCACCCGTAGCCGGTGGCCTCGGGACGGATGAGCGACCCTCCCCAGTTGAGTCCCTTCCCGGTGAAAACGCCTTCGAACGAGTGCGTGAGCTTTTTGAACTGGCCGAACATGTAGCCGATTTCGCGGCCGCCGACGCCGATGTCGCCGGCCGGCACGTCGATGTCGGCGCCGATGAGCCGGTACAACTCGTTCATGAAGGCCTGGCAGAACCGCATCACCTCGTAGTCCGACTTCCCCTTTGGATCGAAGTCGCTTCCCCCTTTGGCTCCTCCCATCGGCAGCGTGGTGAGGCTGTTCTTGAGGATCTGCTCGAAGCCGAGGAACTTCAGGATGCCGAGGTTCACGCTCGGGTGGAAGCGGAGCCCGCCCTTGTACGGACCAATCGCGTTGTTGAACTCGACACGGTAGCCGCGGTTCACCTGCACTTCCCCTCGGTCGTCCTGCCAGGTGACACGGAACATGAGGATCCTGTCCGGTTCCGTCATCCGCTCGAGGATCTTGGCCTCGGCGTACTCGGGGTGCTTCTGGAGGCACGGCGCCAGCGACCCGATGACTTCGCGGACGGCCTGGTGGAATTCCCGCTGCCCAGGATGCTTGGCAATCAGGTTCTGCATGAACGTTTCGGCACGCTCCTCAGGTCCTAGGATGGACTGCATGAAATCCTCCGTTGAAAGAACGAACGCCGGGCGTGAAGAAGGGCCCACCGTTGGGATACCGACCAGAGGGCAAGGCGAGCAGCGAGGCGCCTGCTCATGCCCCGCAGCGGCGGCCGAGAGAGGGAAGCTGCAGTGCGGGGAAGCTCGACAGTGGAGATACTCGAGGCAGCCGGGTACCCTGGTGGCGGCTTTCCCCTCTGGGCGAGCACGACGCCACTTTGCTGCACGGCCGTCAGAGAAGTGCGGCTAACGGGATGGGCGAGAAGCGGTATCATATTACCCATCGCCGGCACATATTTCACCTAACGAAGGAGCCTGTCAAGGCAAATGCGCGACGATATTACCCGGTCATTGCTGCGCCACACCCCACCTGCGCGGTGTGGCGCGCAATTGCCTGGGTGCAATTGAAGGCCTTGGTGATGCTGTCAGGGGGGTGAGAGGAGGGTCCCGGACGTCGCGCCTTGCGGATCGGGCGGAGTCGACAATCAGGGATCGGTCAGGAGCTGACCGGGAAAGGGGTCGGAAGGCCGACCCCGTCATCTTACGCGCAGCCGCTCGTGCTGCCGCAGTTCACGCACTTGTAGCAGCTGCCGCTACGCACCATGATCGCGCCGCAGATCGCGCACGGCGGCGCGTCTTCCTGGTTCTGGATCGCCGCGTAGGGCGGCACCGCGCCGGGCTCGCGTGCCTCGCCCGGGCCGACCGGCGTCAGCTTCAGCTGCTCGGGCCAGTCCTGCTGCTCGCCGTTCCCCTCCAGGCTGTTCACGCCCGCCCAGAACTGCTCCTCGGGCGAGAGGAACTTGGTCGCCATCCAGCGGAAGACGTAATCGACGATCGACTTGGCGAAGCGGATCTGCGGGTTGTGCGTCATCCCGGACGGCTCGAAGCGCACGTGGCTGAACTTGTCCACCAGCACCTGCAGCGGCACGCCGAACTGCAGCGCGTACGAGACCGCCTGGGCGAAGGCATCCGCGAAGCCCGAGATCGTCGAGCCTTCCTTCGCCATCACGAGGAAGATCTCGCCCGGCATGTTGTCCTCGTACAGCCCGACGGTGATGTAGCCTTCGTGGCCCGCGATCTCGAACTTGTGCGTGATCGCGCGCCGCTCGTCCGGCAGCTTCCGCCGCACGGGCTGCTGGACGACGACCCTCTCCACCTCGAGGGCGGCCGCCTTGTCCTTCTCCTTCGACGTGTTGAGCGGCTGCGTCCGCTTGCTGCCGTCCCGGTAGATGGAAATCGCCTTCACTCCGAGGCGCCACGCCTCGATGTAGGCCTGCGTGATGTCCTCGACGCTGGCGTCGCGCGGCACGTTCACCGTCTTGGAGATCGCGCCCGAGATGAACGGCTGCACCGACCCCATCATCTTGATGTGGCCCATGTAGTGGATCGACCGCTGGCCCCGGGCCGGCTTGAACGCGCAGTCGAACACCGTCATGTCGCGCTCCCGGATGTGCGGCGCGCCTTCGATCGTCTCGTGGCGATCGATGTAGTCGACGATCGCCTCGATCTGCGCCGGCGGGTAGCCGAGCCGGGCGAGCGCCGCGGGCACCGTCTGGTTGACGATCTTCATCACGCCGCCGTCGACCAGCCGCTTGTACTTCACCAGGGCGATGTCGGGCTCGATCCCGGTCGTGTCGCAGTCCATCATGAAGCCGATCGTGCCGGTGGGCGCCAGCACGGTCGTCTGCGCATTGCGGTAGCCGTGCGCCTCGCCGAGCGCGATCGCCTCGTCCCAGGCCTGCCGCGCCAGGTCGAGCAGCTCCGCCGGGACGTGCGCCGCGTTCACGACCTTCAGCGCGTCGCGATGCTTCCGCATGACACGCAGGAACGGCTCCCGGTTCTCCTCGAACGCGACGAACGGCCCGCCGTGATCGCGCGCGACGCGCGCCGACTGCGCGTAGGCTTCGCCCGTCATCAGGGCGGTGATCGCCGCCGCGTAGTCGCGGCCCGCCTCGCTGTCGTAGGGCAGCCCGCGCGACATCAGCAGCGCCCCGAGGTTCGCGTAGCCGAGCCCGAGCGGCCGGAACGCGTGGCTGTTCTTCGCGATCGGCCCGGTCGGATAGCTCGAGTCGTCGACCACGATCTCCTGGGCGGTAATCAGCGTGCGCACGGCGGCGCGCACGGCGTTCGGATCCAGCTCGCCGCGCTGGTCGACGAACTTCATCAGGTTGAGCGACGCCAGGTTGCACGCCGAGTCGTCCAGGAACATGAACTCCGAGCACGGGTTCGACGCGTTGATGCGCCCGCTGGCCGGGCAGGTGTGCCACTCGTTGACCGTCGTGTCGAACTGCATCCCCGGATCGCCGCAGACGTGGGTCGCCTCGGCTATCTGCCGCATCAGGTCGGCGGCCTCGTAGGTGCCCATCACCCGGCCGTCGGTCACCGCCCTGGTCCGCCACTCCCCGCCGTCCAGCACCGCCCGCATGAAGTCGTCCGGCACCCGCACGCTGTTGTTCGAGTTCTGGAAGAACACCGACGAGTACGCCGTCCCGGTGAACGAGCCGTCGTAGCCGGCGTCGATGAGCGCCCAGGCCTTCTTCTCCTCCTTGACCTTGCAGTTGATGAAGTCCTCGATGTCCGGGTGCTCGGCATTGAGGATCACCATCTTCGCCGCGCGGCGCGTCTTGCCACCCGACTTGATGACGCCCGCAAACGCGTCGTAGCCCTTCATGAACGACACCGGCCCCGACGCCGTGCCGCCGCCCGCCAGCGATTCCTTCGACGACCGCAGGCTGGAGAAGTTCGTGCCCGTGCCGGAGCCGAACTTGAAGAGCATCCCCTCGGTCCTGGCCAGCGACAGGATGGAATCCAGCGTGTCGTGGACCGAGTTGATGAAGCAGGCCGAGCACTGTGGCGCGGCCTCGATGCCGCAGTTGAACCACACCGGGCTGTTGAACGACGCCTTCTGATACAGCAACAGGTGCTTCAGGTCGTCGGTGAACGCCTGCACGTCCGCCTCGGTGGCGAAGTAGCGGCGGGCGCGCGCCCAGGCGCCGATGGCCGTCACCACGCGGCCAATCAGCTGCCGGACGCTCGATTCCCGCTGGCCGGGCGCAGTCGGGTTCAGCGGGCCGCGGAAGTACTTCGACACGACGATGTTGGTGGCCTGCTGCGACCAGATCTTGGGAATCTCGACGTCGGCCTGCTGGAACACCACCTCGCCGCGATCGTTGCTGATGACCGCGGTCCGCACCTCCCACTCGACCTCGTCGAACGGATCGCGGCCGGGGAGCGTGAAGACCCGCTGGTACTCGAGACCCACAGGCGCGTCGGCCTCGTTCGAGGCGGCGCGCGGCGCATACGCAACCTGGTCGTGAAGCGGCTGTTCGCCGACACTTGCAGCGTCCTGCGTTACGCCTGTCTGCATGCTCTCCTCCGATGGGCCGAGTGGTGCGCGCACACCCCCGGGGACAGAAGCTTCGTTTCGCCCGATCGCTTCAGGGCCGCCCGGCGGGGCGGCGGCGAGATTGCGCTGTGAGGCTGTCACCGAGAGCTCCGGCAAGAGGTCGGATAACCCAGGTTCCCGGGGAAACGAAAGCGCGGAAGCGTGTGCGACATTCCCGCGCGAAGGTCGTCACTATGCGCTCGCCAGCTCGACTTTGTCAAGCGCGATACCCAAGATATTGTGCCCAAAGTTTAGGGCAGACGCAACAGGTAGCACAAACACGCGAAATCGTGTCGTTTTCGCCAGATCTTCGTTTCAGCCACGATTGTTTCGATTCGGCAACGGAAGGCGCGCCTCCGGCCCGCGAGCCGGGCCCTAGGACAGCTTCCAAGGCCCACCATTGGGAACTCGCTTCACCCGTCGCGATTCTGGCCTTGGAAGATGTCTCTCGGATCGGCGGGAGGGAGGCCGCGATCGCCTCCCGTCTCATGGAAAGGAGAATGCGGGCAGCCCGGCGGTCAGCGGCCGACGAGCACTCCCGCGATCGTGGCCGCCTTGTCGGCCAGGCGCAGCGCGAGCACGAAGTTCTGCTCCTTGAGCGATTGCTGAGCCTGGGCGATGAAACGTTTCGCCGTGTCGTACTGGCCCTTGCGGTCCGCGTTCAACCCGCCGTAATCGACGCGGCCGAGGTCGCGGCCAGCCTGGGCCAGGAGGCCGCGCGCCTGGCGTTCCATCTCGACCTGGGTTGCCGGCTGCGTGGTCTGCAGCGTGCCCGGCGGTTGGGTTTCCTCCCGCGCCGGAGCCGTCGGCGTGTCGGGCTTGGGCGGCTCGACCTTGGGCGGGTTCTGCGTGCCCTCGTTCTTCGGCGCGGCCCGCCGCACGGGCTTGCGCTCGGGCTCGGGTGCCGCAGCCGGGGGCTGTTCCTCCACCTCGGGCGGCGCGACGACGCGCGGCGGCGGCGGCGGCGGCGCGAGCGGCGGCAGATCGGGCTGCGTCACGACGCGGTGCCTGGCGCACGCGGTCAACGCGAAGACGCAAAAGACTACGAGCAGCGCACGGCGCCCCACGGCCGTCATTATCTCACTTTGGAGCATTCACGTCGTCCGAAGTCCGAAGTCCGAAGTCCGAAGTCTGACATCGGACATCGGACACCGGACCTCGGACGACAGCGTCAGTTCCTGGGACGACAGCGTCAGTTCAAAGCTGCGGCAGCAGCAGCCGAAACGTGGTCCCCACTCCCGGCGTCGACTGCACCTCGATGTCGCCGTCGTGCAATTGCACGGTCCGGTACACCATCGACAGGCCGATGCCGCTGCCCTGCGGCTTCGTCGTGAAATACAGGTTGAAGATCCGCTCGAGGTTGTCGGGGCTGATGCCGACACCCGTATCCTCGACGGTGATCTCGACGCGCCGGCCCCGGGCCGCCCCGCACGCGATCCGCAGCCGGCCGCCTTCCGGCATCGCCTGGCAGGCATTGATGGCGAGGTTCAGCAGCGCCTGCAGCAGCATCCCCGGATCGCCACTGATGTCGGGCACCGAGTCCGGACACTCGACCTGCACCTGCACGCCCGTCGCGGCCGCCTCCGGCTCCACCACGCGCACGACCTCGTCCACCAGGCCCCGGACCCCGACCGCCTGCAGTTTCAGATCCTCGGGCCGGGAGAACTTCAGGAAGCCCTGCACCACCTCGTCCAGGCGCCTGATCTCGTTGGCGATGATCTGGACGTGCTCGGCCGCCGACTCCACCTCGGTCGAGCGCGTCGCCAGCACCTCGTCGACCACGGCGGCGGGAACGTCCGGCAGCGCTGCGCCGGTGGGCAGGCGCACCGCTTCTCCCGCGGCCTTGGCCGCCGCCAGCTTCTGCTTGAGCAGTTCGAGGTGGATGGTCATCGCGTTGAGCGGGTTCTTCACCTCGTGGGCGACGCCCGCCGACAGGCGCCCGAGGGCCACCAGCTTGCGCGAGTAGTTGATCGTCGACTGCACGCGCGAGAGGTAGTCGAGATTGCGGGCCACCAGCATTACCCCGACGAGGCGATCGCCCGGGTCCTTGATGGCGTGCGTCATGATCAGGCGTTCGCCGGCTGCGGTAGCGTCCTCCCGCTCCTCCGGCGGGATGACCGCCGAAACCGGCCCGTGGGCCTGGCGGCTGGCCAGCGTGTCCTCGACCGCCTGCCGGTACGGGTGGCCGGCCGGCAGCACACCGTCGAAGGGGCGGGCGAACGGATCGGCGGGAAGCGTCGCGCGCATCGCGGGGTTCGCAAACAACAGTTCGCCCGCGGGGTTGAAGATCGCGACCGCGTCCTCGAGGTGGTCCACGATCGATTCCAGCTTGGCTTTTTCCCCCGCCAGGCTGGTGCGATCGGCCGACAGCTGCGCGCTCAGGGCATTGAAGAACGACCCGAGTTCGCCGAACTCGTCCCGCTGCGGCATGTCCACGGTCACGCCCAGCTCGCCCTGCCCGAGGCGACTGAGGGCGCCGCGGATCACGTGGATCGGGCGCAGGATCCACTGCGCGAACAGCATCGCGACCAGGGTGGCGACGACCAGCGCGATGAGGGCCGTGATGAGGGCGGGCTGGATGGCGTCGTTCAGCTCCTTGCGCACCAGCAGCGTGGAGACGCCGATCCGGATCGAACCGAATTGCGCGCCGGCCAGCAGCAGCGGCTCGCTCACCTCGAGTGTCTGCCCCCCGGAGGTCTGGATCGCCCGGTAGATCTCGAGGCCGTTGCGGTTGACCAGCGTGTTCAGATCGGCGGCCGGTTGCAGGCGCCTGCCGACCTGCGCCCGGTCGCTGTGCGCGATGGCGACGCCCGACACGTCGACGATGGCCGCGTAGGTGACGCCTTTCGAGTAGTAGCTCGATTCGAGGAGGGACCGCAGCCCGGGATCGTCGCGCAGCGCCTCGTAAGGGTTCGTCGCCTGCGGCACCACCTGCGATGCGCGATGGAAGATCGCGTCACGCAGCAGCCAGCCGCGTTCGCGGCTCTCCTGCAGGCTGACGCGCGCGAGCGCGGCGATCTGCAGCAGGCTGAGGCCGACGACCGCGAGCCCGACGATCGAGGTGACGGCTGCGACCTGCTTGGCCTTGATGCCGATGCGCATGGGGAAGGATCCGAGAGTCCGAAGTCCGAAGTCCGAAGTCCGAAAGTCCAAAGGCCGAAGGCCCGAAGTCGACATCGGACATCGGACTCCGGACATCGGACGACGGCGAAGCGCCTACGTCTGCTCCCCGCGGCGGCGCAGGCGGAGCTTGTTCAACTTGTTGTGCAGCGTCTTCAGGCTGATGCCCAGGATCTCGGCCGCCCGCGTCTTGTTGTCACGCGTGTGTTCGAGCGTCATCTGGATCAGCCGGCGCTCGGCCTCCTCGACGGTCGTGCCGGGCGTCAGTTCCACCTTTGGCTGGACCTTGTCGCCGGAACTCATGAGCGCGGGCGGCAGGTGCCGGGGCTCGATGAACTGGCCGTCGGCGAGGATGGTCGCCCGTTCGATGACGTTGCGGACCTCGCGCACGTTGCCCGGCCAACTGTACTGCTCGAGCATGCGCATCGCTTCGTGGTTCACGCCGGCGATCGCCTTGTTGTTGTGGAGGTTGAACTCGTTGAGGAACGCCTGGACGAGCAGCGGCAGGTCCTCGCGGCGATCGAGCAGTGCCGGCAGCGAGATGCCGAAGACGTTGAGCCGATAGTAGAGGTCCTCGCGCAGCTTCCCCCGCTGGACGGCCAGGTGCGGATCCGTGTTGGTAGCGGCAATCACGCGCACGTCCACTTTCTGTTCCTGGCGCCCGCCCAGGCGCCGGAAGCTGCGCTCCTGCAAAACACGCAACAGTTTCACCTGGGTGGCCGGCGTCATTTCGGCCACCTCGTCCAGGAAGAGCGTACCGCGATCGGCCAGCTCGAAGCAGCCCTGCCGCCGTTCGGTCGCCCCGGTGAACGCGCCCTTCTCGTGGCCGAAGATCTCGCTCTCGAGCAGCGTCTCGGGAATGGCCGCGCAGTTGATCGCCACGAACGGGAACGACGCGCGGGGACTGAGCTGGTGGACGGTCTGTGCCACCAGTTCCTTGCCCGTGCCGGACGCGCCCGTGATGAGCACCGAGGCGCTGGTCGGCGCCGCCTGCTCGATCACCTGGTAGACCTTCCGCATCTCGGCGCTGTTGCCCACCAGGCGGCCGAAGCTGCCCTGGTCGCGCAACTGCCGGCGCAGCGTTTTCACCTCGCGCAGCGTCTCCAGCCGCTCCACGATCTTGTCGAGCAGGATCTTCAGGCGCTGCGGATCGACCGGCTTGGTGAGGTAATCGTAGGCGCCCACCTTGATGGCTTCGACGGCCGATTCGACCGTGCCCTGCGCGGTGAGGATGACCACCGAGGCATCGCTCGCCTGTTCGCGCAGCGCGCGCAGCAACTGCAGGCCGTCCATCCCGGGCATGACGAGATCTGTCACGACGATTGCAGGACGGAAAGCGGTCACCTGCTGGAGCGCCTCTTCGCCGTCCGACGCGGAAGAGGTGAGGAAGCCCCAGGTACGGACCAGTTCGACCAGCCCGACACGCGTCGCCGGGTCGTCTTCCACGATGAGCACGCGTTCGGTCGCGGCCGGACGTTCGTCGGCTTCCGTCATGGCGCTCCTGGCAAGAGCCTCGGGACTGGCCTGGGTACGACCCCAGGCAGAACTCGGTGCCCGAGGCTCTTACACAGAGTGTACGAGGTAATTTTTACACGGTCCAGCTCAGTGGCCCGGCAGGGGCGACCCATGCGTCGCCCCTACATGTGCGGAGCAGGAGGTTCGGGATGAGACCCAGCGGAAGGACGCGTTGACGATCGGCGCGCCCGCGGCGGGCGGCGCGATTCTTGGCGGCATCCTGGGCGGAAAGAAGGGGGCGCTGACTGGCGGCGCGGTCGGCGGCGGGGCGGGCACGGCATATGTGCTGGGGACGCCGGGCAAGGAAGTGCGCCTGCCTCCAGGCACCGCTGTCACGGTGAAGCTGCTCGAACCGGTGACGGTGCGCGTGGCAATCGATCGATAATCGAGCGTGCACCAGGAGGGAGACCAGGAGCGAGCGCCCGGGCAGCGCGAGGTGGCGCCGCCCCTCGCCTCTCGCTCGTCGCTGCCATTGAGCGCCCGTGCAGGCGCGCTCTTCGAAGTGCTCGTCTGCTCGGATTTCCCGACCCAGTTCGTCATCGCGCAGATGCTCGTCCTGGCGGGCATCACCCCGTTTACACCGGATCATCACTACTCGGTGACCTTCGTCGTCGCGCTCTCGCTTGCGGATGCGGTCCTGCTGGTCGGCCTCGTGCTCTCCTTCCTGCACGTGCACGGCGAGCGGCCGCGCGACGTGCTGTTCGGCCGCCGCCGGGCCTGGCGCGAAGCCGGCATCGGCATCCTGCTCGTCCCGATCGTGTTCCTCCTGGCGGTCGTGGTGCTCGCCCTGGTACAGCAGTTCGCGCCGTCGCTGCACAACGTGGCCCGCAATCCGCTCGAAGCGCTGATTCGTTCCAGGGCGGA
>Ga0315279_10000765_pt1 | contig 59007 bp, 62 predicted proteins | sample YL17G06_20_MG_FD_203694 | JGI IMG/M metagenome (GOLD analysis project Ga0315279, IMG submission 203694) | Sediment microbial communities from Yellowstone Lake, YNP, Wyoming, USA - YL17G06_20 | ecosystem: Environmental > Aquatic > Freshwater > Lake > Sediment | place: USA: Wyoming | collected...
GCACGTTAACGAAGCGAACGATGCGGAGATCCATTAACGAAGTGAGGCCCTTCAGATGTCAAGAAAAAGGGTGATGCTAGAAATTTATCTTGACATCTGATCTGTCATAGAAGGTCTTTGTGGTTCAGGGTTTCTTATTGACTTTCACCAAATCTTCACCTATTTTAGGAGTATGATCCTGGTAGGAACGAGCGGGTTCCAGCATCGCGATTGGGTACGAGTGTTTTACCCTGCCAGCCTCAACCCTGCCCTGTGGCTGAAGCATTACTGCCGGCATTTTGGCTGTTGCGAGCTGACTTTCACCTACTACCGTGTGCCGGAAGTCATTTCAATTAAACAACTTATCGATGAGTCTGCGGGCTCGCTCCAGTTCATTTTCCGCGTTCCGTTCCGGTTGGTTGAAAAGGAAGGCGAGGGGAGCGACCTGGCAGATCGGTTCGTTTCGGCGCTCTGGCCCCTGAAGGAAGGGGCTCAATTGGCTGGCGTGGTCGCGCAGTTCAGATCCGACTTCGGTTTTATACGCGACAATTTCCAGCGCCTGTGCCGGCTCAGGGATTCGCTCGCCGGCCTGCCTCTGATAGCGGATTTTGGCTGCCCCGATTGGCTGACGCCGCGCGCCGCCCGGCATCTTGCAGCCGAGCGCATCGCCCTCGCGTGCGTCGATGGCGGCGCCAGCCTGACGGACAAGACATTTTATTGCGCGACGGCAGATGTGGCGTACGTGCGGTTTCAGGGGCGGAACCAGTCGCGCTGGATCCAAGGGGATGAATCGACCCGCCACGATTACCTTTACAGCCGTGCGGAGCTGACAGCGGCGGCGCCGGCGATCCGGCGCCTGGAACAGGAGTGCGAGCGGGTGCTGGTGTTGATGAACAATCCGTGGCGCGGCCAGGCCACAATCAACGCCCACATGCTCCTCGATCTCTTGAACCACAAAGACCTCAAAGACCCCAAAGAATAAATTTTAAAAAAACTAAATTCTTTGAGGTCTTCGTGGTCTTCGTGGTTCAGCTTTTGGCTGTATGTTCTTTGAGGCCTTCGTGGTTCAGTTTTTGGAGGTCTGATGTCTGAGATCATTCACGTCGACATTGCCGCCTTTGCAGTCGCGGTTGAGCGGGTGGTGCACCCGGAGCTGCAGCGGCGTCCGGTCGTGGTAGCGCCTGTCGGTCCGTCCCGGTCGGTCGTGACGGATTTATCGCCGGAAGCGCAAGAGGCGGGCATCCGCAAGGGAATGATTCTGGCTCGTGCGCTGCGGCGCTGCCGGAGCCTGGTGGTTCTGCCTCCCAACGAGCCGCTCTACGCGCGGGCGTCGCGCGCTCTCTGCCGGATTCTCGAGGGCTTTTCTCCGGTGCTGGAGCCCTCGGGCTACGGCCAGGCCTATCTTGACATGACGGGGACGGGGCGCCTTTTCGGCCCGCCGCGTGATGTGGCCTGGCGCGCGCAGAAAGAGATCCGGCAGCGGCTTCGCCTCGAGGCCGCCCTCGGAGTGGCTTCCAACAAAATGGTCAGCCGGATCGCAGCCGTAGTGACCGAGCCGGCCGGGCTGCAGGATGTTCCGGCGGGAGACGAGTCCGCTTTTCTGGCTCCGCTGCCGGTGCAACTGCTTCCGGGCGTGGGGCCGAAGACACAGGAGCAGCTCCGGGAACTCAACATCCGCCTCATCCGGGAGTTGGCCGCAATAAGGCTGGATCATCTCACGTTGGCCTTCGGGAGGCTCGGCTTCGTGCTTCACCAGCGCGCGCTGGGGATCGACGACACGCCTGTGTACCCGCCCCGCGCGGTTCCGGCCGTGGAGGAAGAAATTGTGCTGGCCGAAGACAGTAACGACTGGGATCTGTTGAAAGGCAGGCTCTGCAGGTTGTGCGGGCGCGCTGGGGAACGGCTGCGGGAACAGAAGCAGCGCGCCGGACGGATGGAGTTGCGCGTCAGGTACTCGGATTATCGTGAGGCCGCAGGCAAGGCGAAGCTTGTCCCGCCGCTGCAATCGACGGCGGGGCTGTCGGCGCGCGCCGAACGGCTGTTCGAGCGTATCCTGGCGCGGCGCACGCGCGTGCGCAGCCTGCACCTGCGCCTGACCGAACTGAGCAGCGGTCCGGCACAACTGGAGCTGTTCGCCGACCCGGCGGAGCAGCGCCGCGTGCGTCTCGAATCCGCCCTCGACGAACTCCGCCGCCGCGGCATAAAAACTGAACCACAAAGACGCCAAAGAATAAATTTTTAAAGAACTAAATTCTTTGAGGTCTTCGAGGTCTTCGTGGTTCAGCTTTTGGCTGTATGTTCTTTGAGGCCTTCGTGGTTCAGTTTTTGGTTTATGTTCACTCATTTGCACGTCCACTCGAATTACTCGTTTTGCCGGGGCGCGAGCCGGATCGAAAGCCTCGTCGATGCCGCCCTTGCTCACGGCATGCGCGCGCTGGCCCTGACCGACACGAACGGCCTCTACGGACTGGTCTGGTTCCTGCAGTGCGCGGCCGAGCGAGGCCTGCGCCCGATTGTGGGCGCCGAGCTGCGCGCAGACGGCGAGCGCGCGGTCATCCTGGCACGCAACCGCGAGGGGTATGCAACGTTGTGCCGCCTCATCTCGCGCCGCCATCTCGAGCCGGGGTTCGGCCTGAGCCGGGCGCTGCTTGCGGATCGTGAGTACGTCTTCGTCCTCAGCGGCCAGGTTCCATTGCTGGAAACGCTCGGCAAGCAGAATGGCACGGCGCAGCTTTACGTGGAGCTGAACGATCCCGCGGTGGAGCCGGCTCTGCTCAGTTTCTCGCGCGCGAGTGGAATCCCGGTGGTGGCGACGAACGACGTTTACTTTGTCGACCCGGCCGAATTCCCGATGCACCGCCTGCTGCGCGCCATCGACCTGAACACCTGCCTGTCGCGCATCCCGAAGGAAGAGTTGGCAGGCGAGGATCGCTGGCTGAAGCCGCCGGACGCAATGGCGCGCCGCTATCCGCACCTCGGCCAGGCGCTTGAGAATAGCCTGCGGATTGCGGACGAGTGCTCTGCGGACCTCGACATCGGCAAACCGGCTTTTCCCGCCTTCGAGACTCCGGACGGATCGGACTCCTTCGAGTATCTGCGGGAAGAGTGCTATCGGGGCGCCGAGGCGCGCTATGGCGAGCTGTCGGAGTCAGTCGTGAAGCGATTGGAGCGCGAGCTGGGGATCATCCGCGACAAGGGTTTCGCCTCGTATTTTCTGGTCGTGCGCGACATCGTGCGGCAGTCGGCCCGCACCTGCGGACGCGGGTCGGCGGCGGCAAGCCTGGTTTCCTACTGCCTGGGAATCACGCACGTAGAGCCGATCACGCACAACCTGTTCTTCGAGCGCTTCCTCAACGAAGGGCGCACGGATCCTCCCGACATCGACGTTGATTTCCCCTGGGACGAGCGCGACGACGTTCTGGATTATGTCTTCGGCAAGTACGGCGCCGAGCGAACGGCGATGATTTCCAACCATGTGGGCTTTCGCGCCCGCGCGGCCGTGAGGGAAGTGGCCAAGGTGTACGGCCTGCCCGAGGCTGAGATCAAGAGCGTGACCGAGCGCATGGGCTACTGCTGGTCGATCCGCCACCTGCCGGATTTCGTGATGCACGATCCCGTGTACAAGGATATGGAGCTGAAGGATCCGTGGCCGGAGATCGTCGCTTGGGCCGTGAAGCTGGACGGCTATCCACGCAACATGTCGGTGCATTGCGGCGGGGTGGTGATCGTGCCCGACCGGATCGACCGGCATGTCCCCGCCGAACTTGCGCCCAAGGGGGTCCGGATCATCCAGTGGGAGAAGGATCAGGCCGAAGATGCGGGGCTGGTGAAAATCGACCTGCTGGGGAACCGCTCCCTGGCCGTCATTCGCGACGCTCTGGCTGCGATCAAGGAGAACTACGGGGTCACGATTGATTACGACGCCTGGGACCCGACGACCGATGCCAAGACACGGGACCTGATCCGTCGGGGAGACACGGTAGGTGTATTCTACGTCGAGTCGCCGGCGATGCGGCAGCTGCAGCAGAAATGCCGCGTCGGGGATTTCGACCACCTCGTGATCCACAGCTCGATCATCCGTCCCGCAGCCAACAAGTATATCCGCGAGTACGTCCGGCGGCTGCGCGGCGGCGTGTGGCAGCCGCTTCACCCGATCATGGAAGAGGTCCTCGGCGAGACCTACGGCATCATGGTTTACCAGGAGGACGTCTCGCGCATTGCCATGGCGATGGCGGGCTTCGGCGCCGTCGACGCCGATCTGCTGCGCAAGATCCTGTCGAAGAAGCGGGCGGGGAAGAAGCTGGAGGACTACAAAGAAATGTTCTACCAGGGGGCGGCCCGGCGCGGGGTGTCACGCGAAGTCGTGGACCAGGTTTGGGAGATGATCCTCAGCTTCGCCGGCTACTCTTTCTGCAAGCCGCATTCGGCCTCGTACGCCCTGGTTTCCTACAAGTCGTGCTGCCTGCGGGCGCACTATCCGGCCGAATTCATCGCAGCGGTGCTGACGAACCAGGGCGGCTACTACTCGCCCTTTGCCTATGTTTCCGAGGCGCGGCGGATGGGATTAAAGGTCTTGCTGCCGGACGTGAATGAAAGCCGGAAGGAGTACTGGGGGAAGGATCGGATGGTGCGGGTGGGGCTGATGCAGTTGAAGGGGCTAAAGGAGGCGAGTCTGGAGGCGCTGCTGGAAGCGTGCAAGAAACGGCCGTTTGCGTCGCTTGAAGATTTTCTCGCCCGCGTGGACGTCGATCCGTCCGATGTGAAGATCCTGGTAAAGGCCGGCGCCATGGACAGCATCGCGCGCGGCGCAACGCGGCCGGAGATGATTTGGAAGATGCTTGCGTGGCACGAGACGAAGGCAGCGCGGCGCGCCGTGGCACGCTCGCTCTTCGAGGACATCGCGGCGGTGGAGCCGCCACGCGTGCCCGAGTACAGCCCACGCACGGTTCTGGAGCACGAGCTGGAGACGCTCGATTTCCTGGTCAGCCGGCATCCGCTGTCGCTTTATCGCGAGCCGCTGGCGCGCCTGAAGCACGTGCGTGGCGCGGATCTCGACCGGCATGTGGGCCGGCGCGTGACCACGGTCGGCTGGTGGGTGACGGGGAAGATCGTGACGACCAGGGAAGATGAACCGATGGAGTTCATCAGCTTCGAGGACACGAGCGCGCTTTACGAGACCACGTTTTTCCCGCAAACCTACGCCCGCTTCTGCCACATGCTGAACCGCTCGCGCCCGTACGTGCTATCGGGCCTGGTGGAGGAAGACTTCGGCGCCGTCACCCTCACGATCGACTCGGTCCGCTTCCTCTAAAAACAAAAGCGAACCACAAAGACCTCGAAGACCTCGAAGAAATTCAAATCTAAAAAATTCTTTAAGGTCTTCGTGGTTTGCTTTTTTGGCTTTGTGTGCTATTTAAGGACCGTTTCGGGGGAAGATTTCACTCATGGGAAATCATTCGGAGAGAGCAGCGCGGGATGTTCGGCCGAGGTTCGCGGCGCGTGGGTTTACCCGGACCGGAGTTTACCTCTACCGACACATCGCCCTCATCATTCTGGTTGATTGCGTGATTGGTCTCGCAGCCTACGTGATGGCATTCTTGCTCCGTTCCGTGCTTCCGCTACCCTTTATTACTACGGAGTTGATGCCTGCAGAACGCCTGATCCAGGTGAAACACTACTGGTGGCTGTTGCTGATACTCCAACCGGTGCTTCTCTTCGTGCTCGATACCTACCACGAAATCCAATTCAAGGAGTTGCGAGAGTTCGTGTTGTCAGTGGGCACTGCAAACGCCTTACTGATTTTGACCGTCGTTGCAGTCTATTTCTTTACCGGGAATCTGACCTTTCCGCGCACTGTGTTTCCCGTGTTCTGGATTCTGAACTCTGCGGGCATCATAGGATGGCGCATGCTCATCAAGCGTACTGCCTCGGGCCGCAGACGACGTGTTCTGATCGTTGGCTCCGGACCTCTTGCCCAGCAATTGGTGGACGAGTTGGGCCGCGATTCGGGACTCGGCCTCGAAGTGGTTGGAATCGCTTCGGATCATCTTGAGAAAGGAAAATCCGTCGGCCCATACAGGGTGCTCGGCAATCTCAGAGAGATTGACTCTTTAATTGGCCTCCACCAGGTGGAGGAGGTGATCCTGACTCCGGAGGAAGCATCCTGGAAGGACCAGCTAGTCGATTCCATTACACATCTGGAGAGTTTGGGTGCGCGGATCAGCATCGTGCCTTCGATCTATGAGATCCTTATCGGCCGCATCAAACACTTCGAAGTTCGAGGTATTCCGCTCATCGAGGTCGTCGCGGACCCCTACGATCCAGTGGCAGCGTTCTGCTATCGGCTCAGGGACATCGTTTCTGCCATCATCCTGTCAATCATTCTTCTTCCGCTCTGGATTGTGGTCGCTGCTGCCATCAAGTTGTTCGACGGAAGTCCTGTCTTTTATGTGCAAGACCGGCTTGGCCAGTGGGGCAAGCTCTTCCGTCTTTACAAGTTCAAAACCATGCCGGAGCGGGCTGAGGATGAAACGGGGCCCGTCCTGGCCGCGATGAATGACCCGCGACTGACCCCGTTGGGCCGCATCCTTCGCAGTTACCGCATTGACGAAAGTCTTCAGCTCCTCAACGTGATTAAAGGGGATATGAGTCTGGTCGGGCCCCGGCCCGAAAGGCCGGAGTTTGTGGCGAAGTTCGAGAAGGAAATATTGGGATACCACGAGCGGCACAAGGTGAGGCCCGGCCTAACCGGTCTTGCTCAGGTGCGTGGCCATTACCACACGGATCCGGTCATCAAATTGAAGTACGACCTAGCCTACATTTACAATCACTCATTTCTCCTTGATCTGGTCATTCTTCTGGAAACAGTACGAATTGTGATTCGCCGCGAAGGGATCTAAAAACTGAACCTCAAAGACCTCGAAGACCTCAAAGAAATCAACAATTTTTATTGGACCAAGACGACCATTTGCTTGTTAGTAGGTAGTGGAGGATGTGGCCGTCATGGAAGAAAGAATCGAGAGGGTTGCCAGGGAAGTTGTCGATTCGGCTATCAAGGTGCATACGGCGCTGGGGCCGGGATTGCTCGAGTCGGCTTACCAGCAATGCCTGGTCCACGAACTCCGCAAACGAGCATTGAAAGCCGAGGTGGAGATTTGCCTGCCGATCGAATACGATGCGGTCTGGATAGACGCGGGCTATCGGATCGATATGCGGGTGGAAGATTGCATCATCATCGAAAACAAGACTGTCGATCAGGTTCTACCGATCCACGAAGCTCAGTTACTGACCTACCTCAAACTGAGCGGCCGCCCTCTCGGGTTTCTCCTGAATTGGAAGGTGAAACTCCTGAAGGATGGGATCCGAAGGATGGCGTGGCGACACGCTTAAGATTCATTTATATTTCTTTGAGGTCTTCGAGGTCTTCGTGGTTCAGTTTTTAGTAAAGATTTCTTTGAGGTCTTCGAGGTCTTCGTGGTTCAGTTTTTAAGGCGCCACTTGGGCCACAGGCCGAACGTTAAGAGATTCACCAGGGCACCGGTTCCCCAAGAGAAGTGCACCGTGGCGAATGCCACAGGCAAAAGCGCGACAACCTTCCAACGGGGCACGCTGTTGCGCATGCCCAGCGCCGTCCCAATTAAAACCGATCCATAGAGTGCGATTACTCCCGCAAGGGCTATCCGAGCGACCTCCCAAAAGAGACTCAAGCATGCCAGAGCGACAAGCGTCGCCGCGAAACCCGCAGGAACCGCCTGCCTCCATCGCAAGGAGCGGGGATGCTGTTTCAGCATGCTGGCCTTCCACCAGCCGTACCGGAAATATTGCGCTGCCAGATCCTTCAATGTGGACCGCGCCACATAAGTGCACCGGATGCTCGAATCCAGAATTACCGCATGCCGTGCCATTCGGGCGCGGTAGTTGAATTCGTAATCTTCATTTGTCAGTAAGCTTTCGTTGTAGCCTCCCAGTTGTTCCCAAGTTGACTTCCGAAAGCAACCGAAGGGGACCGTGTCGATCGGCAGGCGACCGGGCCGTGCGTGTCCGATGCGGTAAGCCGCGTCACCGGCCCCTAACGGGTGAGCCACCGCGCGGGCGATGCTTTCGGCTGTCGCGCTGGGATTTCCTGCTTCGACGATCCAAACACCTCCAACGACGCCGGCGCCTGTCTGCTGGAGCGCCTCAACGCACTGCCGGACATACGTCGGTGTTGGGCGCGAGTGCGCATCCAGCCGGACGATCACGTCACCTCTGGTTGCCCTGACCCCTGCGTTGATGGCCTCCGGCAGAGTGATGCAAGGCCGGAGAAGCACCCTCAATGGAACCGCGGGATACTTTTTCTGGTAGTTTTCCAGGATTGCATGCGTCCCGTCTGTCGAGCCGCCGTCAACCACAATGATTTCGAGAATTGGTGCGTCCTGAACTCGAAAGGCATCGAGCAATTGTTCGATTGACCCAGCCTCATTCAGACAAGGCACCAGCACTGACACTGGACTCATAAGCCCTTGCTTCAAACTGCGAAGACTTGCAAGACCTCAAAGAGTTCATATATTTGTCTTTGAGGTCTTCGGGGTCTTTGCGGTTCAGATGTGCTTTTTAAGACCGAGAATGACTGCTCCTATGACAATCTTCGGCAACAATGCCACGGCATAAAGCACAATCGCATAGCTCAAAGCCACGCTCTTGTCGACTGAATATACCGACAAACCCAACACGACCAGGTAATGAAACACGCCGATCTTTCCCGGCAATGAAGGCGGTGCAATACCGATCTGCAGCACCACCAGCAAAAACAGTGCTGCGATAGGGGGGAGCCGCAGATCGAGGGCGATGAAGAGGATGTAGTTTGTGGTGGCCGCAACCACCATCATTAGAAAGGAGAGGCCCCACACGTAGAAGCTGATCCGCGGATAGCGGACTGAGCTAAACCCGTCCAGCATCGATCGTGTGTAGCCAGTGAGACGCACTCCCCATGCGCCCGGGAGTCTCTTGAGCTGCTCAATCCATTCGAGCAGTAGACTGCCGCGGAAGCCCAGAATCACAACCACGCAGACGGCGACAAGGATGGTCACGAGCAGAGCCTTCCCCGAATTGCGCAGCCAAGGCGGGAGGGATACGGTCAGGAGAAGAAGGAAAACGCTCAGGCCAACGACACCCAAATCTATGGTTTTTTCGATGACCACGGTGGCAAGGATGCGGACCTTGCTGATGCGTTCGCTGACCGGGAGTGCATAAGCGCGCGCGACATCTCCGAGCCTCGCCGGGATAACGATGTTGAGCATCTGGGCCAGTACGATGCCGTTGAAGAGACCGCGCCAGGGAAGGCCCTGATGATCGGGATAGAAGAGCAGGCGCCAGCGTGCCGTTGACATTACAAGCACGGTAAGCACTGACAGCAAAGCTAGGGCCACGAGCGTGTAATGGATGTTGCGCAGCGCGGTCCCCAAGGTCGGCCAGTCGATCTCACGGAAGGCGAGCCAGAGAGCCAGAGTTCCCAATCCTGCCCCCACCACGATTCGCGGAAGCGCTTCGCGCAGCGACGCTCGCCAGGTGATTGGCAACTCTGCGGCTCGGGAAGAGGAAGGAGGCATCAAGTCAGAGAACCTGGTATGAAGTGGTTCAAGACGGATGGACGATTGCTCTCATTTTTTCGTTGGTGAGGCTGCACCGGTGCTCTTGGGTTGGGTGGTGCCCTTCGTTTGCGCGGGTGGTGTGATGAGCTTGTTTAGGGCGTCAGCATCATCCTTGTTCTTGAGCCGGGCGGCCGTCTGCTGTGGCGCCGTGGAAACATCGTTCAAGATTGTGCAGATGTCGTGGACGTTGGCGGTCATCCTGTGCTCGGCGTGCGCCCTGACAAGCGGGAATAGCGTGCGGGCGAAGAACCCGAGAAAACGGCTCTCGGTCCGGATGTACATGTCGATGCGGGCGCTTACGCCTGGGCCTTTGGGACTCATCGTGAGGACGAGAGCCATTGTCCCCCGAAAGGCGGGGACGAGCTCGTGATTCAAGGCGCCGGTGCCATAATAGACGCGCCTGTTGGGCGCTTGCTCTACCAGGTAGAGGTTTCCCTGGATCCCGGTGGGATCGTCAACGTGGATGGCATCCCCCTGCATGCTTACTTTGTACCGGGGAGTGAAGTCATACGCTTCCCAGAGGCGCGCCACCAGGAGTGGAGCACGTAACAGGCTGTCAATAAGCGGAGCGCGGGCCGGAAGATCGTAGGTACCGGAAATGGAAGCGTCCGGCGATTTCATGAGAACCTGTACCTGCGACTGCAAATCTCCACCCGCTGCAACGCGCTGCCCAATCAAAAGCAGCAAGAGAAAGCCAAATCTTTTCATCTTCTTTTCTCTTCGAGGTCTTAGAGGTCTTCGTGGTTCAGTTTTGAAAGTCATGTTTCTTTGAGGTCTTAGAGGTCTTCGTGGTTCAAGTTTTTGCTTTATGGCAGGATGTCATCGACTGCAATCTTTGCCTCAGGGGCGGCCAACGGTGAGATGACATCTCCGGGTTGGAAGTGGCTCATGGAGCAGTAGGATCCCTCGATCGGATCCTGATAGACTTCGACGCAGTGATCCGCGATGTTAATGAGCCAGTAGTCCTGGATGCCAGCGCACGCATAGAGCTGTCCCTTGCGCTGGCGATCGTATTCCAGGGTGGTATCAGAGACCTCCAAAACCAGTAGGGCAGTGACCGGATGCAGGTCTCGGTAATCCCGTGGAAATCCGCGGACAACGGCAACATCGGGCTCGGATTCAGAAATTGCGTTGAGAGCGAGAGGCGCCTGGGCGCGCACTTCGAATCCCGGCCCAAAGGCGCTGTGCAGGGCCTCCTCGGCCAGTCGGATCGCCGTGAAGTGAGCGCTTCCTTGCGGAGTCATCTTAAGAATCTCGCCGTCGATCAGCTCTACCCGCTCACCCGGTGCGAAGACACCCGCTGCGGCCATCCTGTCATATTCCTCGCGCGTCCATCGCCGCAACTCAATAGCTCTCATGGGCTGCTACTCCATCTGAAAAGAGTGTACGGCACTGCGCGGCGCAAGTAAATCTTTCTGCTGCATAATGTTTCTTCTGAACCGGATGCATTTCAAAAAGGCACGCTTTTTTCTTTGAGGTTTTCGTGGTTCAGTTTTGAAAGTCATGTTTCTTCGAGGTCTTCGAGGTCTTTGTGGTTCAGGTTTTTGGGGCGAACACTTCAATCCCGGATACGGATTCCTCGCGGCGTGACCACGATGAGCGCTCCCGTGAAATCCTGAAGTTGGACAGCTCGCACGGCGCGCTCGGCAAGCTGAAGATAGCTGCGGCGGTTCTCTTCATCGGCTCGGAGCAATAGGATCCCCGCATGCGTGCCAGGCACAAACTTGCGTATATCACCGAATGCTTTGTCGGCTGTGACCAGCCAGCGGCGCTCGGCCTGGACGCGCGGCCACAGCTCGTCGTCGATCAGCCCTGCCCATCCCTGGGCGCGGACAGTTATCGCTTCATACCCGGCAGTTATGAAGACCTCGGCAACCTCCTCGGAAAGGTCCTCATCGACTTTGACCAGGGGCGGCACGGCTTACTCCCCCAAGGGCAGAAGGAGGTTTTCCCGTACCGCCTCGGCGGCGTATTTAAGCGCCGCCTGGAGGTCCTCTGGGGAGAGGGACGGATATGCGCGGAGCAAGATCTCCGGAGTGTCACCGTCGGCAATGCTTCCTACAATAATGCTTACTGGGATTCTGGTTCCTTTTATGCAGGGCTCACCCCCGTGGCGTTTGGGATCGATCACGATCCTGTCCATCCATTCCCGGCTTTGCATGCCAATTACACCTTTCGAGAATCAACACAGCTATTATGCGGTGATTGTGTTTTATTGTCGAGTTTCAAACACTGATGGTCTTAACACCCTTCGCGGTTCACCAAATAAGCCGCGACAACCTCCAAGGCCGCAAAGTGAATTCCTTGAGGTCTTTGAGGTCTTTCTGGTCTTCGTGGTTCAGTTTCTTAGGCGAATACTTCGGAAAGCGGAACGTTCAGATCGGGTAGCAGTGGTGAGGACAGGCGGTCCGATTTGCCGCAGACTCCGGCCGTTATGTATCCCAGTTCACTCCAGACGAGAACCTCGACCGTGGCAAGCTCCGGATCGACAATCCAGTATTCCTGAACCCCAAAACCGGCGTAGATCTTCCTTTTGAGGTCGAGATCCTTGCTCCGGGTTCCTGCCGAGAGAATCTCGATGACGAGGTCCGGCGCGCCCTGTAGGTTCATCTCACCGATGATGCCGGCTCTCTCCTTACGGACAAAGAGTATGTCAGGCTGGACCACATTTTCCTCGGAAAAGATCACGTCGTACGGTGCACGCAGGATCTCACCGAGACCTTTGTCCTCAGTGTGCTGGATGAGAGCTACCTCCAGCTTCCTGGACACGCGCTGATGCCTTGTATTGGGAGCGGCGACCACGTAGAGGTCTCCATCGAGGATTTCGTAGCGCTTGTCCTCGGGGAGCAGGAGGTAGTCGTTGTAAGTGAATCGGACTCTTGCCCGTCTCATGGTTGCCTTCGACGTTACCACTATCCCCGCGGCGTTTCAATCCTGGCGTCCATATTGTTTCGCCCGTCGCCGTTCTATTTTGCAAAAAACGGGGCACGCATTTCTCTTGGTTTTCTTCGCGGTCTTTGCGGTCTTCGTGGTTCAGTTTTAAAGCCATTTTTCTTCGAGGTCTTAGAGGTCTTCGTGGTTCAGTTTTGAAAGTCATGTTTCTTTGAGGTCTTAGAGGTCTTCGTGGTTCAGTTTTGAAAGTCATGTTTCTTTGAGGTCTTAGAGGTCTTCGTGGTTTGCATTTTTGTTGCTTATCCTTCTCTCCAATCGTAGCCACGGTCTTTGGGCACGATCCGCTCTTCGGCACAAACACGCTTGCTTGTCTCCTTGTATTCCTGTAATCTATACGCACAAATGCAAGGATGCTTCATATGATGATCCGCCGTTCGCGCTATCTCGCTGAAATCGATGCCATCCTGGAGAATAATCCCGTGTGCGCGTTGCTGGGCCCGCGCCAGTGCGGCAAGACCACGCTTGCGCGCGAATTCATCGGCGGTCGGGCGGATGCGCATGTCTTCGATTTGGAAACCACGATCGGGCGTGCCCGGCTGGCGGAGCCGGAGCTTGCCTTGGCTTCGCTCGAGGGCCTTGTCGTGATCGACGAAATCCAGAGGGAGCCCCGGTTGTTCGAGGTACTCCGTCCGATTGTGGATCGCGTGCAAACGCGATTGCGGTTCCTTATCTTGGGAAGCGCCTCCCCGAATCTTGTCCGCGGCACATCCGAATCGCTCGCGGGCCGTATCGGTTTCGTTGATCTTAGCGGATTTGACCTAGCCGAGGTAGGCGCCGTCAACTGGAAACGGCATTGGATAAGGGGCGGGTTCCCGCGTTCGTATCTTGCGAAAAGCGAGGGAGCCAGCTTGCGTTGGCGGCGCGATTTTATCCGGACTCTCCTCGAGAGGGATATGCCGCAGCTTGGCGTCCGGATACCTGCGGAGTCGCTGCGACGCTTTTGGATGATGCTCGCACACTGCCACGGGCAAATATGGAGCGGGGCTGAGATAGCGCGATCCCTTGCCGTGAACGAACACACCGTGCGGCGCTATCTCGGCATTCTTATGGGCAGCTTCCTTGTCAGGCTGCTGCAACCTTGGTCGGAGAACATATCGAAGCGGCAGTACAAGGCACCGAAGGTCTACATTCGCGACAGTGGTATCCTGCATGCCTTCTTGGGGCTTGCCAGGTGGGAAGATCTGGCAGGCCACCCAAAGCTCGGAGCCTCGTGGGAGGGATACACTCTGGAGCAGGTGCTCGCCATCGCACCGGAGGCCGACGCTTACTTCTGGCGCACGCATGCAGGCGCTGAACTCGACCTGCTGCTGATGCTCCGCGGCAGGCGTTACGGGATTGAATTCAAATACAGTGATGCGCCAAGTATGACGAAATCGCTGCGTGTCGCGCTTGCCGATCTGAATCTGGATCAAGTCTGGATCATTTATCCCGGCAGCGAGCGCTATCGCATTCACGACAAGGTCGAGGTGATCCCCCTCGCCTACGCCGCCGAAATCCTGGGTTCGGCCTGCCATCTCCGCCCCTGATCCGGGACACCCCCCGACGGTTGCGGCTCCTCCGGATCGATTTCTTCGAGGTTTAGAGGTCTTTGTGGTTCAGTTTTAAAGTCATTTCTCTTCGAGGTCTTAGAGGTCTTCGTGGTTCAGTTTCTTAGGCGAATACTTCGGAAAGCGGAACGTTCAGATCGGGCAGTAGTGGTGAGGACAGGCGGTCCGATTTCCCGCAGACTCCGGCCGTTATGTATCCCAGTTCGCTCCAGACGAGAACCTCGACGGTGCCGGCTTCCGGATCGACGATCCAGTACTCCGGGACGCCGAATTGGGCATAGATCTTCTTTTTGACTTCCAGGTCCTTACGTCGGGATGCTTCCGAGAGTATTTCGATGACAATGTCGGGCGCGCCTTGCAGGTTGGCTTCACCGATAATGCCGAGGTGTTCCTTGCGAACGAAAAGAATGTCGGGCTGGACGACGTTCTCCTCAGAGAGGATTACGTCGCATGGCGCAGGCAAAAGCTCCCCCAGGTCGCCCTGACGGACATGATCAAGCAGAGCGTCGAACAGCTCTCTGGATACTTGCTGGTGTCTTATGTTGGGAGCGGCGACCACGTAGAGGTCTCCATCGAGGATTTCGTAGCGTTTGTCCTCGGGGAGCAGGAGGTAGTCGTTGTAAGTGAATCGGACTCTTGCCCGTCTCATGGTTGCCTTCGACGTTACCACTATCCCCGCGGCGTTTCAATCCTGGCGTCCATATTGTTTCTCCCGTCGCCGTTCTATTTTGCAAAAAACGGGGCACGCATTTCTCTTGGTTTTCTTCGCGGTCTTCGTGGTTGGCTTTTTTTAAGCCGGCCGGTCCTGCTGCCGGGGATCGATCAGCCGGAGGTCGCGGAAAACTTCGTAATCCGCCGCATTGCAGGTAATCAGCACACCCACGCCGTTGGAAAGTAGCGTGGCCGCAAAGAGCGTGTCGGCGAGACGCTTGCGTCCCAGCCGGTGCTTTTCGATCAAATCGAACGCGAGCCTGGTCGCCGCTTCGTCCGTGGCCAAACACTCGACGTTGGCACACCCGAGGTAGTTCCGGACGATGTCCAGCGCTGCGGCCATGGGGACCGGCGGATCGAACCGGCGTGCATCCGTCACCACATGCAGGAACTCGTGGAGAACGGCCGGGGTGATTGCCAGGATGACTTCGGGGGAGGCCAATTGCTCCTCGAGAAACGCACGCACAGACCGGTGTCCGCCGATCGAGGGGATGTGAGCGGAGATCAGAACGTTTGTGTCAAGGCCCCGCTTCAAACGCGCTTCTCCTTCGACTCGAAGATCTGGTCGTACAACTCCTCCCGCCTTGGCAGCGCGCCTGCGAGCCGGTGTCCCCGTAGCACCGGCACCATAGTGAGCGGTTTCCTGGCCTCAATCCGTTGCGCGCGGTAGAAGGCCATGGCCTCTCGGATGAGTCGAGCGATCGAGCGATCCCCGGTCTTTGCGGCCTTTCGGAAGGCTTCATAATCCGATTCAGATATCGCAACAGATATTGTTTTCATATTGCTTATAATATCGGCCGCCAATTGCCACGTCAAGCCAAATCAGATTCCCAGGCCAAAAACTTGAACCACCAGGGCCTCGAAGACCTCAAAGTATAATTTCTTCGAGGTTTTAGAGGTCTTCGTGGTTCAGATTTTTTGGTGAATCTCGTTCGCAGGCTTAATCTACGCCCCGCATCACGTCTCGATAGCCATGCGGAGATCAGCCGTTACGGGGAGTTCGAGAAAGTCGCTTCGTAATAGCCGTGTTGAAAAGAACAGTATTTCCAAGTTCTCAATTTCACCGGTCTCAGGATTAAGCCGGGCAACCACTTCATCACCAAGCTCCTGTGATTCCTGTTCAGCGTAAGGTGAGCGCTTGCTGATGTAAAGGATGTCTGCTTCCCGATCGTATTTGAAGCTCAGCCTTTTTTCCATGTCAGCCAGCGTTTCGGCGATCAAAGTGAGATGGTCCGGAACAAGGTCCGGATGGCGTTCAATGATATGCTGCTCCCGCTCATGACCCAATTCTACCTCGGCCTTGAGATAAGGGCAAAAGAAACGTCTCATCTCTTATGCAGTGGCTGCAGGATCCGGATCGCTTCATCCCGATGCTTCTCAGAATAATTCATCTTCGAGGTCTTTGGCGTCTTCGTGGTTTGCATTTTGCAGTCCCGACTATCGCTTCAGGCGTTTGATGGCTTTCTCGAGATCTTTCCGGTCGACGACGCGCATGAATCGCAGCACGGTTCACGCTCTTCGGCAGGCACGTTACGGGCAATCAGGAGGCCATCACGATAGTCGGCCGTGATTGTCGTGCTCCCAGCCAGGATTCGCCCACCACACAGTGGGCATTTGCGATTCTCAACGTCACTCATAATCGGCGGTTCCAAGCCATTCTTCACGCGAGATGCCTGCCTGCCGCAGCAATCGCCGCAAGAATCCTGCCCCGATATCTCCTTCATGGGGATTAGGCAAGATCAGCGTCAGATCTCCTCGCCGCATTTGAGGGTGGCGTCCGCCGGCATAAGGTCCCTCGAACCCAAGGTCGCGCAATCGTTGAACAAACTCTCTCCACGAAACAGGTGATAATTTGTTCATTGAGGCTTGTGAGAAATCATGCGGGCTGGGCCATTTTATTCAGATCGATCTCACCCAGCACGGGAATAGACAGGCCCATTCGCAGACGCAAGGCCAACCAATCGCTAAGCGCTTCTCTCAATTCGCGCCTGCATCCTTCGAGTGTTTTGTGGCGAGACCAGACGCCCTGCAAGCCAGGGATCTCACCCCAGTAGGAGTTTTCATCCTCAATGATTCCGTAAACCGCAATTTCCATGGCGTAATCAATGTAGCTGGCAAGCATATCTTTACTCTTTCACCTGCAGCCATTATACCTGAGGTGATTTAAAACTCCCACTGATTGATCAGTGACGATTATATTGGCCGTCGGACGGGATTCCGACACAGCGGGGATGGAAAGGGATCTTGTCGAAGGCTCATGATGCCCTCGATAATCCCGGAACGGGCAGTCTCAGAAAGAGACCCGATGTCTCGTACGGCAGGTTGGGTTAATTGAACGGCGAAGTCGGTCACCTGAATTCTTACCGAGAGCGGAGGTAGTCCTCCAAAGAAACGACCTCTCCCTTCAAACGTGCCGCCTCGGCATCGGCAACCATCTTTTTTATCCTTGGGCTGTGTTCCAGGACGAAATCGTCTAGATCGTCCTCGGCAAGTGCTGTCAGGGATGCCGCCGGCTTACCCCTGTGGGTGATAATCACAGCTTCTCCCTTCATTACCATCCGAAGAAGTTGGTTGGTCTTGTTCTTTAATTCGACTGTATTCGCTACTTTCATGCCGCGGCAACCTCCTGATCGTACGAAGCTATTTTAATAGCCATATAATGCGCGCGTCAAGGGATCCTTTTTGGGAACCGCGAAGAGCTCCAAGACCTCAAAGCATCTCTATTTCTTGGAGGTCTTAGAAGTCTTCGTGGTTCAGTTTTTTTGGTGAATCTCGTTCGCAGGCTTAATCTAACGCCCTGCATCACGTCTCGATAGCCATGCGGAGATCAGCCGTTACGGGGAGTTCGAGAAAGTCGCTTCGTAACAGCCGTGTTGAAAAGAACAGTATTTCCAAGTTCTCAATTTCACCGGTCTCAGGATTAAGCCGGGCAACCACTTCATCACCAAGCTCCTGTGATTCCTGTTCAGCGTAAGGTGAGCGCTTGCTGATGTAAAGGATGTCTGCTTCCCGATCGTATTTGAAGCTCAGCCTTTTTTCCATGTCAGCCAGCGTTTCGGCGATCAAAGTGAGATGGTCCGGAACAAGGTCCGGATGGCGTTCAATGATATGCTGCTCCCGCTCATGACCCAATTCTACCTCGGCCTTCAGATAAGGGCAAAAGAAACGTCTCATCTCTTATGCAGTGGCTGCAGGATCCGGATCGCTTCATCCCCATGCTTTTCTGAATAGTTCATCTTTGAGGTCTTAGAGGTCTTCGTGGTTCAGTTTTTTGGTTCCAGGCAGCGTATCGGACAATTTCCAACTCTGCGCCCTTGTTGGCGGAAGTCAGCATTTTTCCCACTTTCGTCATGACGGGATCTGGGATCAAATATTCGCTGCACTGTGGACACTGGACGACAGGAAGGTCCTTCACGATTACGATAGTCGATTCACTGATCTTAAACGGCAGGTCGGTGCGTTTTTGCTGCATCAGACCGCCACAAACGCGGCACCTCACGGTTCTCTCCGTTTTTGAAATCCCTCATCCCGCTTGTCTGGATCCGGATAGTATGCAGTCACGACGCGAACGTTCTCATTCTCAGCGTCAACTGCGATCACTATGTGAAAAATCCTGGATCCGCTCACCCCGCGAATCAGGTAGCTCGGTAAATATTTGTCGCCAGGATACTCCTCAATGATCTCGAATGAATCAGCTGAGTCAAGAATCATCTGTCTCGGTATGGATCGCAGTCCCAAGCGCATGTTTACGTGATAGGTCCAAAAAACGCGTCGTTCGCGCGCGCACTTCTTAATGAATTCCAATGAAGCCTCATCTCATATCCGATCCGCCCGCCGTGCCCGTAACAGCCCCGGACGAACGTCATTTCCCCAGGGGCGCCGGCTTCGAACAGTTCGTGGGCCTTCCGCAGCGCGGGATGATATCGGTGATTGAAGCCGACCCGCACGAGGCAGCGGGATTGGCGGACTGCCGCGATAACAGGTTTTAGCTCGGCAGAGGAGCGGGCCGCAGGCTTTTCCACCAGGACGTGTTTCCCCGCCTGCACGGCCGCGAGGGTGATCTCAGCCAAAGTGTCGTTGGTGGTCGCAACGATCACGATGCCCACTCCGGGATGTTGAACTGCCTCGCGCCAGTCGGTGAATGCCTCAACGCCCGGGAATTCCGCTGTCAGAGATCTTGCCTTTTCGCCTATCTTGTCGGCACATGCGACAAGCCTTGCAGGTCCAAGGGATTGAGATCGCCTGCGGCCGATGAGCCCGCAGCCTATTATCCCAATGCCGGGAAAAAGGAGACTGTCCCCTTTTCCACCGTGAAAATCCTTATTCGGAATCTGTCACTCCAAGTAGGCGTTTTCCTCAATCCTGCTTGCTGTTCAGGAATGGCTCTCAGCAACCAGTGATTCTCCTCCCGTGCTGGCCCAAGCCGGATCTGGGACATCGACTACCACCATCTGCGCCTCCGCCTCAAAATCCACCTCGGATTCGAGCATTTCCTGGGCTCCAACCGCAAGCGACCGCATCAATTCCTCGTGGGTTCTTTCCTGAGCATTCACTCCTGGCAGATCGATCAGCCAGCCGATCCACCAACCGCCCCTTTTTTTGATAATCGCCCGGTATCTCATTACCTACCTCACAAACGGCAAATCAAGATCCTTACATATTTTCCGTGCCAAGTCGTCCACAATCTCAGTGTGGCGAGGAACCTCGGTTTTCATTATGCCTCTCTGATAGATGCTATGTCTCTTCCCCTCTCGTAACAGGTACGCACCATGGTCCTTGAGATGTCGGATGAGTTTGCTTCTCTTCATCTTCCTTATTGTTCCGCACGACGCGGCCCTATTTCAGAAAAGAGGAACACGGATTTTCACAAGTTCACACTGATTTGAATCCGTGAAGATCAGTTAAGATCCGCGTTCTATTATCCCCAGTCGTAGCCGCGATCTTTGGGCACGATTCGCCGCAGCGTATAAATATCGGTCTTCCGCAATTCCTCGAGATGCTCGGGCAATGTTTCCCGCGGATCCCAAACCGCGCTGATAAGCTTTCCGGTGATACCGTCGCTGGCGGACGAAGCAAGGAAAACTGCGAGTTCTGCGCCCTTTTCAAGAGGTGCTCCTCCCTGCTCTTTCTGCCTAAGGGACTGGTCGTAGAAGTCACGGCCGACTCTATCGGGGCCCGCGGCAAGCGCTTCATCCAACAAGCGGGTATTTAGCGGCCCCGGTGCGATGGAATTCACATCGATATGGTATTCCCTCACCTCTTCCGCCAAAGTTTCGGCAAGCCGCACGACAGCTGCCTTAGAGGCGGCGTAGGCACTGATCCGGGGCAGCGGACTGGTCGCGCCGCCACCGGAAAGCTGTATGATCTTGCCATAGTTCTGTGCTTTAAAATGGGGCAGCACTGCGCGGCACATCAGGATGGAGCCATAAAGGTTGATCTCGACCGCGCGAACCCATTCACGCCAATCGACGTCTTCAATCCCCCCTTTCGGGCCATAAACCCCCGCATTATTGACGAGGATGTGGAACGAGCGAAAGGTGGTCTTGGCCTTTTTCAACAGCCGGTCGACATCCTCAAGGCTGGAGACATCGGCTGCCTCAGTGGCAACTGTCTGCTCGGGCGAAGCGAGGAGCGAGAGTTCCTGGCGGGCCTTCTCTAGCATCTCTCTGTCACGGGCACAGAGAAGGACGCCTGCGCCGGCCCTCACATAGGCGCGAGCTATGGATAGTCCCAAACCCTGGCTAGCTCCGGTGATCAGTGCGTTTCTCCCGGCAAGGCTATACTTCATGATAAACGTACCCCAAGATGCTGTGTGGGCGGACTTTAAAGGCCGTCTCAAAGCTCGGCCTGCATCCCTTACGATTTGAGAACGCCAAAGAGATTCCACATCATGCGGGCTTTCAGTCTCTGTCTGAAGACTCCCATTCCTCGCGAGTGACTTCAACCTGGCGGAGCAAACGCGACAGCAAATCCGTACTTATCTCGCCACGATGCGGATTGGGCAGGGTGAGCCGGCGCGTGCCGCGCATCATGAACTCGTGGCGCCCTCCGGAAAATGGGCCTTCAAAGCCAATATATCGTAATCGTTGGATAAGGTCACGCCGCGAGACAGGGGCAAGGCGCGACATTCAGCTTGCCACGGCGTCAGGGAGTTTGAGGGTTACGCTTCCGATGGCGGGTATGGGCAAGGATTTGGCTATACTAAATAGCAACCAATCTTCGAGGGCTTCCGCCAGATTTCTGCGGCATGCTTCAAGCGTCACACCGGAGGCCCACACACCTGGTAATTCGGGAATCTCACCATAGTAAGGTTCCTCATCCTTGATCATCTCATAATGAGCGTGCTCCAAGGCTTCATTAAGGTAACGAGTGAGCATGGTTGTTCCTCTTCATTTCACGGGTAAACGCTCCAACCAAGGATAGCATCACTTGAGGAGGTGTTGTCTGAAAATCTCGGACTGCCTGACAGGTTTGATGATTCTTTTTGTCTACCCACCACAAACTAACGGATTGCATAGTAAACAGGTTTTCCCACAGTCATGTAGCGAATTCTGGAATCGGCGCCGAGCGTCGAGGCCAGGAAGCGGCTGGCGTCTAGCACGGTCGGATTCTTCATTGTGGAAACCAGCGTGGCAGCATCCATAGTCGGGTATTCCGGCCATTCGGTAGCCACAACCAGGGCTTCGGCGCCAACAAGCGCGTCGCGAGCAGTGGCGACCGGGTGAATCTTACCGCTAAGCTCGGCTGGCAGCGACTTTACGACCGGATCGTGTGCTTGCACGAAAGCACCCTGCTGCCCCAGCCAATCGCACAGTTCTACGGAAGCCGACCGACGCAAAGTGTCGGTACCCGGTTTGTAAGTCAATCCCCATATGGCAATGCACCTTTCCCGGAGATTGCCTAACAGTTCCTCTAGCTTTCGTCGCGGCCAATTCCTGTGGGCGTTGTTGGCGGCATGGACGCCGGAAAGAAGATGGATTGGCAAATGATGTTTGGAGCCGATTTGAGTGAGGGAAGTGACGTCGCGGGCGAGTGTTCCGCCGGCGAAGGCCGCCCCGGGCGAGAGGTAGGCGCTCGGTCCGATGCGCGATTCGCTCTTGAGGCCGCGCTCCACCTCCTTGACGTCAGCACCCACCTGCTCGCAGATGCCTGCCAGTTCGTTGATAAATGTGACGGAAGTAGCAAGAAAAGCATTCACCGCATGCTTTGTCATTTCGGCGGACTCAACCGACATCCACTCGATGCGCGGGCTCCACGGCGGCGTCGAAGTCCAGTCCAATAACTTCATGCCCCCCCGATGCCAAGCATGCCGCCGTTACGGTTCCAAGGTGCCACAATCCAAACACGCAGATTTTCATTTTTCTTTGAGGCCTTCGAGGTCTTAGAGGTCTTCGTGGTTCAGTTTTGAAAGTCATGTTTCTTTGAGGTCTCTCTGTCTTCGTGGTTCTAGTCCTGCAGGCGGACCGGAGCATGCTCTGGGTGGCCCGTTGCCCCAGGAGCGGCTTCCAATGCAGGAACCGAGAGGTATCCGAGATACACCCCTCCCGAAACGCCGATCGCCAGCGCGGCGTACGGATGGTTTCCGACAAAAGAGATGGCCACGAGCGATAGCAGGATCCACATGAGTAGGATTTCCCAGGCAGGCGCCCGCTGGCGCATCGGCTTGGCGTGAGTCTCCAATTGAAACAGCGCGGCTGTGATTGCCAGTGCCACCCACCAGAAAACTCCGACCTTGGCACCCAGGGGGATAGCATCGTTAATACCGTAGACGAATTGTGCGAAAAGCCCCGCGCCGATTCCGATCGCTATCCGTCGGTGGAGCTGGTTTCCAGAATGCCGGAAAACCCCCGCCAGCATCCACGCGGCTGCCGACCAGATGCCAACATAAGCGATCATTCCGGGAATGCCCAGATCCAGCGCTGTCTGGAGAATATTATTATGAGCGTTCGCGATATCGACATCCGGGGAGATCGTGAAGAGAGGATACAGCACATGGACAACCTTGCGGAAAGCGTTCATCCCCATCCCCGTGAACGGGAAGTCCTGAATTCCGTATATTGCCCGCGACCAGATCTCCAATCGAGCTGCGAGGCTGATCTCCCCTCCAGATGTAATGCTCTGTTGCTCGGCCATCAGGCGGTTCCAGGGCTGATACAGCAATCCCAGGATGACGACGATGAGGATCCCTGCAATCACGGTCCAGCGTACCCAGCGGAAGCGAACAGACGCAACAAGCACGACCGCCGCGGATATCGCCAGCCAGGCTCCACGCGACTGGCTCAGGAGCAAGACACCGCTCAGTGGTACCAGCAGTATCCAAAGCCCGATCCGGATCATCCTGCGCAAGTTTTTGCCGACCGACTCCAGGTGCACGCCCCGCCACAGGAGTGCAGGAATCAGCGGCAAAAAGAGTGTTATGGACCCGCCGACGGCATTGGGATTGAATCCCTCTTCTGCTCCGGGAATCCCTCTCAGTCGCACCGGAAAATATGTGGCCAGCCTTCCTATGACCGCGAACTTGTCGCTCCAGCCCGTCCCTACCAATGCAATCCCGACGAGCATGAGTCCCCCCAGGAAAAAGCCCCCGATGACTAAGCCCAGGCGGAACTCGTTTTCGGCAAATTGCACCAGGCCCAGAAACAAGAAGAAGCCGAGGAGGGTTCCCGCCACTTTCCCCAGGCTGAATGGAATATCAAAGGTAGCCCATAGGCTCACACCAACCATGATTAGAAGGGACAGGAGCAGGATGTTCAGGGGAGTGGGCGCGAAGACACGCCGCATGGTGGCAAGATTGAATGTCCAGAATGCTGGAATAAGGAGGGCAACCCACATCCAATGTGGGCGTGGGAAGAGAAGCAGGGGAGCTAAAAGGAGCGGAAGAATAACCGCCAGCCATCCGGCCAGGGCGGACAATCTCAGCTTGCGGATTGGGCGGGGTGCTGTGGCCTCGGATTTGAGCACTGCAAGCCCTATCCGACCATGGCCACGGTCTTATGCTGATAGCCGATATCCAGATCGCCGAGGATCCGGTAGATGGTTTCGTGGTCCTCGGCACGGGCCGCTTCCTCGAGCCGGGTCAACGCCTGTTCGAGTTCGTTCCCATCCCGCTGCACCGGATGTACCACGAAAATCTTGGGATACTTGGTACTGCGAACGCCGTTTTCAGTGCTGATCAAGATTTCCTCGAACAGCTTTTCGCCGGGGCGGAGGCCGGTGAATTCGATCTTGATATCCTCGTCCGGAACCAACCCGGACTGCTCGATCAGTTCGCGCGCCAGATCTGCGATTCTGACAGGGTCTCCCATGTCGAGCACGAAGGTCTCGCCTGAGCGGCCAAGGGATCCAGCCTGGATCACGAGCTGGACGGCCTCCGGAATAGTCATAAAGTACCGCCTAACATCCGGATGGGTGACCTGGATACTTTTTCCCTCGGCGATACGCTTTTGAAAAAGCGGCACGACGCTGGCCCGGCTTCCGAGGACGTTCCCGAAACGGACGCAGCAGTAACGCGTGCTTGATGCGGAGAGTGCCCGGTTCCGAACGATCATTTCGGCCACGCGTTTGGAGGCGCCCATGACGCTGGTCGGGTTGACGGCTTTGTCCGTCGAGATCAGAAGGAATGATTTTGCGCCGAAATCGCATGCGAGATCGATGACATATCGCGAGCCAACCACGTTGTTCAGAATCGCCTCGGACGGGTTGTGTTCCATCATCGGCACGTGCTTGTAGGCGGCTGCATGGAAGATGGCTTCCGGTTTCCAGTGCCGGAAGATCCGTTCCATGCGTGCGCGGTCCCGCACGTCAGCGACGATGTCGACGACGGCCCCTTTGAATTCCTCCCGGATCTCTAGCCCGATCTCATAGAGGCCGTTTTCATCCTTATCGAGCAGGATCAGCTGGGAAGGCTTGAAATCCTTGAGCTGCCGGACTAGTTCGGATCCGATGGAGCCGGCGGCACCTGTCACGAGGACGCGCATGCCGGCATAGCTGTCAATCAGTTCCCGGTCGTTCGACGGGAAGTCGATGCTCGCTCTCCCGAGCAGATCTTCCATGCGGACCGGGCGCAGCTGGCTCACGCGGACTTTTCCCAGGATTATCTCCGACAGGTTGGGAACGCTCGACGTGGGGATGCCGAGCATCTCGCACTCCGAAGTAATGCGCCGGATAGCGGATTTGGGCGCCGCAGGCATGCTCAAGATTACTTCCTGGATTGCGTGCTCTCGAACGACGCTTCCAAGTTGGTGCGTATTCCCCAGGACTTGGATGCCGCTGATGATGCGTCCTTTCATGCGCGGATCATCGTCCAGGAAACCGACGATATGGAAATCCGGCCGCAAAGCCAGTTCCCGAACAAGCATCATTCCGGCGTTGCCAGCACCCACGAGCAGGACTCGCCGTCGTTTGGATTGGGGGAATTGTTCCTCCGCTCTTTCGCGTACGAGGTAGTTGTATTGCAGCCTCCGCGCAACGCGTGCCGCCAGCATGCCCAATAACGCAAGCAAGGGTTGGGCGAGCAACACTCCAAGAGGGATGCGCAACGAAGGGTAGCTCTCGAGAAAGAGTATTCTCACGAGCAGGGCCGTCAGGGCCGAAGATCCGACGGAAAGGGAGAGAACCAGGGCTTCTCGGAGGCTTGTCATCCGCCAGATGAAGCTGTAAATCCTCCAGAGCAGATTGAAGCCGATGTACAAGAGAATAATGTATGGGAGGAGGACAACGAGCTGCCTTGTATTTTCGGGCGGCAAAGAGCCATCGAAACGGAATATGAAGGCGACATAATAGGCCACCGCTACCATTCCGACGTCTATGAACAGGTGATGAACGCGGTGGTAGACGATTTTGTTTCGCGTCTCGACGTCGATGCGAGATAAGGCGGTGAGGACGCAAAGCAGGATGAGGGCACAGATCCAGGCTAGCAGCCAAGTCGGGCCCGGGAAAACAACCTTTCCTCTAAGCAGGAAGGCTAATCCGAGCATTAATCCGTAAAACAGGCTCAAACCTATCAGCGAAGCGGCAAAACAGGCGCCGGGCAGGAGCGGACGAATCCAGCGCTCGAGGCCGTAAAAAACGACTGCCCCTACAAGGATTATCGGGATTATGGAATTAACATAGCCAAGTACGGAGTAATGCACGAACTGCTGGTATTCTTCGCCAGTGCCTACCCTTTCAAAAAAACTCATCACTAGGAAGCGTCCGGTGATGGCTGCAATCAGCGACACGTGCACCAGCGCCAGAGCTGCAATAAACCGGTGCCAATTTAACTCCTTCAGGAACATCTTGGCTTCCTACGTCTGTTGCTGATCGAAATCAATAGTGATTATGCGGTAGAATACGCTAAAAGCATAAGTGAACGCAACAATCCACAATCCCGCCGCACTGAGGCCGAGCACTCTTATGCGGATTGCTCTTGAGGTGAATCCGCATCTTCGTACCGCGCGAACTCTCCAGCTCGACGATGCATTCAAGACTTGCAGCGGGTGCCGGCGGAACCAGCCCCATAAAGGCGGGCGCGACCCGCTGTAGATGCACATCTTGGGAACTGACACCATCGACGCGCTCCTTCAGAGCAGAGTAGTCACGGCAGAGTGCTCGGGCGGTCGTAGCCAGCCCATACGCTCCAGCGAGTTTCACGGCCGCTGCATGTAGGGAATCAGGCATGGCTATACGCTGCTCTCGAGTTCAGTTCCAACTCTCCACGGGCCATCGGACTCCGACGAGTTGAGTGGCAACGAAGGGCGTTGCGGATGGCTTTCTGGGCTTCATCCTCTGTTCGCCTTGCCGCCCTTTGAAAAAAGCCTGACAATACCATCGGCCCAGAAAAACTCCACCGAATCCTAAAGCTCGGCGAGCTGGCGCTCCTAGTGTTTGCGGACGAAAGCGGGTTCTCGCTGCATCCGAAGCTCGGTCGAGTCTGGGCGTGGCGCGGGACTCAGCCGGTCGTCCCGACGACGAGTCAGCACCACCAGCGGCTGAACCTTTTCGGCTGGGTCGAACCGCTCTATGGTTGGCATGGACTCTTCCGTTGGCCCAAAGGAAACCGAAAGGGTTTTCTCGCGTTCCTCCAATACCTGTGCCAGCGGGTCCAAGGCTGGAAGGTCTACCCTTACGTCGACGGCCCGTCTTGGCACAAGGGCCGCGAGGTGCGAGATTTTATGGTCGACCACCCGGAAATCCAAATGGAGTACCTGCCCCCGTATCACCCGGAACTGAATCCCCAGGAAACAGTCTGACATCTCGTTCGCTATGAAGTCACGGCGAACCGCTACCACCCGACAGTCGATCTTATCGAGCGCGCGATCCGCAATTCCCAACGCAGGTGGAAACCAAACAAGATTCATCATTGTGTCAAGTTATTGAATGCCGTTATTAGAGCAGTGCACGCGAAATTTCGAATGAATTCACAACGGATCTGGATTTAACATTCGACGATGTGAACCAGGTTTTTGCAAACGAACTCAACTTGCTCTTCGGTCATCACGCTGGAGAAGGGCAACGCAAGCGAAACATCGCCGAGATATTCGGTGACAGGAAAATCGCCGCGCTGGTAGCCAAAGCGTTCCCGGTAAAAGGGTTGCAAATGAATCGGCGTAAAGTACGGACGGCTTGGAATGCCGGTGTCCGCTAGCTGACGCACGATCTGATCGCGTTGCGCAGGCGCCTTGACGCGGACGACACAGACAAACCAACTCATGCGCGTCGTGGTCGGCGCGATGAACGGCGTCTCGATCAGTTCTTGATTCGCCAACCGCTCCTTGTACCACGTCGCGACACGCTCACGCTTGGCAAGCAGTTCTTCGATGCGCTTGATCTGTGCCAGTCCCAACGCCGCGCTCATTTCGTCGAGGCGATAATTGTATCCCAGGCGTGTATGATTCAGCCAGCCGTTGAAGCTATCGCGCCCCTGATTCCGCAAGGATCGAAAGAGCGCATCCCAATCCTCGCGATTGGTAACTACCATACCACCTTCACCGGTCGTTATCTGCTTGTTGGGGTAGAATGCGAACACAGCCGCATCTCCAATTGCGCCTGCTTTGCGCCCTTTGTATTCCCCGCCAATCGCCTCACAGGCATCTTCTACAACCGTCAGACCACTTGCGCGAGCAGTAGCCATAATGGGATCCATGTCCGCAGGCTGTCCAAAGGCGTGGACCGGCAGAAGCATTTGTAGATTTCCGATCTTCTTACCGCGGCGCATGCCAGGCGGCAGCCATCGCACGGCAGCCTCGCCACCCTGGGTCAGATCATGGACACAATCAGCGAGCAGGATTGGATCGATGCAGGCGGTAAGGGGATCTACATCGACAAAAACTGGGATGGCCCGTTCATAGAGCATACAATTTGCCGAGGCAATGAACGAGAATGGTGTCGTAACAACGAGGTCGCCTTCTCGAATTCCGGCTGCGATGACACATAGATGCAATCCACTCGTTCCAGAGTTAACTCCCACGGCGTGAGGAACACCAATATAGCCTGCGACGGCTCTTTCAAATCTCTCGATCATCGGCCCGATGCTGAGCGTCGGGGTAGACGAGACCTCAACCACCGCCTTGATTTCGGCTTCCGTCAGGTCAGGAGAAGACATAGGAATGCGAGTCAATGAAAATCCCCCGGTGATTTGCCTCGTTTCAACCCGACCATTCTAGTGTAGTGCGTCCAACGCTTCTTTACATTTGGCTATCTTCGAGAGGATTCGCTTTACTGGCGCGCTCCAAACGAAGACCTGAGGATTCTGATTGTGATTGTTCAGATACTCATCGATAGCCGCGATTAGTGCCGGAACGCTGTTGAAGGAACCGCGGCGCAGTCGTTTTTGGGTGATTTCGCGGAACCACCGTTCGACCAGGTTCAGCCAGGAGCTGGATGTTGGAATGAAATGAATGTGGAAGCGGGGGTGCCGCTTCATCCAGGACTGAACGCGAGGATGTTTGTGGGTTCCGTAGTTGTCCACAATCAAATGCAAATCCATTTCCGGCGGAGTCTCGAAATCGATCGTTTTGAGAAACCGGATGAACTCCTGATGGCGATGCCGCGGCATGCAGTCGCCGATGACTCTGCCGTCGAGCGTGACCAGAGCAGCGAACAGTGTCGTCGTACCGTGCCGTTTGTAATCATGGGTCATGGTGCCGCAACGGCCCTTCTTCATCGGCAGTCCAGGCTGTGTGCGGTCAAGGGCTTGGATCTGGGACTTCTCGTCCACGCACAGCACGAGCGACTTGTCCGGGGGATTGAGATACAGCCCGACAACATCATAGAGCTTCTCGACAAACTGCTTATCGCAGCTCAGCTTGAAGGTTTTGGTCAGGTGCGGCTTGAGATTGTGCTGTTTCCAAATGCGTCGGACGGTAGCTTCGCTCACCCCCTGAGCTTTGGCCATCAGTCGAGTGCTCCAGTGAGTCGCGTTTTCCGGCTTGCTGTGCAGCGTGGCCTCTATAAGCCGCCGGACTTTTCTGTCGGAGATTCTGGGAATGCGCCCAGGGCGGGGAGCATCCTTCTCAAGTCCCGCCGAACGCAATCCAAGAAAACGCTGCCGCCAGAGTTGCACCGTCGGACGCGAAATCCCCAGCGCTCGCGCGATTTCCTGACTCTGCACACCAGTGGCAGCCATTTGAACAATCTGTGCGCGCTCAACAAGCCGCGCAGGCAGGATTCGGCTACGCGCCCAACCAGCCAAAGTTTCCGCTTCGGACGGAGTAAGTATGATGGAAGCTGCTGTTCTGCTCATGAACGCCATCATACTGCAACGAAGACCATATGTCAAGTTATTTACGACGCATTACACGAGCAGGTACTCCAAATGCGGTCGAACCGTCCGGCACATTATCACGCAACAAGGCGCCTGCGCCAATCAGGCACCATGCCCCCACTTGCCGCCCGGGCATAACCGCAGCGCCAATGCCAATGAGAGAACCATCACCAATTGTCACCTCGCCACCCAGATTTGCTCCTGGCGCGATATGAACGTGATCACCGATGCGATTATGATGGTCCACGGTGCATCCCGTGTTAAGAATGGCATTAGCGCCAATGGCGCTTCCCGGATTCACCACCACACCCGCACAAATCATTGTGCCGCATCCAATGGGCACATCGGGAGCGATGACGGCGTTTGGATGACGTGCAACCACTAGGCGCTCGCCCCGCTCAACCAGCATTCTAAACAATCGCATGCGGGTTGCATTGTCGCCGATCGCGATGACGATCGCGTCGTGAGCAAACTCAGGCAATTGGGCCACCGACCCTAGAACCGGCAACCCGAGGAATCGCTGGCCAACGAGCGCCGGATTGTCATCCAAATATGCGATGGGGTCTTCTGGTGCGCTCTGCTCATGGGCACGCATCAAACTGTCAGCAATTACCTGAGCGTGCCCTCCTGCCCCAATGATGATTACTCGCACAGTTCACCCACGGTTTCCCACAAACTCTTGCGCCGTCGCCTGGCCCGGTTGGTTAATCCCCTCGCGCTTGAGGATTTTCCACACAGTCAGAAGAATGATCTTGAAATCTAACCAGAGAGATTGATGATCCACGTACTACACATCCAACGTGAATTTCTGTTCCCAGGTTAATGCATTGCGTCCGTTGACCTGCGCCCAGCCGGTGATGCCAGGTTTAACCTCGTGGCGGCGGGACTGCTCTGGTGTGTAACGATCTACGTATTGCATCAGCAGCAGGCGCGGCCCCACCAGGCCCATCTCGCCATTCAGCACGTTAAGAAGCTCAGGCAATTCATCCAGGCTTGTGCTGCGCAGAGCATCCGAAACAATGACCACCTTGGATGGCCGGAGCACCGAGCCCCACGGTCCTGACGTCGATAAGGCCGATTCAGAAAAATCCGAGTCTCAAAACATTTTCGCAAGGTCAAGATCATTCGGACCAGAGCCGCTCATAACGGCGGCCGCATGTATTCTCTGGTATTCCTGGAAACTTGGTGAAGTGCAAAGCCGGTTGGCATCACAACGGGCCTTAATTGCCTACTCCCAAAATCAAATCACCTCAACCCTTGACTTCATAAAAATTGGAAATGCTTGGATTATACCGTTGCCGCCCAAGGCGCAACCTTGGGTGAGACCACTTCCCCCTGCACGCTGATCCGCTTGGCCTCACCGTCTCCCTTCCGCGCACGCAACCTCGCCGCCCGGCAGTTGAAGCAGAGATTTTGCTGCTGCCGAACGCATTTCGATGGAAACTTGGCCTGGGTCCCTTAATATTGTGCACAATTGCTCGATTGCGGCAACCGTCTTTCCTTCCTTTGCGTAAAGATCCGCCAGTTCTAAACGATATCGACTCACAATCGGGTCAAGTCCAGCTGCCGCCACGGCAGCTAGCAAGTGGCGCTCTGCATCAAGTGATTGGTGCTGCTTTCTGTAATATCCAGAGATGAGGTAATGGCCCCAGGACCAGTTGTGCGTGCTCAGGGCCTTTTCGCCAATTCGTATCGCATCACTAGTGAACCCTAGCGAGGCATACGCCTCCGCCAGGACGGTCTGTCCGTAGGGATCGTCCATCCTGTGAAGATATTCGAATTCTCTGCCAGGAAAAACGGAGGCCACCTTGCGAATCCAATAATCGGCCAAATCCTGACGTTTGCTCTTTTGGCTTAACGCGATCAGGCGATAAGTGATACCCCATCCCCAAGACCGAACGACAGCATCGGACGCACACTCGGCAATTGCCTGGTCAACCATGCCAGCAGCTGTCCGCAACGCATGAGCACGGCCTAAGTGCGCCGTTTTCTCCTCTTCCTCGGCGAGCAAAACGGCGGCCTTAAGGCTACCCCATAATCGGACGACATCACTTCCATCCCCACTCGACACACGCCCAAAAGAAGTCCGCGGCGGCGTACCATCAATCCAAGCGAGAATGATGTCCCTTGCGAAGAATGACTTTTCGGGATATCGCCTCTGAGCCGCCGCGAACCAATGCAGTGCCTCATATGCATTTGTCATCGACCGGCTACTCGAAAATATGAGGCGCGAGAAAGCTATGCGGCCAAGATTCAAGGCGGCGCTTGCCTCCAGAGAGCCGGCCCTGGCAAGCATGCCCATGGAGAGCGTTAGAGAGACAGCTATGCGCCTGCCGAGATTGCTCGAGAGCAAAGTTTTCCAACCCGAAAGAGTCACAAGGGTGCCGCGGCAGTTTCCGCTTCTGCTACGTGCGCTGATGAGCCGTATAGTGTCGTAGAGTTCTCCGGGACTGAACTAAACTGGGTATTCCAGGGGATGGATATGTGCTCATCATTCCCGCATTTCGCGCTGAGTGGCCAAAATCCGGTACATGGTCTGGATCGAGCACAGGTAGCTTCCCTCATCTCTGTCTGAGCCCGATCCACAAACCGGTTTTCGTGGAGAATCGACTTGTGCATGCCCCCCGGCACCAATAATCACTACGCGCATGGTTTGGATCCGTCCCCCATAAATTCCTCGGCCGTGGCATGACCAGGTTGGCTGACTCCTTCCCGCTTCACGATCTTCCAAAATGTGAGCCAGAGAATCTTGATATCAAGGCTGCACGACAGGTGGTCAACATACCAGACATCGTGTGCGAATTTCATTTCCCAACTGAGAGCGTTCCGTCCGTTTACCTGAGCCCATCCGGTTATGCCGGGTCGCACTTCATGTCGGCGCTTCTGCTCGGGCGTGTATCGGTCCAGATACTGCATCAACAAAGGACGCGGTCCGACTAAACTCATGTCGCGTTTCAGCACGTTATAAAGCTCGGGCAGCTCGTCGAGGCTGGTTGACCGCAGAAATCGGCCGAATCGATTTAAGCGATCCGCATCGTGCAACAAAATGCCATGTCGGCCTCGTGCATCGCTCATGGTTCGGAACTTATAGAGGGTAAATGGACGGCCGTCAAGGCCAGACCGAAGCTGGCGAAAAATGATGGGAGTTCCGACATAATAGCGAACGAGGAAACCAACAATTGCCAGAATCGGACCTAAGAGGAGGAGCGCAGTCGCTGATGTGACGACATCCAGGATTCGTTTGCCACACCCTCGATAAATTCCGCTTGGCATAATTCAGGCTAGGAGTTGTAGTATCTTGAGATTTTATTCAAATCTGGTCGATGAATTACGTCTGATATGGCCGGGGAAAAGATCCGGTGCGAGCTGGAATCCGAAGTCGCGCAATAGAGAACAAATTTGTCAGACACAACGCGCTCAGCTGTTTTTGTCGATCTGCCCGTGGACGCGCCAGTATTCGTCGGCGACCGCCTGATTAACTTTGGCCCCGTCAAACAACTCCCTGGCTCTGGTTTGAGCGCGTTGTCCGAGTCTTTGTCGCAGATCGGAATTGGCCAGCAGGCTGAGGAGTGCACTGCGGAGAGCCACGACATCCTTTGGGGGTACGAGTAGACCTGTCTCTCCGGGCACGACGGAGTCGATCAACCCGACAACAGCCGTAGCTACCGACGGAACCCCCATCGCGGCGGCCTCGATGACGACGCTGCCAAATCCTTCGCGGTAGCTTGGGATGCAGAATACATCGGCGACGCCCATGTAGCGCTCCGGATGTGGGGTAAAGCTAACCAGATGAATTCTCTCGTGATTCGCCATTTGCGATAGGGTGGCAGGGGGCAAAGGGTCGCGTTCCGGCTCAAAGGGACCGACTAAGACCAACTCGACATCCCTGCCGGGCACCCGCAATTCACAGAACGCCTCGACCAATTCGACGATGCCCTTGTCACGCGTGAGCCGCCCAAGAAAGAGTGTTATGAGAGCGTCCGAAGCAATGCCTAATTCCGAGCGTGTTTCGGCGCCTCTTGCATGCCGCCAGATCGAGGGATCAAAGCGGTCCAGGTCGACACCGCTTATGGATCCCGAAGCCAAAACGGCGATTTTTGAGGGGGCGACGATCCGCTGGCTGATCAAGAATTCGCGTTGGGATTCGCTGTCGGCATAGCAGTTGGTCGCCAGTGAGCCGATTACCTTATCGCTCGTTCGCGATAAAAACCGCCTGAGGCCCTGCATTTCCACCCAAGGTTGGCCAGTATACGTGTGCAGTCGAACAGGCACACGAGCCATCCGGGAGGCAAGCGCGGTCAACAGGCCGGCTTTGGGCGTGCTTGAATGCACGATATCGAAACGCATGGACCTGAAATAGGAGTACAGCAGAAGCAGGGATCGCAGATCTTTTGTAGGAGTGATCGCGCGTGCCATCGGGACGGGATGAAAGGTCATCGAATTTTCTCGGGCGATGGCTTCCAACTCTGCACTCGGACTACAAATGAGCGTCAGCGTTATGTCGTTGTTAGAAAGGACTCTGAGCTGTAGCCGTAACAGCGTGGCAAAGGTCGTCGATACGGTAACCGTCCGACACACTCGCAGCCGCCTCCGCGAATTAAATGAAGCATCAGGCATAAGGCGACGCGCAAGCTGAAGTAATCCTCTGCCAGACAGCCTCCCATTGTTCTTGTTCCGTCTGCGAGACTGTTTTTGCACGGTGACGCAATAAACGATGGTTTAGTCCTGAATAAACAGCGGAACAGTCAATGACTCCTTTTAAGACCTGTTCAAGAACTGCTCGTGCAGCAAGGAGAAGCTGCTTTCTAGCGAAATATCGATAAAGCGAAGCTGCAAACAATTTTCGGTAGCTTAGTATCTTGGCCGGGTGGATCGATTCTTCCCGATACCCCTGCAGAATGTCGGGCAGGTTCGCGAATCGGCTGCTTGAAAACGAACGCAAAAGCAGATCCTGGTCGCACGCACCTCCCGTACGCACATCATACCGCCACTCTTTGAACCATTCCAGTCTGCCCATGAAGGTCGGATGAACCAAGGGGAATCCTGCTTGCGGATTTGCGCAAATGGCTTCATGTGCTGCTGGACCTGACCGTTTTCCAATAGTCTTTCCATTGTGACCAAAGACCAACACTGAAGTTCCCACCAAATCCACTTCGGGATGGTCACAAAGAAAACTCAGCTGGTTTTCCAATCGTTCGGGGTATGCAACATCATCGCCGTCCATGCGTGCAAAGTAATGACCTTGGCTCAAAGTAATCGCCTGATTCAACCGAGCTGGGAGTCCTTGTGATGCACCATCCGAATGCACCTGAATGCGCGAGTCTCCAAATTGCCTGGCAATCTTCAGGGTTACGTCAGTTGAACCATCGTCAATAAGTAACAGTTCCCAATCGGAATGAGTCTGCCACAATATAGAACGGACTGTGATTGCCAAGGTGTTCTGACAATTGAGCACCGGCATTGCAATAACAGCATGTTGCGATGAAAAACTCAATTTCAACTCTCCAAATAGAACATCCTGCCACGGAGGCCAGCTGAAGAATACGTCTTCGCTCCTCTCAAGCGCCAACTTAATTCGAAAACCAAACGCTGCGCCGCGCGAGCGCCGCGGACGGGACCCCAAATGGCGGTTCCTAAGGCCGAGAGCAGGCGTTTTGCTGCGCCAAGCTGTGGTGATAGTTTGTGCAATCGTGCCGCGTGGCTAAAAGCGCGCCAATCGATTTGACCTGTTGGATGGATTGCGGACTCTGAACAATACCGGTCGCGCGAGGCAACTGCAAATGTAATCAGATCTGTGAACCGCGCAGCTCATACAAATGCTCGGCGCGGGTTCGTTCATAGCCTGTTTGGGCAATCTGGTCTCGCTATGATGGATGAGCCAAGTAATAACCTAACAGGCCTGGCAATTCCTTATCATTTTTGCCTCCTCAGCGGAATCTGCGGGTACAACATTGGCGCAAGTAGCTGAAGGTATGCACGTTAGTTTGAAACAATAAGCATAGCAGCCAAGTCGCGAGCAGATGGCCTTCCAAACCCATCCTAAAGATTATTGCTCCTCTGGTAATTCTATATCTGTGTCCAGTATGATGGAATAACAGGAATGTGCTTTGCTTTGCGGGGGGCAATAACAACTTGACTATTGTGCCGTCCAAGCCATGCACCCCACCAACTGAATGAGCTGTTGGCGATGATCTGGTGTCGGCACATACTCATCAGGATCATGTCTTCATAGTCAGGCCCCCTATCATTATCTAGAAAGATGCTATTCTCATGCAGCTTCAGGTTCTGCTGCGCCCATTGGGGGAAGTCGGAAAATACGCAAAACAGAGGACGATTCACTCGTTCTAATACAGCTTGTAGTGCCCTGTCATAGTAGTTGCCACTCAACACTTGTCCTACCTTTTCAGCATTGGATATTGGCGCCGCCCCTGGTTTCGTTGCCATTTCATGAAGCCTACGAATATGGATCGCGACCGCATTGGCATCTCTTAGCCTTTCCGCTATTCTCGAGTTTGCCTTCGAAAGATTTGCCGCCAATGTGAAATCCTGTTTGATAATCTCACCTATCTCGCTGAAGTATCTTTCATCCTGCCAATAACCCATCATGTAAACGGGACGTGCAGATTTGCAGAAAAGCTTTTGTTCATCAAATCCGCGCGATGATTCTACGATCATCGCCCGCCTCATCAGCACTGAAATCAAGCCGCTGGTTGCGGGCATTCGGCGTATAACCCTGCTTAGCGTGAACAGCGTACGTCTATATTCCATGCGGACATCGCCAGGGATTTGAAAGTGGTGCAGCTCGTACTTCCTTTTATAGGACTTGTCAAAATCAAACGCACATAGATCCAAGCCAAATGGGACGCTGTTTCGGAGCGAACAAGCTCGTCCCATTGCATATTGAAACATCTGGTTGCCCAGTCCACCAAACAGGGCGGTGGTCAATAGGGACATTAAAACTCCTTGGGCTACCGACGAGCAGTCATCTGATCGAAAATCCATGCATATGTATTTTCAAGGCCTGTTCGCAAGGGCACATTCGGCTCCCACAAAAGATATTGCCTGATCTTGCAGTTATCACTATTCCGGCCGTTTACACCTTGAGGTGCTGAAAGGATGTACTTTCGCTTGACCTTTATGTCAGCTATGTCCTCTATTATGTCTACTAATTGATTTATGGTCACCAATTCGCTGCTGCCGAGGTTGAGCGGCTCTAAAATGTCACTCTCCGTTATCCTGCGGATTCCGTCGATGCAGTCATCAATAAACATAAAGCTTCGCGTTCGCGTTCCATCACCCCATACTTCGATCTCATGCGTTCCAGATAGTTTTGCCTGAATGATCTTTCGGCAAATAGCAGCTGGCGCCTTTTCTCGGCCCCCAGCATATGTTCCGTAGGGACCGTAAACATTATGAAAACGTGCGACACGGGTCTGCACGCCAAAGTCTTCGCGAAAATGGCGGCACATACGTTCACTGAACAGTTTCTCCCATCCATATCCATCTTCGGGCATCGCCGGATAGGCATCCTCCTCCTTGAGGGGAATAACGGCAGGCGATTTCTGCTTTTCTGCGTTGTATACACATGCAGATGACGAATAAAAAAAGCGTTGCACCCCTATGTCAGCAGCCGCCATCAAGAGGTGAGTGTTAATTAGGACGCTTAACATACAGAGAGCCTTGTGGGTTTCGATGAATCCCATTCCTCCCATATCTGCCGCCAGGTTGTACAATCGTGAGGCACCCTCTAACGCGCGGTAGCAATTTGTTTTTTCCCGTAAATCCAGGACTAAGTTTTCCACGTCCGCAAACCGCTGGTACCATTCTGATTCCGGTTTGATGTCGATCGCGCGTAGATTCGAATGCCCCTGTCGATGCAATTCAGCAATCAGATGACCACCTATAAATCCGCCGGCGCCGCAAACTACAGCCTTTTCGTTCTTGCTCATCAGAGCTACCCCCAAAGGATTGGCATAGCATGTTAAGGTGATTTGGGAACTCCTTCTCGTAAGTTTTCCCGAGAAGATGTGACAGCCGCCTATAAAGCTTGAACCCATGTGTTCGATGGCATTGCCTTGACCGTTGCACTGGCACAGCTCATACCGGAAAGATTCGACCAGTTCCCCGAAGTCGTGAAACACAGCGATTTCCCGATCAGGAAGGTACAGCTTTCCGAGGCCTTCGGCACTTTCGTTCAGAAGGAATCCTCCGGCACCTGGAACTTCGAATGTTCTCGCCTTGATCTGATTATCCCGCCGGGGAATCAGGCCGTCCCACCGGAGTGAACTGTTTGAGAAGTTAAGGGAAATCGCCAAGTTGCGAACGATGAACGCGATCTCGCCTGCTTCTACCGGGCCACGCGGGCATCCGTGCCCGAAGCATTCCACCGTGATTCCCTGCTTTTGCAGAGATTCGATCCAAGATCGGCGTTTTCCATTAGCAGTGCCAAGGAATGTCACCGGAAAGCGACAGTCTACAGCTCGCATTGGGGCCTGCAAGCTGGCGACGTTCGCCGCCCATTGTGTCAGCAAAACGTTGCGATGCCCGTCGTCCCGATATCTGGCAAGGCATCGAGGGAAGGTAGTCGTGACGGCGTGAAATGCCGCCGCTATAAGCTTGGAAAAGTGACTGTATTTCCAGGAATCGTCAGCAGTCCAGTTTATTGTCGCTCCGATGCCGGCATCCCGCAGAATCTCCCAGGTCTCGAGCCAGACCTCGAAAGTGAACATAACCGAAAAGATGACATTCGGTCGGTGTTGCTCCATAGCGGAAAGCAGAGCGGCATTCAGTTCGCGGAAGTTCGGGTATCTCGATCGATCCCAGCTTCCAAAGAAAATCACTTCATGCCCCAGGGACCTAAGGCTGGGGAGGAAGTAAGTGTACTCATAATCTCCGCCCCGGCTGGGATCCCCATAATTGTGCTGGCCAAAAACGCAGAGTATTCGCATCAAAGTATCAGGGTGCCCGTAATGCTGTCACATGATAGCCAACCGTAAAAGCCTTCTGGTGATCCAAGCCGTCCAGGAGAAGGCCGGCCAGAGGAGCAACGATTAGGAGCCACGGCAGGCTCAAAAGCCAGAGCGGCGTTAGAAGCATCTGCTTGAATCCACGCCATGGCGCAAGCATAGCGGCGTATCGGATGCTCTCCTGTCCATAATGCTTGAAGAAGCCACCGTTCGGCTCCACGACAACGTTATGAAATCCTGCTTCTCCAAGGAATTTTTCGTACCAGAAAGAAGTGTATCCTCCGTAATAGTGATATGGCTCCTGATGTAGACCAGATCCAAGCGGAGCCGTCAGAATAAGACGGCCGTGGGGTTTTAGGATTCGGGCGAACTCATTTACCGCTCCTATGGGTTCAGGTACGTGTTCGAGCACCTCGGTACAGAGGACGGCATCGAAACTGGCGTCAGGTACAGGGATGGATAATATGTCGCTCACATAATCAATAGCTCCATAGCCTTTTTCACCCAAGAGTTGGTCTGGCGAGAGGCCCGAGAAATCGTGGGACTTGTAGTCGCATGCGGTAAAAAACCTCCTGTAGGGGCAGCTTCCGGCGCCGATGTCGAGCACTCGAGAACCCGATGCGATTTGCATTGCCTGGCGCGCGACCCAGCGTTCGCGCTGAGCCAAATTGAATGCATACAGATCGAAGAGAATTCTGGGCTTTAGAGGTATTCTCATTCTTGCCCATCGCTGGAGCGGGAAGAGTTCATGAGAGTAGCAAGCCGCATCATGGCCGCGCGTGGTGGAGCGCTTCTCTCCTGGCCCGACCCCATCGTAACGTGACTCGCAATGCCTGTTCCGGAATAAGAAGAAGCCGGGAACTATGCGACTGGTCAATCACCGCTTCCAAAATTCAAACATGCCACATGCATACCGGCATTCTACAGACCTCTCCGGATCCACCCCGAAACTGAATTTCCCATCATCGTCGACCATGGAAAAATGGGACAGCTCCAGGCCGCCGAACATGGAAAGGGCTGTCCGGGGCGAGAAAATGCGGTGGGCATTGAATTGGACGCGTTCGACGCCGACTGGAATCGAGAGTAGCAGTCGCCCCCCCGGTTTTAGCACGCGGCTGATTTCCTGGGCCGCCTTTGTGCTGCCATGAGGATCCAGTTTGTCTCCGTAACGGCCTAATCCCACATGTTCGATGACGTGAAGACAACTCATCGATTGAACGCTCTCCGTGTGGAAGGGCAAAGCCAGCAGATCGGCTGCTAAGGAGATGAGCCCATCGAGCTTGGCACCTAAGGGTCGAAAATCTACACAGACAGTTGGAATGAGGGCACTGACCACCGCTATCATGTTCACGCTGGAACCAATATCCATGTGCCAAGGCGGAGGTGACTCGGCTAGCTTGCGCATCACCCAGGACGCTTGATAAAAGTAGTGGAAGTCCAGTGGGGGGTGGTAACTGCGATCTGACAGGCACGGAAAAGTGTCAACCCACCGCACTGACTGGGGTTTTGAGGAACTCTTGTATCTATACCAGTCAACAAAATAGCGCGGCAAAGCGCTCACGGCGAGAACGCGTTTGGGATCCAGAAATGCGGACACCCACTGCTGAGCAAGCCTGACTAAGTTCGATCTCCTATTCATCCTGCCGACAGCTCGCAGACATGGGTTCCGGGATTGGAAGGCAGTATTCTTACTCTATTCACAAGGTGATGTCGTATGCGCACGATCAACCAATAGTATAGCTCACCCATGGCTCGTTTCGGTGCAGAGGTGCCGAGTTTCTGCAGTACCCGCTTGCGGGCCAGATTCCGTTCAATTTGGTACTTCCTGCTATGAGCGACCGATTTCTGCTGAAGGTGACGCCGGAACGCACTCAGAGTTTTCGGAATGTAGAGGCAATGGCCATGACAAGCCGCACGCAGAAAAAAATCATAATCGGCAGCGTACACCAGGCATTTGTCTATGCCGTGCATCTCCTCATACAAGGAACGCCGCCAAAAGCATGCGTCCTGCAACGGTGTCCAACCTCCATACAACATCATGTTTCGAAGTGAGGTGACCCGTCCGCTGCTGCGGAAAAGTACTAATCCGTGTTCATCAATATAGACATCATCGCCAAAAATGAGATCAGCATTGAAAGTGCTTAGATATTCTCGAGCAATTTGCAGAGCACCCTTCAGCAACAGGTCTCCTGAATTAATCCAGCATAGATATTCGCCGGTGCATCTTTGAAATCCCTTGTACAAAGCTTCAGCATAGCCGTGATCCGGCTCACTCGTCCAGCCGGTAAGCCTGTCGCTATATTGTCGAATGACCTGCACGCTGGCGTCCATGGAACCGCCGTCGATGACGAAATACTCGTCACCACCCACAAGATTGGCCAAGACCGATTCGATGGTTTCAGGCAAAAAGTGGGCCATATTGAGATTGGGCGTTACAACGGAGAAAGAGGTGGGAAGAACTGCGTTGCCTCGTTCTCTATGCCGGCCGGACATCGGTCCTGCTTCTAGAGATAGATCTGTGAATTGCGGCCTTCCTGAAACCAGTCGAGCCAAGCATCGCACCAAAGAGGAGATTCGGTATGGCGAAGGCGATCCCAAGACCGCCTGAGATGCTATGCATCAGGAGTGTTGCGGCGACTGCAGAGGTGATCGCTATGCGGACAAATCGGGAAGCCGGAGTGCTTGAATTAGCGTCACCATGTACAAACCGATAGAAGCGGCCGAGTGTCGAAGCATAAAAGAGCAACCACACGATGAGGCCGCAAAGGCCCGTTTGTGCCAGGATTGCGAGGAACAAGTTATGCGACCCTTGCAGGGCATCACTGACAATATAGTCGATATCTGTGAGCTGTGCGTCCGGCCTGATCTCAGATGCGCGTTGAGCGCCGAAGCCATGGCCCAATAAAGGGGCCGACAGCCAACTCTGATAGGCTGCTTGTAAGTCGTTCGTGCGAATCGTATAGCTTGCAGTTTGCCACAGGGTCGGGTCGCTCATCATTTCGGTAAGGCGGGCACGAATGCCCGTCTCATCGGGAAGAATTCTGTTCAGTGAGTAAGCACCCAATACCATTAATGCCACAAGAAGGGCAATCGAGCCGAGAATGCGTCGAAGGCTTCCATAAAAAGAAATCCAGATAATGCCTACCGACAACCCAAGGAGAGCCTGGCGGGATCCGGTCGTGATGACGATCGAGGCTGCGAAGAGAAACGCAAGGGTCTCCATAATGCGCAAGTGCTTGTCGCGAAAACACTTGACTGCTGCTGCCGCAATAATGGCTGCGGTTGCGGCTGCCTGACCCAGGGTATTCGTGTTTAGAGAGCCGAAGCCCAGACCGACATTTAGAACGGAGCTTGAGAATATGCGAACGCCAAAAAAGTCGCGCCAGGTCGCCAACGGCAGTGATAGCGGATATACAAGAAAAACAAGGGGAAGTGCCAGGAGCAGAAGCCTTAGCTGACGCTGGTCCTTGCAGCATAGAGCACCCAAGAGGACGTAGCCGAATGTTGCCCTGAAGAGATCCCAATTGTGGAAGGCAATCACCTGATTGGACAAAACTCCGGCATGGAACGCACTGAAGACGCCGAAAACGAGGAAGGATAAGAGAACAGCCAACGTGGCAAGAACAGGAATTCGGGTAAGCCTGTCAAGGTTGGCAGGGTGCCAACTTATCAGCCACAGGAGAGTCCAAATTGTGAGGCAAGTAATCACGGGGATGCGAGGGATGGAACCAATCTGCTGTGGCTCAATCAATGCATATAGCGCACTCCCAAATAGCAGTGACAATCCTGCCAGCGGCGGTGACGTGAAGGTCAACCACAGAATAAACAGGAGAAGGAAAGGGAACACAAACCAGGCGGTGTTAAATGACAGTGAGCCTTTGACTACAAGCATGACGATCGCCAAAACGAGAGCCGTAACTGCTCCGCTGCTTGATCTCCGCCGAAACGATACAAGTCGAGAGGTGGGAAGCACTCGATTAAGTATTGAGGGCGGGAATGAGTTGACTGGGGCCGGATTCATTTGTTCAACTTTCAGAAGTGCATGGCGTGACGCAGAGCGATTCATGATGACTGAGCAATTGTCATGACGTCCCTGGAGGCGAATCTCATTTGACTGCCTCCATCCAAAGAGAGTCCGGCATATAGGGGATCCCACGGGAATCGCAGTCAAATCCAAATGTACTCCAATGGGGTATGGAGCTCTTGTCATAGGACACTCGCCTTATGTCTGCAAACCCGGCTTGTTCCAATGCAACCCTCAACGAAACCTCGTCATACATCCATCGATGGAGCTCTCCCATAACGGCCGGATCATCTGACCGCAAAAGCGACGCGAGCATCGCTCTAATTCCTTTCGGCGCTTCTGGGGATTGGCTTGCCGCGATGTCTAAATAGATGCCGCTCATCCCGCGGACCACGGGAGAATCTTTATGCTGCCTGAGCCAAGGGGCCATCTCACCACCCAGTTTACTGCGGACCATCTGATCCAGCAGATTGATGGTGGCCCATTCGTGAGACTCTAATGCGTACTGCGCATCGTTTCTCACCGCCTGCAGTGCTTCAGTGTAGGACCTGGCTGCTGCCTCGAGATCAGGAACCACGATTCTGAATATGCGGCCGCGTGCCAGAATTCGATACACGTCTCGCAAAAACCGAAGCGCAACAGGACGATCGAAATGTTCGAGCAGATGCGATGAAAAAGCGACTGAGACGGTCTCGCCGGCGAGCGGAATACCATTGCGCAAATCGTGGTTGATGTAGCCGCTGGGAAGTGAGGGATGAAAAAGGTGTCGGACCGGCCAAAGAGTCTTCGCCTTGAGGACCCGGCTGTAATCGATATTGATCCAGTCTGGATGAGTTCGGCTGCCGCAGCCGAGATTCACTTTGAGACCGTTTGCCATCGTTTATCCTTGCCCCAGGCACCGCCTGGAACGCGAACATTATGAGGATGAAATCCAATGCGGTGGGTGCAAAGTTGACGCCGCCGCAAAAATCACATCGTCTTGTATTGACAAACTGCCTGCACGACTGTTGCCTGCTCGGTTTCACTCAGGCTGTTGTAAAAGGGGAGCCGCACCAGCCTGTTGCTGAGGTCTTCCGTGACCGGAAAGTCTCCTTCCCGGCCGCCGTATGTGCGGCCCATTTTGGAGAGATGCAGCGGCACATAGTGGAACACGGCAAGTATGCCGCGCTCGCGTAAATGTGCGATCAGTTCCTGCCGCTGTCTGAGCGTGGGCATCAGTAGATAGTACATGTGATAGGCCTGCTCGCAGTGGGCAGGAATCCAGGGTTGTTTCACGCCTTGGGCAACGGCCCAATCGGCCAAATGCTGGTGGTAATACTGCCAAAGCTGCTTGCGACGTGCCTGAATGCCTGGCCAGACCTCGAGTTGTGCAAATAGAAATGCCGCCAGGACGTCGCTCATGACATAACTTGACCCGACACTCACCCACGAATATTTGTCGACCTCGCCGCGAAAGAAGCGGCTGCGATCGGTACCCTTTTCCCGAATGATCTCTGCCTTTTCCAGAAAACGGGGATCGTTGATCAGCAGGGCTCCCCCTTCGCCGCAAGTGATGTTCTTGGTCTCATGAAAGCTCAAAGTGGCGAGGTGGCCAAATGTTCCGAGCCACTTGCCTTGATATTTGCCAAAAAGTCCGTGTGCGTTATCCTCGACGACGGCAATGCCGTACCTCTGCGCCAGGAGCAAAATGGGCTCCAGTTCGCAGCCGACCCCCGCATAATGCACGGGGACGATAGCTTTGGTCCTCGGCGTGATCAACTTCTCGAGGAGTCTCTCATCGAGGTTCAGGGTATCCGGCCTGATGTCGCAAAATACAATGCGCGCGCCGCGCAGCGCGAATGCGTTCGCGGTCGAAACGAAAGTAAACGAGGGCACGATTACCTCGTCCTCAGGTCCGATCTCGAGCAGAAGCGCGCACATCTCGAGCGCGTGCGTGCATGAAGTAGTGACCAGCGCCTTCTGCACGCCAAGCGTTTGCTCAAGCAGTCCCTGGCATCTCTTGGAGAAGGTCTGATCTCCGGCTATCTGGCCGATCGCTATGGTACGGGAAATATATTCGAGTTCGCGCCCCTGGAGGCTGGATCGATTGAACGGGATGCCTTCAAACTGCATAAGATTGGAGGAGTCGGATGTTTCTGGGTTAGGCGAAATGTGCTATCAGGAAGGTGGAATCCTTAATGGAATACTAATAAACAGATCCAAAAGTGATAACAGTTCCCAACCTTGTTGAGCGTATAACCGCATTTTTTATACATCCCGCTAAAGTTATCCCTTATGTGACAACTCGTCCTTCCTGACAGCCTCTTAAGATAAACCACTTCTCAGCAGTTTTTACCAAGGCCATGCCGATGTCCTTCCCCTGCATGTGTTTTTCAACGGACACCAGGCAAATTTCGCCCGATTGAGGTTTTTTGTAGACCATAATCAGGCCGCTAATCTTTCCATTATCTTGAGCAGTGAAAACAGCATCGGCCCTTTCCTTGGTAAGAGAGTATTGTAACCATAACTTATATAGACGCTCACACTGACTTTTGGAAATCCCGGGGTCGACATTAAAGCGCGAATAAACACCACATGGTACTGCAAGATTATCAAGCTCACGTGTCGAATGGGTTCCCACGTACTCGCCGATGGTGCCCGATGATATGGGCAAATTGTCTACACGCGCATTAAAGTTCCGGGTATAGGTTGTCTTCCTGTCAGCTAAAAACACCTCCGAATCGCTTAGCTCCTTCTTGAGATTCCTCATCTCCAGGATCAGAGGCCCAGTAAGCAATCCTGATATTTTGTTCTTTCATTTCACTTAAAATCTCCACCAACTCGTTTATTTTTAATATCTGAGGGAATATCTTGGCGAATTTGTGGCGGAAGAAATTCGAATCCCAATCAAGGATTTGATAAGTGTTCTTTATTATGGTTTTATCCAATATCTTCCATCCGCATCTATGTGATGCAAATAAGCCACAATATTTTGTTGGTGTCTGAACTCATCCACAGCTTTTTTGCACCCATCATAAGTGTTGTAATCATCAACGATGATAAACCCGCCTCTAACAACTTTCTCATATAAGAATTCCAAGCAAATGTTAGTCGATGCGTACCAATCGCCATCAAGTCGCAAAATAGCTATCTCAGCTATTTGGTCAGCTTCTTTGGGAAGGGTATCTTGAAACCAGCCATGATGGTAATGCAAGTAATCAGGATTATAACCAATGATGTCTTCCAATAATTGTTTGTTTCCTTCAAGGGTCCCGGGCCCACCGAATGAATCGTAGATTCCCACCAATGGGATGAGCCTCCCTTTGGTTTCCCCTTGCGACCACTTTTTCACTTCCTTGACAGCTCGAGCCCCATCAGTGGATTCCTCTGGCTCACAAATCTCTTGAAAAGAATCAAACAAGTGAATATCTCGGCGCTTTTTCCCGTACTTCAAATTGGCCAAAGCCATGAGAGCCACGGAGCCGCCTTTCCATACACCGCACTCGACAAAACTTCCTTGCATATCAATCTGTTCACAAAAAACCGCATTTTGATAGAGCGTTATAAGACGTGTGCGTGTGAGCATTGTATAAGGGCGGATTATTTTTATTTGTTCATTAGCTTCGGCCTCAAGGTCATATCCCAAGAAGGGGTCATATCTTGTTTCATTTTTTCTGATTTGATACCCGAACTTCCCGATAACGGATTTGATGATCTGTTTCATCATACGCTTATTTCTTGACCTCGCTTTTGAGAAAGCAACGAATAAAACAGATTTCTAAATGACTCCAATTGTGATTGAGGACTGCATAAAACTAAACCCAAATTTCGGTAATTGTTTAGCCACCCGAGTGAGATGGGGGTGAATTTGGGATCGGGACGGGCGATCCGGATCGAATGGCGGCTGCCACAGAATCGGCCAGAAACGAGATCGGATCAAGACCTCTAAGCTGGCAAGTGCGAAAGATCGACATCAGGATGGCTTGGTCCTCGGTGCCGCGTTTCGATCGATTGCCATATCAATTCCATAGGATTGGAGGAGTCGGACGTTTCTGGGTTAGGCGAAATGTGCCATTGGGGAGGTGGAATCTTTAACGTTTGACGAACACGAACAGCTTCTGGATGCCATAGTCGCCCCAGGACGGCAGGCTGGCAAACCATCGGTTCCATTCCATGTTTGGGTCTGCGACATTGATGTCCGTCCCGAGGGCGCGAATCAACAGCGGTTTCAGCACCCGGGTTCCGACGTAATATGTGCTTGAGAAGCAGCACAGCTCTAGAAGATCCATGGTCGGAGCCATGGCATCAATGACCAAGCGTTCATCGAGGTACTCGTTAAAGGGAGGAATGGGAATATCGGCAAGCCCCCATTCCTTTCGGAAGTTGTTCGTTTGTCTCCAGCCCTGCAGCGTCGCTTCCGAGAGCAGCAACAGACCGCCGGGCCTCAGGACCCGGGAGCACTCGCGCAAGGCCCGCCTTTGATTGTTCCACTCGCGCAGATTAATGATCACCCTCGTCACGATCACTTTGTCATAGGTATCGGGCGATTCATCGAGATGTGTGATATCGCCGACAGCAAATTCCAAAGAGCCCTGCAACTTTCCGGTGAGGGAAGCCAGATGCGCACGCGCCTGCTCGATCATCTCCGGAATCAGGTCAATCCCGCGAATGTCGATCCGTCTTTGGGCGGCAAATTGAATCGTGGAGTAGCCATTTGCGCAGCCGATATCGAGCACACGATCCCCGTCGGCCAATCGAGCCAATATCTCTCGAATTTCGAGCTCAATTGCCATCCGGTCAGACCAGGAGGCGGACGGATCCTGCTTGTAGTGGAGGGCCTGTTGCGTCCAGAACTGACGAATCTGATCCATGCTTAGTTTTTCGGCCATGCGTTATGCAACCCAATTGAGAAAGACCTGGTCTTTTGAATCCAAAACTCTGACCTCGATACGGCCCCAAAGTGGGGAAGGGGAGACGCTCTCCACGGAGCGCAATTGTCAGTGATCCTGCATCACCTTGCCCTGGGCCGAGTCGCGGCCCCGGCGGGAGTGCCGGTGAGAGAACCATACAGCGCCAGATACTGTTGCACAACGACAGCAAGAGAGTGTTTCGAAGTCGCAGCATCGGCTGTGTTATCTCTCAAGGAGGTGAGATCGTTCATTTCCAGGAGCGCTCTAATCCCATGGGCAAGATCTTGTGCATCTGCAAGTCTGCACAAGTGGCCGGTCTTCCTGGTCACAATCAGATCGCGTGCTCCTCCTGAATCAAAAGCCACAACCGGCGTGCCGCACATCATGGCTTCCGGAATCATCATCGGGCCGGCATCCTCGATGGAGGGACAGACATAGACGTCAGCTGCTCGATAGGCTCCTGCCAAATCCGCCTCGTCTCGAAGAAACCCGACCTGGCAAAAGGGAAAAGGCAGCTCCAATTCTTTTGTCTGATCCTGAGGGCCAGCCACGAGGAGGAACAGGTCGTTTTGCAGGCGCTTTGTGGTAGGTGAGGATGCTGTTTTGATGATCTGAAGCGCATCGACGAGATAGCGCATTCCCTTGCGTTTTTCTGCAAGTGAAGCTGCACCGAAAAACAAGATCTTCTTGTCGGGCGGCAGGCCCATTTGCTTCCTGGCAAGCCTCTGATCTCCGGGGCAAAAGGCCTTCGGATCAATTCCCAGGGGGATCCTGACGCAGGGCGCACTGCCAAAGATCGAGCTCGCAGCGGCCCGGTCCGCAAGCCATTGCGTCGGCGCGACGATTGTGATCGGGAGTTCCTTGAAGTTGCACTGCTTGCGGGACCATGTGCGGTATGAGACATCGTGGCGCCAACGCATTCCGATCTGCGGACACGCTCCACATTGGAGTGTATAACGCCGGCAATCAGACGCGTAATGACATCCGCCCGTGAGCGCGGCCATATCCGTGAGAGTCCAGACGATCGGTGCGCCCGTGTGCTCGAAGAAGTTCCGGATCACTCGACTGGAAAGGAATCCGGCGATCCAATGCAGGTGGAGGATGTCGGGCTTGTTTAGGCGGGAAAGCAATGCCCTGCTTGGCACCGCTGCCGGCTCCGGGATGAAACATGATCGCGTCCGTATGGACCGGATGAGCAGGGAATTGGCCTTTTCGCTCAGCCAAAATCGAGCCCAATCGCTCCTGCTCTGATATGCTGCACGGACTCCAGGGAGATCCCCCGATTTGTGGGCCACGAACATTTCCGAGTCGCAACCGGCGCCACGCAGCCCAATATGGAATCTGCTCGCCGCCTTGGCCGCACCGCCGTGGACATCATAAGTGTTGAAGTGGACTATCCGCATTCTCTCGATTCATGCGCGTTGATCGGTGGCCGTTGACGGAAGGTTGCCAAACCGGAGTTTCCGGCCGCCGGCCCTAGCCATTCCTGGCGCTCCCAGCGTCAGTCGTCCCCCAACAGGCGGTCCAGAATGCCGGCCATCGTCTTGATGCGTTGAAAGTAGGTGTGATCCCGCAACGTACGACGATGGCCAGCGGCTGCAATCGCGCGGCGCTCACTGTCATGAGCCAGTAAGTAGCGGGTTTTCTCAACACACTCATCGCCGCTCCGATAGGTCACGACCTCCACGTCAGGTTCGAACAACTCCGGCAGATTGTCCTTCCAATCCGTAAGCAAACACGCTCCCACACCCGTTGCTTCATACATTCGGACGTTGCCACAGTAATCCTGCGCCATGTCGATATGGCTATTGAAGGCAATTTTTGTGCGGGCCAGGATCTCCAGGTTTTGCAGCCCGAAGACCGGCGGATGATAGCGATCGGGATATCGATCCCGTATTGACGGTGCGCTCGGATTTGATCGCCAGGCCGCGCCGCGGCCGATCAGAGGACATCTGCGGCGCCAGCCCTCCGACGAGCCGATTCGCCTGAGTACCTGATTGGCATGATAGATAGTGCTGCATGCCGCTTTCTTCATTGGAGAAAGAGAAATAAGGGTATCTCCCCAGACTTCGAGCGGAGTGAGCTGCATCAGCTGTTCCATGATTGCATGACGCTGCGAGTGGCCTCCGAGGCTGTTACCCAAGCTACCGACAAAGGTGAAATCCAGATCACGCGCGGAATCTATGTTGATTGCCTGTAATAGCGTATGCTCGAATGCCAGGGGCATAAAGACGGCTGTGACACCATTTCTGCGAAAATCCTCCACAAATCCCGGATGCGCGGTGAATACCAGATCAAGATCGCCAAAGGCGGAAAAATCACTGGTAGGCGCGGCTCGCCACCCGACGATGAGCCGGGGTGGCCGATGAATGGATCGTAATCTGTTCCGGAACGCGGAGTCAAACAAATAGAGGTCCTGCAAATAGACCACGTCCGGATGGAAGTGGCCGATTTGGGCAAGCACGATTTCATGCAGCCAGGAAGATTCTTCGTAAGTCGCGCTGTGCTCCCTGGCCCAAGCTTTCTGCAAGGGCTCAATTGAGGCATGGCAATCCTCCGCCTCATGGCCCAAGGAGCACAGGTGCTTGGAAAAGAAATTCGACTGGCCGAAAGCGGAACTTACCAACCGTTCATAGATTTCAGCATAGGGCAATCTTTCGACATCGGGGATGTGATCCAGGAATTGCTTCGCGAAAGCTGGATAAACAGTGTTGAACTTCTGAAGTCGAAAGGTCATGCGCCAACATGCGCCCGGTTCAAGTGAGCACGAACCATTTCGGCCACGTAGCTGACTTGATTGGGGGTTAAGTCTGGGAACATGGGAAGGCTGAGGACCCGATCGGCAGCGTATTCGGACAGCGGCAGCGAACCCGCTGGGATATTCAGGTGGCGGAATGCGGGCTGCAGGTGCAACGGCAACGGGTAATGCACCCCACTCTCGATGCCGGCTTCCCTGAGAGACTGCTGTAAGGACACTCGATCGGGGACCTGACAAACGAACAAATGCCAGACCGGCTCCGTTTCAGGATGGACGGCGGGCAGATCTAGAGGTGAATCCCTCAGGGCGGCAATGTAGGAAGCTGCGTGTTTCCGACGTGCCGCATTCCAGGCGTCAAGATGAGGCAGCTTCGCACGCAAAATTGCCGCCTGCATTGCGTCCAATCGGCTGTTTACACCCGCCAGCTCGTGGACATATTTCTCCTTGCGCCCATGGTTTGCCAGCATGCGTATCTTTTCTATGAGGGCTCCGTCTGCGCTGACGACTGCCCCGCCGTCGCCGTATGCCCCCAGGTTTTTCCCGGGGTAGAAACTGAAGCATGCCGCATCCCCCAACCCGCCAACCCGCTGACCTCCCCAACGGGCTCCGTGTGCCTGAGCAGCATCTTCGACTACAAAGAGATCGTGCTCTTTCGCAGTACGGACAATCCTGGTCATGTCGCAGGGCTGACCGTAGAGATGCACCGGCACCACGGCCCGCGTTCTAGGGGTAATCGCCCCATTGAGCAGTTCCGGGTTCATCAGCAATGTATCAGGCAGGATATCGACAAATACTGGATGAGCCCCGGTCAGAGCTATGGCTTCTGCGGTGGCAATAAACGTGTGGGCCACCGTGATTACCTCATCGCCTGGCCCAATGCCTCGGGCGCGCAAGGTCAAATAAAGGGCATCGGTGCCATTGGCGCATGAGGCACAGTAAAGATGGATGGCGGACCGATCCATGCAAAACGAGGCAAACTCGCGTTCGAAGGCTTGCACCTCTTGCCCACCGATATAGGCGGAATGTGAGACGACTCTATCAATGGCGGCGTCGATCTCCGATCGGATCGTCAGATATTGCCCATGCAAATCGACAAAGGGGATTTTCATATCGGAGGCGTTCCTGCAAAGTTTGGAAGAGCCGCAAAGCCCTCTTGGTTCCGCGACATTGCCGATGTGGCGTGCTTACGGCTTGATTTCATCATCTCTCAGTTCTCGGATGACTCGCGCCGGCGACCCCAGCGCCAGGACACGAGCTGGAATGGAGCGTGAGACGAGTGAATTCGCGCCGACGACGGCATTTTCCCCGATCTCAACTCCCGGCAGCAGACACGTGCATCCGCCGATTGTGGCATTCCGGCGCACCACTGGCCCGGAGCGACTTCTGAGGTGCGCTGGCACCTTCAGTGCCGCCTCCCTGCCCATGGAATTGTCATTTGCGGACCCCACAAGCATGGCGATGAAAACGCCATCCTCAATGATCATGTTGCCTGTGATGTGGCTGTTATCCATGATCTTCACGCGCGAGCCAATGGAGGTGTTGTAATTGATTGTCACCCCCATGGCTATGATGCATGAATCGCCGATGACAACCTGCTCACGGATGCAAACCGTGTCACCGATCAGACAGTCACGCCCTATCTTCGTTCCCCGATAAATCACCGCATGCGCCCCGATGACGCTTCCATCCCCAATAACAAGAGGCGAGAGGCTTTCCGGGGTGGCTTTTCTCGTTTGAAAACCGGTCGATATCGGAGGGCGACCCAATACGGCGCCGGGGAAGATGGTGACATTACTTCCAATGAGGGTATCCTCGGCGATCCAAGCGCCATCGATTTCCTTGAAGGTGGTTGATGCAATCTTCATCATTTTGTCTCCTTCCTGTATCCGCCGAAACTCAAATCGGTCGCGATGAGCCTATGGGACGCGATGAGATGAATGGGACGCCGCACTGCCGTATATCATCTCGATGGCCTGAATTGTCTTGATGCCTTCGTCTCCTTCTACCACATTGTGGCGCTCGTTAAGGAGAGAAGAGACAACATCGTGAATGACCTTGTCGTGATTGGAGCTTGTACCCTGATATTTGGAGTAGATGTTGGGCTTGTCTATGAACTCCACGTCTTCAGGCAAGGGATAAGACATCACATCCCAGTATTCGATTCGGTTCAGGTACTGACCCCCAATTTTAATCGAGCCGGTTTGGCCGATGATGGTGATGCTGCCTTCATAGTTCTTGTTGTAAACGCAAACCGTCCAGACGAGTGATCCTCGGACCCCCGTCTCAAACCGAAGCAGAGCGTTGCCGCAGTCTTCAATCTCAATCGCGTGCTTCTGCGTGGCGAGATCGGCGTGGGCCTCGACCACGTTGCCGAACCACCATATGAGCAGGTCCAAGAAATGGCTGACCTGGGTGTAGAGGGCTCCCCCCTCCAAGCTTTTGCGTCCTCTCCAGTTGGAATCCGCATAATATCCAGGGTTACGGTTCCACAGGACATTGCATTGAACCATGTAGATCTGCCCGAGCCGACCCTCGTCGAGCGTCCTTTTGGTCAGCGCAATCGGCACGTTATACCGATTCTGTTTGACCACCATGAGGCGGACATTGTTCTCTTGGGCGGCTTCGATCATGGCGTGCGCGTCTCGAACGGCAAGAGCCATCGGCTTTTCGACAAGCACATGCTTGCCTGCGCGGGCTGCGGCGATCGCCATCGGGGCATGCAGGCCGTGAGGAGTGCAGATGTTGATGACTTCCGCATCTGTCTCGTGGAGCAAGGTATGAAAATCCGTGCGCCAGGGCAAGCCCCCATACTGGGCGGAGTACTTTTCGCATTTATGAGTTTCAACATCGCAGATCCCCGCGATGGAGGCGCGTGGTTCTGCATCGATCACCGCTAAATGTCGCGAACCGATGTTTCCAAGGCCGACCACGGCAAATCTTACTGGTTTGGGGATCATTGCGCTCTATTCCTTGTCATGATAAAGTTGCGGCGCCAGACATAGGCATGGACATATGTCCAAAACCGAGCGCTCTCGCTCCAAGTCCATGATGCGGATCGGCGTTTTTCCGACAGCATCTGGCGCAAAGCTTTACCGTCCCACAAGTCGGATGCCAGGAAACCAGGCTCGTTGACCAGTCGCCACAACCACTCTTTTAATGCGCCGTTGAACCACTCGGGAAGAGGTGAATTGAAACCGATCTTGCTCCGCCGCGTCCTCAACGACTCAGGCATGATCCCGCGCATCGCTTCCCGCAGGACACGTTTGGTGAAGCCACCGCCGATCTTGCTGTCCTCCGGCAGTGAGAACACATAGCAGACCAGGCGCCAGTCCATGAAAGGCATGCGCACTTCGACTCCGTGCGCCATCGAACAACGGTCAAAATTGCGCAGGATCGTCGGCAGAACTGTGTGATGAAAATCGCGGTAAAGTGCCGAGTTTACGGGCCCGAGGCGGTCCGCGATGGTTCGATCAAGCAATAGCGGTTCCGATTGTGTCGTCGGCCAGGAATGCCCAGGGTTCAGAGCATGCTTCATTCGCCGCGCCGCCTGCCACAGCGTGGGATAGGTGGTCAGAGCAAGACGCAAATAGCTCGGGCGATTCATCGGCCCCGTCTTGGAATAAAGCGAGCGCGACAACCGCATCAAATCGAATGCTCGGCCAGGGGACTTGAAGATGCCGCCGCAATTCTGAAGGGCCAGGTCGACGTACCAGTTATAGCCAGCGAGAAGCTCGTCTGCCCCATGGCCGTCCAGCGAAACCACGACTCCTTCGTTGCGAAGTTCACGATAAATGGCCCAGGCGGGTGCTGGAAGAGAATTGTAGACCTCTTCAAAACTGTAGATCAGCTCGTTGATTTTATCCAGCACAGACTCGGGAGACATCGGCCGATAGCGGGGCATCGCACCGGAATGGCGAACGGCAATTTCGGCAAAGTGCCGTTCATCGAGAGCCGTATCCGGAAAGCACGCCACGAACGCCCGCTGCCAATCTGGAGCGCAGCGCTCATCCGGTCCCCTCTTTTTCTGTATGTGCTGTAGAGAGCACAGAACCGCGCTTGAATCCACGCCGCCGCTGAGACAGGTGGCAACTGGGACATCGCTGCGCAGCCGCAATTGACACGAATCCAAAAACAGTTCCTGGAATCGCTCAGCCTGCTGCGCAAGCGATCCCGGCACATCGGACAGATGATCCATCGTGTTCCACCAGCGACGGACCTCGACGGCATCACGTCGTATATGCATGCAATAACCACCTGGCAGACGTTTTAGGCCCTTCAGCAGGCAATCTTCGGTGCCCTCGAGTGACATCGGATCCCGTATGACCCGGCGTAAAGCGTCAGTATTCTCCTCTGCGGAAAATGCCTCCAGGTGGAGGAAGGCTTTCATTTCGGATGCGAAAGCAAAACGGTCGGCATTGAGCAGGTAAAGTAGAGGTTTGACTCCAAATCGATCGCGCGACACAAACAGGGTCTGCTTCAGAGTGTCCCAGATCGCGAAGGCCCACATTCCGTTGAATTTGAGCTGGCAATCCGGGCCCCAGTAATCGTAAGCAGCGGGGATTACCTCGGTGTCGGATTGGGTTCGAAAGACATACCCGGCCGATTCCAGTGTTTTCCGCAATTCAATGAAGTTATAGATCTCGCCATTAAGCGTGATCCAGTATCGGCCATCCCCGAACTGCAGCGGCTGACGCGCGGCCTCGCTTAAATCCAGAATTGCCAGACGTCGGTGCGCAAGGCCAAGGCATATCTTCTTATCCAGGAAATAGCCTTCACCATCAGGCCCGCGATGGGAGAGGGAGCGGGCGAAGCGCTCCAACTCCTCTAGGGCCAGAGGCTGCCCCCCCCGATTCCAAATTCCGGCTATTCCGCACATGATTTCAAGTCCAGAGGTTCGGGCGAGCTCGGGCCTACCGGGCCAAGCGAAAATACCTCGTTAATCCTAGAAACCTGGCCTGCAGAATTGATATGTCGGCGGCGCGGATATTTCCCCCCGGCAGGCGCCGGTCGGCAGCCAAAATCGCAAGAAAAACGAGCAGCGAACTGCAGCCGCAGCCCACGATAAACTGCGGCCATCCGATCTGCAGCTGAAGCATCGATTTTACCCACCGGAGTATTCCCGCCACGAACAACCCAACCACGATTGGGCCATAAAGGGCCGAAACAAAGGGTGCCCAGTGCGAATCACTCCCGAAAACGGTTTTCCACATGATGGTCACCGCTCCCGCCTGCACAACCATGGCTGCGACATTGCTCCACCCTGCGCCCTCCAAGCCGAGCCTAGGTATCAATAGGAGGCTTCCGACCAGGACGCAGATGCCCGTAGCCCAGGCAATGAACGCACTCCACTTCGTCCTGCCGCTGCCGAGGAGGTAAAACGCCCCTGCGTTCGATGCGCTGCCCAATAGTCCTGCCAATGCCAAAATCTGCAACACCCGGTAAGACCCGTCGGCAACTTGCCTCCCCATCCAGAGTGCGAGGAACTCTCGGCCCCAAACTAACACCGGGATGAGCATTGACGCCGATAGCGTCGTAAGCAGCCAGCTGGCGCGCATGAGGGCCAGGCCTTCTCGTTTCCTGTCATTCCGCGCTTGGAGGTCACTGAAGGCGGGGAAAAGCACCTCCGCCAGTTTATAGACAAATGCATAGGCGCGCTGTTCAATAGCAAGCGCGATGTTATACAGCCCGACGGCAGATGCGGGAAGCAAGGCGCCCAGGACGTACTTGTCCGTTTGATTGGCCATCATGCTGCCAACATTGGCAATCGTCTGCCAGGAACCGTACCGGAAGCTCGTTCGAAATGCTCCGGTGTGCCATCGAGGCAGCAAGCTGGAATCCGGCAGCAGGCGCTTGGCAACAACAAACCACCCGAGCATAGCCAAAACCTGGACAACAAACTGAGCCTTCACGAAACTAAGCAGGTTCCCCCCTGCGAAAAGTACGGAGAGCCCCAATCCCGCGCTCAACAAGGCTTGCAGGGTCGTTCCCGAGGCCACGAGAGGGTATTGCTGCAAGGCCGTCGGCACCGCAAGAAATGTCGAAGCGACCTGGACTACCGTCCATCCGGCAGCGACCCAATATAGACAGTTTTGGGACATGACTTGACTTTCCGGCGAAATGATGAACACATGTTTAACCAAAACGCCGGCGACCGCTGCCAGTCCCGCAGATCCAACCAGACCGGTTCCGATGTTGAACAGCAAGGTTGTTTGCACAAATTGGGCGGCTTCCTGCATGCTTCCTCTGCCGACCGCTTCAGCCACATATTTAACTGTCGCCTGCGCCAAGTTTAGGGTCGTCAAGCCCAGCGGAGCCAAAACCGCTGTCAGCAAAACCATCACGCCGTATTGTTCGGTTCCCAACATCGAGAGCATCAGCGGCATGGAAAAAAACATGATCCCTGCCGAGGCCAGGAAGGAGAGCACATTCCAGATGGAGTTCTTTACGGTTAGATTCAATCCCGTGCGCGCAGCGGATTGGGATGCTTCCAATTTTAGCCTTTTATCAGAGTAGAGCTCACTAACTGTGTGTGAAGGAATAAACGGGTCGGCGCATTCCTTGAGGCCGCTTGACTACGGGTGGAGCCATGTGACTGCAGGCTTTGACTTACAGCCGGACATGGCGAATAAGTCACCTGAAATCAAGGAAATCCACAGGATTATTGCTGGTCATTCAGTGGGAGCATGAGGTGTTTTAGGAACTCCTTGAGGATTCTTTTAATGAGATGCAACGGATGCAACTTGCCTTTCAACCCATGCATTTGTCAAATCCTCCAATCTTGGCATGTCATCCATGCCCCGGTTTTCTCTGCCTGACCGCAATTTCCCCCAATGGATTGGGCGGCCGAACGTCATCTCAAAATACTTACCTGATACTTGCTGTCCGGAGGGGCGCAGTGATTTCAACCGCTTCTCGCGGCATTACTGCTCCGCAGTTCATTATTTGCAGGACATTCTCATTGTTTCGGGTAGGGTAACAAAAGCAGAAGCGGAGAACAGCCGTGCCTCAGCCAACCAAAGGAGCCGTGCTAAAGCACGGACCACTCCGCCGGCACGGTCCAGATTGAGTGCAGATGGCATGGAAAACTTCTTTTCCGGGGGGATCGATTTCTGGATCAGTTGATTGCGATCGAGGTCGCTGCGTCGGAATCGGTGCCAGAACCGGAACACCTGGGCACACAAGACCGTGTGTTACGGGCAAAGCGGGTCATTGTGATTCCGGCCGATTGCCTACCTTCCGTTGCCGCCGACTCTCTCCTCGACGAATCGGTATGCCGCCTCGTTATCTATCGAGTGCCCGCCCGGGTGGACGTGGTACACCAAGCGATCGGGCGTGCCGACTACCGCGTAGATGCGCTTCAACGCCGCCAGTGCGTCCTCGAACTCCTCCGGCACCATGACCGCCGTCTGCCATTTCGGATCGAGCTTGCTCGGGTCGGCACCGGGGAAGAACTCGGTATCCTCTCTGCCGAGCATGATCATCAGCGACCGTGGTGCGACTAGGCCGCACAGATCAGTGATGGTGATACGATCGCTGATTTGATCGGTGATGCCGCAGTCGCAATGGGGAGGGATCTTCAAACGCGTGCGGATGTGGTTCCACGTCGTGAAGAATCCGCCCGCCACACACGCCTTGAGGCGTGTGTCGAGCGCCGCGCACTCGATGGCGAGCATCGCCCCGGTTGAGAGGCCAATCACCGATACGCGCCCAGGCTCGACGTCCGGCCGGGAGAGCAAGTAGTCCAATCCGCGCAGCGCATCCCACGTCCATTCGCCCTGCAGCGTCCACTGCGGGTTCTGCAGCGCGTGGTTCATGGTCGCCGGCTGCATTACCACGTACCCGCGCTCGGCAAAGTAGCCGCAGAAGTCATCCGGATGGCCCGGTGCGAAGGCGCCAATATCAGCTTCGCCCCACATGGCCTCGTGTCCGTGCAGCGCCAGGAGCGCCGGCGCCCGCCGCGTTCCGTGCGGCACAGCGAGCAAGGCCTTGTTCGTCCGATCCGCGCGTGTGCGGTACGTCACCTGCCACAGGTCAAACTTGTCCCGCTGCTCCAGCCGCACCAGTTCCGGCGCGAGCGGCCGCCGCTTCGGCTGCTTCCCGCCCATCAACCAGCCCCACAAGCCCTGCCTCAGTCCCTCCTGCCAGGCCGCCGCGGCCTTGGCGTCCGTCGCCATGAAGTTCGTGACCTCAGGCCAGTCCTTGGCGGCCTGAACCGCGGCCGCCGTCAACATGAGCCCCATCATCATCGTCAATCCTCGTGCCATTGTCATGGCTGAATCTCCACTGCGGTGAAGGAGCAAGCCGAGTCCGTGTAGGTCAGCGCCGTCAGACCCGATGCAATCTTCACACCGGTCCGGAAGACGTCATATGCCGTCGCGTTGCTGGAAACGGTCCAGGTGAGCACGTTTCGGGAACCGGTGGCGGTGCAATCGGTTGTCAGCGACAGCGTGAACGCTCCCGGCTTCTGGCAGTTTGCGGACCACAAATCAGAGACGTTCGAGCCCGTGCCTCCGGCTTGGTTCTTGGCCAGGATCTGGTAGGCGTAGTACGTTCCCGACGACACGCTCGTGTCCGCATAGGTCAGCGCCGTCAGATCCGATGCAATCTTCACACCCGACCGGAATACGTCATATGCCGTCGCGTTGCTGGAGGGGGTCCAGGCGAGCACGTTTCGGGAACCGGTGGCGGTGCAATCGGTTGTCAGCGACAGCGTGAACGCTCCCGGCTTCTGGCAGTTTGCGGACCACAAATCAGAGACGTTCGAGCCCGTGCCTCCGGCTTGGTTCTTGGCCAGGATCTGGTAGGCGTA
>Ga0315279_10000766_pt1 | contig 58972 bp, 54 predicted proteins | sample YL17G06_20_MG_FD_203694 | JGI IMG/M metagenome (GOLD analysis project Ga0315279, IMG submission 203694) | Sediment microbial communities from Yellowstone Lake, YNP, Wyoming, USA - YL17G06_20 | ecosystem: Environmental > Aquatic > Freshwater > Lake > Sediment | place: USA: Wyoming | collected...
GTGGCAAAATCAAGTATTGCCCGGAGGTGGTAGTTGTGCATGGGGCGCAGTCGGATCTTAAATCTTTTATCTCGTGGCAGGTTAAAAGGGGCAAATCTATTTATCTTTTCCGGAAGAAGGCAGGATCGATCGGAACGGAAGTGCACAACCGTCTTCAGTCGATAAGAAATATAATCAAGCTCCATTTGCGCGATCCGAAAATATTCTTAATTCTTCCGCTTCTTTTTGGGGGATTAGTTTCCCAGCAAATAGGCTATTTAAAGGCGGCGCGAAATGATAGAACAGGCTAAATTAATGAGCTGGTATAACTTTGAATACAGCAGGAACCCCCGGCGGTTTACCCGGGATAAAAAGTATTACAGGCATTTTCTGCGCTATCTTGCCCCGGAGCCAGGGAGAAAACTGCTGGATGTTGCCTGCGGGACAGGTGTTTTTTTAAAGCTTGCCAGCGAGATCGGTCTTGAGACTTATGGAGTGGATCTGTCAGAGACCGCCGTGAAAATCGCAAAACAAAATGTCACGTGCGCAAAGATTATGGTGGCGAACGGGGAGGCATTGCCGTTCGAAGACAAAAAATTTGATTACGTCTCAAATATCGGCAGTCTGGAACACTATCTTGATCAGGCAAAAGGGATAAGGGAAATGATCCGGGTATTGAAAGATGATGGTCGGATGTTGATCGTGCTCCCGAACTCATTCTGGGAAATGCATAAAGGTACCGGTCAAAAGCTGGAAGTGCTTAATACGATCGAGGCTTGGAGCGGATTATTGACGTGTAATGGTCTTAATATCCTGAAAGTGTATAAGGATTTTGGGCCGGCGGTATTTCATGATTTCAAACCGCATAAAATATTTATGCGAGCGGCAGGTAAATTAATCACCGGGCTGCTGCCGGTGGCATTCGCCTATCAATTTGTGTTTATCTGCAAACCAAACAAAGCAGAAAAGATATGAAAAGGGAATTGCTTAAATATCTGGCGTGTCCGGAATGCGGGGGGGAATTCAATCTGCATGCGGATGTGGTGAATGGCGAGGAAATGGTTGAAGGGAGGTTGACCTGCTGCGGGTGCATGCGTTCATATCCGGTAAAGCGCTCGATCCCGCGCATCAACCCGGCCGCTCTCGTGGACGGCAAAAAAGAAACCGCTGATTTCTTTGCCAAAGATTGGGAGCTGTTCCCTTCTCTGGATCTGAAGCTTGCCAGAGAGCTTATGCAGGCCTATGTGGCGCCCATGAAACTGGAGGAGTTCAGGGGTAAGACCGCTCTTGAGGCAGGCTGCGGGTCGGGCAGGAACCTGATCGTCCTGGCTCAGGAAGGCGCAAAGGATATTATCGGCCTGGACCTGAGTGAAAGTCTGGACGTTGCCTATAAAAAGACCAGGGGATATCCGAACATCCATCTGGTGCAGGGAGATATTCTTAATCCACCATTTAAAAATGTGTTTGATGTGGTTTATTCTGTTGGGGTCCTGCATCATTTGCCGGTACCCAAAGAGGGGTTTCGTTCACTGGTCAGGTTCCTCAAGCCTAACGGGATCATGGCTATCACCGTGTACGGCAAAGAGAACAACGAATGGATCATTAAATACCTCAATCCGTTAAGAAAGAACATATTCTCCAGATTTCAAGGGTTTTCTCTGGCACTTTCATTTCTCATGGCTTTGTTCGTCTATCCAGTCATCCGTTTTATCTATAAACCTTTAAATGAGATCAGATTCACGAAGGATTTCGCTAAGAGGTGGCTTTTCTACAATGACTTTTTATATCTTTTGTCAAGGCTCGGTTTTAAGGTCACGGTCGGCCAGATCTGGGACCAGATCACCGCGCCCACGGCGAATTATCATTCAAAAGATGAAGTTAGAGCCTGGTTTGAGGGGGCCAGATTGAACAATATCAGAATGAGTTGGAGAAATAAGAATTGCTGGAATGGGGTAGGGGTAAAAAGTTAAATGTGCGGGATAGCGGGAATATTTAACTTCAAGACAAAACAACCTGTAAAAAACAATATCATACGGGCTATGTGCAAGATTATTGAGCATCGCGGACCGGATGATGAAGGATTTTTCTTTGATAAAGAATTGGGGCTTGGTATGCGGCGCTTGAGCATCATTGACCTTGAGACCGGGAAACAGCCCGTTTCCAATGAGGATGATAGTCTTTGGGTCATTTGCAACGGCGAGATATACAATTATCAGGCCCTTACCGCTGAGCTTAAAGGCAAAGGCCACAAGTTCAAGACCCGATCTGATACTGAGGTTTTATTACATGCCTATGAAGAGTGGGGGATCGGGTTTTTGCAGAAGCTTAACGGCATGTATGCTTTCGCCCTTTTTGACCGGCGCCGGCGCAGACTCCTGCTGGTGAGGGACCGGCTTGGGATCAAACCGCTGTTTTACTCGTTGCATAGGGACGGGGTGATCTTTTGTTCCGAAATAAAAGGGATCCTTCAGGATCAAGGAATAAGGAGAACGCCGGATGCACAATCGGTCTTTGATTATTTCTCCTACGGTTATGTGCCGGGGCCTTGGACGGTGTTTAAGGGGATATGCCAGCTTTTGCCGGGCCATTATCTGGAGATTGTGGGGGAAAGAACGCGGATTGAAAAATACTGGGATGTGAGCGTGCGGGAGGAGCATTATTCTCAGGAATATTTTGAAGAAAAGATACTCGAGAAGCTTCGAAAAGCGGTCAGCCGGTGTCTGATAGCGGATGTCCCGATCAGCCTGTTTTTAAGTTCCGGCATAGATTCAAGTGCCCTGCTGGCTCTGATAAGTAACCAAATTAATACCCGAAATTTCCGGACTTATTCGATCGGTTACCAGGAGAAGAGCTATGACGAAGTACCGGCGGCTCGGAAGACCGCGGAGTATTTCCACACCGAACACAGCGAGCTTTACTGCACCCCGGAGCATCTATTGGAGATATTTGACCGGCTGGTTTGGCACTGTGACAATCTGCTGGGCGATTTCGGCCACATCTTGAACTTTAAAATGCAGGAAATGGCTTCCCAAAGTAATAAGGTGGCTTTGATCGGGGCGGGGGGTGATGAGTTGTTTGTCGGTTATATTACTTACCAAGCTGATAAACTTTTACGCTATTACAAAAAGCTGCCGAAATTTGTGCGGGAAAAGTTTATCCCTCTGGTTATAAATAGTCTTCCCACTTCTCATGAAAAGCTCAGCCTGGATTTTCGCCTGAAGCATTTTATCGAAAGGGCGGAGCTCGAACCTGCCAAGGCTCATTATTCGTGGAAGACCATCTTTTCGGACGAAGAAAAAAAGGAACTTCTTCTTATCGATGGGCAAACCGACTCCTATGAACGCTATGATGTCCATTTGCAAAAGGTAAAGGACGCTGACAGTTTAAATCAATATCTTTACGGAGATTTAAAGACCTGGCTTCCGGAACAGCTCTATTTTACGGATGCAGTTTCCATGGCCAATTCAATTGAAAATCGTCTTCCCTATCTTGACCACGAACTCGTCGAGCTGGCTTTTTCCATTCCTGTTTCGGTAAGGATGCGGGGGATGAATTTAAAAAATATTTTTAAGAAAGCGGTTGCACCTCTTCTTCCCAAGGAAGTTATTAAAAGGAAAAAGTTGGGGGCCGGCGCGCCGTTCGCCAAATGGATAGAGGGAAAGGCCAAAACTTTAATGCTTGAAACTTTATCCCCCGCGCGGGTAAAACGGGTCGGGCTGCTTGATCCGGCTTATGTCGACCAGTTGATTTCGGAGCACCTGTCGCACCAAAAAAATAACGCGTATAAAATCTGGGCCCTGATGACATTTATACGATGGCATGAAATGTATATAAGTGATTTTGAGCCTATTAAAAATGTTTGAGCGCATTAAAAAAAACAAACAAATATTTATCTTGCTTGGCTTGGCGGCAATTATCTGCCTGATTTATTTCAAGGTTAATTTTAATGGCATGGTAATACCGGATGCAATGCATTTCGCGAACATAGCAAGAAATGTTGTGAGAGGGAACGGAATGATGACCGATGATGTAATGGTTGGAGAAATTGCACTGCTTAAAAATGATGTTTTTCGGGGATCCCGGAACGCGCCTCTTCATCCGCTGGTCATGGCCGGTTTTTTCTCGCTTTTCGGAATTTCCGACTTTTCGGCTGCCATGAGCTCCGCCTGGTTTTATTTATTATCAGTGCCGATGGTGTTTTTGCTGGCGAGGCGATTATTTAATAATAAGATCGCTTGGTTTGCTTCGCTGTTGTTTATGGTTGATTCGAAGATCCTATATTACAGCATTTCAGGATTGACCGAGCCGATCTTTATCTTTCTTCTGCTTTTTGCGTTTTATGTTTTAAGCGAAAGTTCCGGCCCAAAACAATTTTTCTTTGCCGGTGCCGTGCTCGGACTGGCGCGGCTGGTAAAGATACACGCGGTTTTTTTCTTGATACCCTTTCTGCTTTACGCCTGGTTATTTGAAAAGAAATCAGGATTAAGAAACACTTTATCAATGCTGGCAGGATTTGTTGTCTTGAGCGTGCCGGAAATAATCCGCGGTTATGTAATATTTGGGGATCCGATATTCAGCGGTTATTCCATGGGAATTTATCACTTTAAATATTCTTCGGATCAATTGGCCGGTTCTTTGACAGCCGGCTCACTGCCAAATTGGTGGCAAACCATTTTTGGCAATTTGCCATCTTTTGTTAAGCATTATTTGTCTAATCTTGACCGGCACTACCATTTGTTTGTTCTTTCGCTTAAACCATTTTTGATGGCTTTTTTTATCGCGGGGGTCTTACGCTGGTATGCCGACCGGAAATTGAACCTGCTTAAAACGACGCTCTTTCTTTCCATAGGGATTGAACTGCTTGCACTTTCGGTTTCAACGCAGCCCGAACGCTACTTCCATTATTTTATTCCTTTTATGCTGATCTTTAGCCTGGAATTCATGGTCGATCTCTTTTTCAGGATCCAGTTTAAAAGCGGGCTCATTCGCGCAGCCGCAGCAGGCGGGATGGTGGTCTTTCTTTGTTATTCCTTTGTTCTTAATTTTCATATGGTTCTGCAGGCGGATGGATTAGGCTCAAGAAAGACGGGCTTCGACCTTGCGAGACAAATATTACGCAAGCATACCAGGCCCGGCGATATTATCCTTTCTGATTTTTCAGAACTGTCATGGCCGGCGGACAGAAAGATGATAACGCTTCCGCTGGGCTTTGACGGGCTGAAGCAGGTAGAAAGCCGGGTGGAGATCAGCGCGATTATGCTGACAAACACCCGGCAGGGGAAATTAAAGATATTTGAGGGGGATTTTATGAAAGACTGGCGTGATGCGCTTGATAACCCCCCGAAAAGGATAGGCCGCTACCATCTGGCGGGGATATTTACCGATAAAAATGAAAAGGCCGTTCTATATAAAAGATGAGCATTAAAAAGAACAGCATCTATTTGTTATTGTCGCAGATCGTTGTATTTGTTTTGAGCATATTGGTGAGCATTGTGGTTGCTAGGATTTTAGGGCCGGGAAACCGGGGCATCTATTTTCTGACCATTACGGTTAATTTTATGATTGTTAGTTTTGCGAGTTGCGGGATCTGTTTTACCAACACTTATCTTTTGTCTAAAAGAAAGCAGAGTTTAGGCGAGGTCAATTCGGCTTCAATGATTTTTGCTTTGTCGATCGGGCTTTTTTTTATTGTTTTATACCAGCTGTTCGGACCATATTTACACAGAAACATACTGGCTGATATCGATCAGGGATTTATCCTGATGGCCATCTGTTTGGTTCCCTTATCCTTATATGCTAACTACTGGGAATCAATGCTGGTGGGGATGGGCGAATTTGAGCTTCTGAGCAAATTCAATGCGGCCACGGTCGCCATCTCAGCGGTCGGTTCGATATTGATTCTATTGTTATTTAAATGGGATCTTATTGGTTTGATGGCGTGGTGGATGGTCAGTTCCCTGATAATTACTTTAATAAGGATTTATTTAATAAAAAGGAGGAATGGCCTTTGTTTTTCCTTCAATCCTAAACTGATGAGAGAAATGTTTTCCTTTGGGATGAAGGGACATATTGGAGACATAATCTGGAAGCTGGATACAAGACTGGATATGTTTATCGTCAATTATTTCACCGGTATCTCGGGAGTTGGATATTATTCTTTGGCAGTATCTCTGGCGGAAAAAATCTGGTTTCTCCCTGCGCCTTTAAGAACCGCGGTTGTGCCGATCATCAGCGGCAATTGCCGGAAGGAGGCGGTTGATCTGACCGCCAGGGCCAATCGTCATATTCTTTTTATCAACGGATTGATAATGCTGGCCCTGCTGGCATTCGCGCCCTGGGGGATCGTTTTCTTTTATGGCAGGGAATATTCCCCCGCAGTGCTGCCGTTGATGTTGCTTGTCCCGGGAATTGTTTTCGGCCGGAACGTTTTTTCAAATTATATAACCGGGCATCTTGGAAAGCCCCAAATGGCGACGCTTTTAGCATTCATCGCTTCAGCCATCTATCTGCCCATGTCTTTTTTTATGATCAAGCATTACGGAATAAATGGGGCGGCATTGACATCCTCGATCCTTTATTTGTTGGAATATTTTATGAGCTTTGCCTATTTCAGGTGGGAAACCAAAACGCGCTTTTGGGATGTATTGTGGATGAAACGAGCGGATTTCCATGATTATAAGAAGCTGGCTCTTCAGGTTATTAATAAAAAAAGGCAAGAAGTTGCGGGGAAAATTTCCTTATGAAGATCTGTTATGTGGCTAATGCGAACAGTATACATACTAAAAGATGGGCAGAGCATTTTGCGGGAAAGGGACATGAGGTTCATTTGATATCCATGAATGAGGATAAAGTTAAAGGAGTAAAAATTCACCTTTTAAAACCTCCCGGGGATGAGGAATATATAGCTGAGCCGATACTTTTTAAAAATAACGGATTAATAGCATTTATAAAGAAAATTATTGGGGAAAATAGCAATATTCGCAAATTAATCTCAAACATACTGGGCAGCTGCCGCCTGATTTCCCAGGACCTAAAGTACGCCAGACGCTGCCGGAGGATAGTGCGAGAGCTACAGCCTGATATCTTGCATGGACATTTCCTCACCAGCTACGGCGTTTATGCCGCGTTTACGGGGCATAAGCCGCTGGTCCTTTCCGCCTGGGGAAGCGACGTCCTGGTTCATCCCAAGCAGTCTCTCTTAAGAAAAATCTATTGCAAATATTGCATCCGGAAAGCAGATGTGGTCACGGCCGAATCAAAAACGGTATCGGACGCCTTATTACGACTAGGAAGATCTGGGGATAAAATCATCCAGCTTGCCTGGGGAGTGGATTGCAAATTGTTTTTGCCGGGCTATCCCCTGGAAGTGAAAAGAATCAAGGCAAAGTTACGAATTCCTGAAAATGCGGTAGTGGTGCTAAGCAACCGGATAGCAAAGCCTTTGTATAATATTGATTGTATCATAAGGTCTATCCCCATTGTGCTAAAGAAGACTTCCGGTATTTATTTTATTATTTTATGCCCTTATGGGATTCCTGGTTACAGAAGAAAGATGGAAGAGGCGGTTGCAAAGTTAGGTTTTCCTAATAATGTGTATTTCATGCCTGATTTTGTCAGTTCTCGGGAAATGGCGGTTTATTTTAATGCTTCTGACATTTTGCTTTCTATTCCTACTTCAGATGCTCTTTCGGTTTCAGTCTTTGAAGCAATGGCCTGCGGGGTGGTGCCGATCATAAGTAACGTTGAGGCGAATCGAGAACTGATCGCCCAGGGCGGGAAGGCTTTTTTACTCCCGGATATAAATGAGAAAGAGCTGGCTTCAGCTATTATATATTGTGTCGAAAATTTAGCTGATATGAAAAAAAAGACCCAGGAGGATAACAGAAAATATATTTTAAAGCATCATAACTGGGAGAGAGGGGCAGAAAGCATGAAGATCCTTTATCAGGGGCTGTTAAAAGCATGCGCATAAGAAAGAAATACCTGGCGTACAACTTGCCATATATTACTAAGGAAGAAATAAATGAAGTTGTGGACACGCTTAAATCAGGCTGGCTGACCACAGGCCCTAAGACAAAGGCTTTTGAAGAAGATTTTAGGCGCTACATTGGTTCACGTTACGCCGTAGCGTTAAGCTCTTGCACCGCGGGCCTGCATTTAGGATTGTTGGCAGCCGGCATAGGCAAAGATGATGAGGTTATAACCACGCCTTATACTTTTGCGAGCACGATCCTGGCGATCTTAGAAGTGGGGGCGAAGCCGGTATTTGTTGATATTAGAGAAGACACATTGAATATGGATGAGAGGCAAATTGAAGCAAAGGTGACACGGAAAACCAAAGCAATCCTCCCGGTGCATTTTGGGGGTATTGCTTGTGAGATGGACACGATCCTCAAAATTGCCAAGAAATATAAGCTTTTTGTGCTCGAAGACGCGGCCCATGCGGTGGGGAGCGAATACGGGAAGGTAAAGGTGGGTAATTTTGGGGAAATCACCGCTTTTAGCTTTTATGCTACCAAAAATCTTACTACCGGAGAAGGAGGAATGGTGGTTACCAATAATGGCGCTTTGGCGGAAAAAATAAGGATTTTAAGCTTGCATGGCATAAGCAAAGATTCGTTTAAGAGATATAGTAAAGGCGGGAGCTGGTATTACGAGGTTTTGGAAAAGGGCTATAAATATAACATGATGGACATGCAGGCCGCTTTAGGTATTTGGCAGCTCAGGAAGCTGGACAGAATGAATCGGAGAAGAACCGAAATCGCAGAGCAATACCATAGCTATTTTAAGGATCTGGATGAAGTCATCGTTTTGCCCCTGCCTAAAAGGGTTAAAAGTTCATGGCATTTATATGTATTGCAATTGGATTTTGGCGGCTTAAAGATAAACCGCGATATTTTTATAGAAGAACTAAAAAAGAGAAATATCGGGACCAGTGTGCATTTTATCCCCATCACCTTTCACCCTTATTTCCAAAAAGTTCTAAGCCTGAAACCTGATTCATTCCCGGTTGCTGCCAAAATTTACCGGCGGGTAATATCCTTGCCGCTCTATCCTTCCATGAGAGATGCGGACGTGAAATATGTGGCCAGTTCGGTTAAGGATATTATCAAAAAGCATTAGAAAGAGAGATTGTTTGAAAATATTGGATGAGCTGGATATTTATAATGATAAACCGGTAGAGATTATTAAGCAGTTCAAGCGGGCCAATAATCAATGCAGGACAATGGCGAATATATGAAAAAAATATTGATGATCTCATCCCATTTTGCGCCGGATGCCCATATCGGGGCAAAGCGTGTGACACAGTTTGCCAGAAATCTGCCCAAGTTCGGCTGGGAGCCCATAGTCCTGACCAGCGCTGTGTCCGATTACGGCCATTTGGATGACGGATTGAATGAGGAAATCAGGGGGATGAAGATCGTCCGGGTCAAGCAGTGGGGAAGGTCCGGTGCGCCTGGGAAGGGAAAGAGTAAGAAGCTTAATCTTATAAAGCGGGCGATTATATATTTAGAGCAATATTCGAGTTTTTGTTATGGCTGGCTGATACCGGTGTTTTTTAAAGCCCTGGCGCTGCTCAAACAATACGATATAAAAGTGGTTTATGCGTCTTCCCCGATCCCCGATTCATTGATGGTGGGATATCTCTTAAAGAAATTCAAGGGGGTAAAACTGGTCTGTGACTATCGTGACCCTTGGACCCTCAGGCCTTATCTGAGTTTGCCCAAGCTTAGAGAATGCGCTGATGCTGTTTTGGAAAAATCTATACTGAATAATTCGGATCTGGTAATAACCGTAGGAGAAATTATGAAAGAGGAACTGATCGGCAGATATAACTTGAAAAATGTGAAATCCTTTTCGGCTATTTATAACGGTTATGATAAAGATTTAATTGGGCAGCCCATACTCACCAAGAAACAAGATGCGAAGTTTAATCTGGCGTTTTGGGGGAACTTTAAGTGGTTTATTACTCCGGAGTTTTTCCTTCGTGGTTTATCCCTTTTTCTTGAAAAACAGAAGGAGGCGAAAGAGCATATCCGCGTTGAATTTTTGGGCCGAATTGAAGGAGAAGAGCTAATGAACAAGGTGGACCGGCTGCTGGAGGAATTAAATCTCAATCAGGTCGTGAAGCTGAGAGGTTTTTTGCCTTACAAGGAAGGGATGGCAAGACTATTTAAGAGCGATGCGTTTTTGATGATTATGCCAAAATGCGAGGGATTTACCAGGCATAGGCTGACGGGGAAAATATTCGAATACATGTATATTAACAAATATATCAGTAAACCGGTTTTAGGTTTTGTCCCCCTTGACGGGGAATGCGCAAAATTGATCAAGCAGACTGGAATTGGCAAACTTTCGGATCCGGAGGATGCAGCAGCGATTGCAGAATTGCTGGGTGAAGCGTATTCGGATTTTAAAAGCGGCTTTGCTGATCATAAACCGGAATTGAGCGAGATCGAGAAATTTGATCGGATGCTTTTGACAAAAAAATTAGCAGAGCATTTGGACTCTATATGATTGATAAAACTGAAGGCAAAAGAATGAAGATCGAATCTTATTACGAAGACTTGTATCGGATTAAGGGAGAAAAGTCTTTTCGCGATGAAAAACACTATAAGGCTTTTGTTGATTTGCTGCCTCCTCAAAAAGGAGCCAGACTGCTCGATGTCGGTTGCGGGACAGGCTATCTTTTGAAATGGGCATATAAAAAAGGGTTTGAAGTTTACGGCATGGATATTTCTTCTGAAGCAACCCGGATAACCAGGAAAGTGGTCCCTGCCGCCAAGACCTTCCACCTGTCAGCTGAAAAAATGGATTTCGCGCCAAGATTTTTTGATGTTATTACCTCGATCGGAGTAATCGAGCATTTTCAAAATATCAAAGCCGGCTTGAGTAATATCCAGATGGTGGGAAAAGATAATGCGCTCTTCCTTCTGGTGATGCCAAACCTTGATTATATCGGATGGCTTAAAAAAAAGCGGAAGGGGACAAACCAGCAGGAAATGAGCGAGGCGCTTTACAGCCTCAAAGGATGGTTGCGAATACTGGATGAGGGCGGATTTAAGGTTCTTAAAATTTATAAGGACCCGTTTATCTGGAGAAGAATTGACGTATTCAGCGATTTAAGGCCGATCCTGATACTGAAAAGGTTTTTGTATAAGTTTTTCATGAAGATGGTGCCGATTAAATATACATATCAATTTGTTTTTTTATGCAAAAAACAGTGAGACGCGATTAATGGAGCGATTTAAATGAGGATTTTAGTGTTTACTGACAATTTCCCGCCTCAAGGTGGGGGGATTTCACGGTTTTTGGTCAATATCTGCCGTGAGCTTAGCTTAAGAGGAAATGAAATTGACGTTTTGTCCATTGCAGAACGAATAGGGGATATTCAACAAACTAAAACTCCTTACCGGGTATTTGGCTGTAAAAAATCAGCCCATTTTTCTTCGGTGCCGGTGTTTTTAAAGACCCTGGAGTTAGTCAAAAATAAATATGACCTGTTTTTTATGGGCGCTCTTCAGACCACGACTCTGATCGGGATGTATCTGATAGGCCATTTCTTCAAAATCCCATATGTTGTGCTGCTTCATGGTTTTGACATGGATTACTTTCAAAGCAAATTTTTCTTTGATCGTTTTTTCGCGGGTTTGTATCTTAAAAATGCAAGGTTGATTATGGTAAACAGCCTGGCAACAAGCCAGCGGGCAGTAGCAAATGGGGCCGATCCATCGAAGATAAAAGTGTTGAATCCCGGGGTTGATGCGAATTTCTTTCGCAAAAGAGATGATCTCAAAACTTATCGGGACAAACACGGATTAAACGGCAAGAAGGTGATTTTGACCGTTTCTCGTTTGGTAAATAGGAAAGGGCATAGATATGTTATTGAGGCCTTAGCCAGCGTGAAAAAAGAAATACCGGATGTACATTATCTGGTGGTTGGGGAGGGGCCGGAGCATGGAGAACTTGTTAGCCTTGCCTATAAGTTGGGGGTATCTAATGAGGTGAGCTTTATCGGCACTGTACCGGACGACGAACTTCCCATTTATTATTCGCTTTCTGAGGTATTTGTTATGCCGACCCTTTCTATGGGGAATAATTATGAGGGATTTGGGATGGTTTATATGGAGGCGAACGCCTGTAGTGTGCCGGTCATTGGCTCAAGAAGCGGGGGAGTATTTGATGCGATTGTTGATGGAGAAACCGGTATTTTAGTTGAAGAAAAAGATGTCTCTGGGATTTCTAGAACCATTAAATTGCTTTTACAGAACAATGTCCTGCGAGCCAAGATGGGAGAAGCCGGGCGCAGGCGCGCAGAAAAGGTTTTTTCCTGGGAAGTGGTTGGGAATAAGTTGGAGGGCTATTTAAATTCTATATTTAGAGGCAGGGAAAATGAATGTCTTAAGCAAAGTAAAATCTAAAATACATAAAGCTGTTTTAGGCAAATTAATAGCAAAAAAAGAAATCTCCCGACTTCTCATTGATGACGATATTTCTGTAAGATCATTAGCCAAGGTTTTTTCTGTGGTAGTTGAAAACGATAGTTCTCATGAGGAAAAAGAGTGGATTAAAAAAATAGAAAAGGTGAGAAATAGATTGAACGCCACATCCGATCGGTTTTTGATGGATGATCATGGGGCAGGATCTGCGGATTCCAGTTTGGCTCCCGGAGAAATGCGTCAGGGGAGGGTAGTGGCCAGAAGTATCGGGGAGTTCTGTCAAGAATCTTCAAAACCATATAAATGGGCATTTTTATTATTCAAGCTGATCAGGGAATTTCAGCCTTCGGTTTGCCTGGAGCTAGGAACAGCATTAGGCATTTCGGCAGCATATCAGGCGGCTGCCCTGGAACTGAACCAGCATGGAAAGATCGTGACCCTGGAAGGATCAGCTTCCCTGGCTTCTTTGGCCAGGGAAAATTTCGAAACGCTAGGCCTTGGAAGGGTCTCCGTGGTTGTTGGCCGATTCCAGGATACATTATCCGATGTTTTGCAAGAGAATGCGCCCATCGATTATGTGTTTATCGATGGCCACCACGATGAGCAGGCGACATTAGCTTATTTCAGGCAGGTGATGCCGCATTTATCAGACGGCGCGATCCTTGTATTTGATGACATTTACTGGTCTCCCGGCATGGCGCGGGCCTGGAAGACTATACAGAAGGATAGGAGCCTTAAAGTGTCTGTGGACCTATTAAGCGTTGGCATCTGTGTTTTTACCAGGTCGGGACAAGGAGATAGCAGGTATTTTAAGATCGAGATTTAAGGTTTTAATGATTTCTTATTTTTTCCCTCCTCGCGGAGGATCGGGAGTACAGCGGGCATTTAAGTTTGCCAAATATCTGCCGGAATTCGGATGGGAACCGATTATTTTAACGGTGAGTAATTTAGAAAAGAAAGAACTTGATCTTTCGCTGTTGGAAGGATCTGCCGGAGACATGCGGATCAGCAGGGCCTGGAGCTGTGAGCCGCACCGGTTTTTTGCCGGTTTGTCAAAGGGAGGGGCCGCAAAAAATCCAGCGCATATCTTTGGGAAAGTTAAGAACTTTCTTGGCAGTTGTCTTTTTATTCCGGACCGCCATATCGGCTGGTTCCCTGCCGCTTTTCTGCGTGGCATGAGAATTATTAAGGAGAATAAAATAGATGTGATCTATTCAACCAGCGATCCTTTTACCGGGCATTTGGTCGCTTACTTTCTGAAAAAAGTATCTGGTTTGCCCTGGATTGCGGAATTCAGAGACCCCTGGACGCAGAACGCCTTTTATCGCTATCCATTCAGATGCCGCCAGAAGATTGACGAATCGCTGGAGCGCCGCTTCCTGGCCGCAGCGGACAAGGTGGTCGTTACCTGCCGGGCCTTGATAGATAGTTGGATGCAAAAGTACCCAACCCTTGATAAAACAAAATTCATTGAGATCACCAATGGTTTTGACCCAAATGATTTTGAAGGATTATCGAGGAATAAACCCGACCAAGATAAATTCTCAATTGTCTTTGCCGGCCGCTTTAGCAGCGAAATAAATTCCTCTCCTTCTTTTTTCCGAGCTCTAGCCAATCTGATCGAAGAGAAAAGAAAACGAATAAAGTTTATTTTAGTTGGACATGCGGGAAATGAGGTCCATGATCTGATCCGCAAACTCTCTCTTGAGGGCGTAGTTGAGCTTGCCGGTTATGTTTCCCATCGAAGGAGTGTTGAGTATCTGCTGGGAGCGGATCTTCTGCTTTTGACGCGCAATCATGGGGATGGTCTTAATTTGACTTACCCGGGAAAGATCTTCGAATATTTAGCTGCCAGGAAACCGATCCTAGCTTTGGTTACTGAGGGTGCCACGGCAGATATGATAAGACGTATGCGGGTAGGGGTGGTGGTTCCGCCGGATGATATTCAGGCCATTACGGAAGCGATTTCATCTTTTTACGGCAAACATGAAAATGGGGCATCAATGTTGGATGCCAGGCCGAATCTAGATCAATTCGAGCGCCGCAATTTAACGCGTTCTTTAGCTCATTGTTTGAATAGTGCAGCAGCTGTCGGCTCAGAGGGAGTTGAGAAACATGGGTGAAAAGGAAGCGAAAAAATCCTTATCCCTTTCTGTGCTTATGCCGATCTACAATGAAGTTTATACCGTAGCTGAATGCATTGGGAGAGTATTAGAGGTGAAAAGCCCGTACATTTCAGAGATTGAGATTATTATGGTTGATGATGGTTCGACGGATGGGACAAGAGCGGTATTGCGCGAACTTAAACAAAAACATCCTGAAAAATTAATTTATATTGAACATGAAAAAAATCAAGGAAAAGGAGCGGCCATAAGAACAGCTATAGAAAAAGCAAGCCATGATGTTTGTATCATACAGGATGCGGACCTGGAATATAATCCCAATGATTATCACAAGATATTGATCCCTTTTATACAGGAGAATGCTGACGCAGTTTTTGGGTCCAGGTTTCTGGTGGGCGATTATACGCGTTTGCTTTACTTTCGACACGCGCTGATCAATCGGTTTCTGACCTTTTTGACCGGTATTATTACAGATGTCAATTATACCGATATGGAGACCTGTTATAAGGCGGTTCGCACCAGATTGCTAAAGTCCATCCCGTTGCGTTCCAATGGTTTTGATCTTGAACCCGAAATATCCATAAAACTTGCTAAAAGGGGGGCACACATTTTTGAGGTGCCAATTTGCTATTCCGGCCGGACCGTAGAAGAAGGGAAAAAAATTGGATGGAAAGACGGACTGCGGGCTTTTGCGGCGTTAGTCAAATATTGGATAGTAGATGATATTTATAAAAAGGATGAATATGGTTCAAATATTTTAACAGGCCTGACCCATGCGCCAAATTTTTGCGCATGGATGGCGGATGTTATCCGGCCATACCTGGGGAAAAATATTTTAGAAACCGGCGCAGGAATTGGGAATTTAACCAGATATTTTATCCCCAGAATTAAATATGTGGTGAGCGATATCGATGACAATTATTTGGATTATTTGCGGAATTACAGTAAAAATAAACCTTATCTCGAAGTGATGAGGATTGATGTAACCAGGCCCGACGATTTTGTTTCGATCGGCGGGAAACATGATACCGTTCTTTGCTTAAACGTTCTTGAACATATTGAAGAAGATGTCGCAGTCCTGCGAAATTTCCATTCAGCGTTAGGTCGCGGCGGCCGGGCAATAATTTTGGTGCCCCAACATGAATGGCTGTATTCATCGTTAGACCGTGTTCTGGGGCATCGCCGGAGATATTCATTGGAACGAATATGCAAGGTTATAAAAGAGGCAGGGTTTGAGGTAGAGCAAACGATTATGTCGTTTAATAAAATAGGCGTTCTAAGCTGGATAATAAATGGAAAACTATTAAGGAGGGAACATTTTTCAAGAATTCAGCTTAAGGCGTTAAATATATTTTGCGGCTTTTTTCGGCTGATCAATCCATTTTTGCCGTGGAACGGTTTATCGATTATCTGCATAGGGAAAAAGTTATAAGGAGTAATTATAAGCTATGTATCTGGTTGCCGCGTTTTTTATATGGTTTTTAAGCTTTGGTTTCTATTGTGTGACTCTGGCGCCGGCTGTTATTTGGGGTGACCCGGCAAAGCTTGTCAACTTTGCCTATCTCTGCCTCCTGAGAATTGACATCGGAAATCATGCCTTGCACAATCTTATCGGCAACCTATGGGGGCGTTTGCTATTTGCTGATTATGCTTTTGGCCAGAACCTTCTTTCCGCGGTCTTTGCCAGTTTAACCGTTTTCATGGTGTTCCTGATCGTTTATCGCCTTACAAAATCAATATTTTCTTCGATCGTATCTTCCCTGTCTTTAGCAGTGGCTCATACTTTTTGGTGGTTAGCGGTGGTTAATGAAAGTTACGCTCTGGTCTTCTTCTTCCTGGTCTTAGCCTTGCTGGGAGAGATCGTCTGGTTTCAAACTAAAAAGCAGGGATGGTTGTATTTGGCTGCTTTTAGTATTGGTATGGGCATCTCGGATCACTTTATGTTGGCAGTTCTTATTCCCGCCTTTATCATAGCAGCGCTAATTGATGATCCTTGGCTGATCTTGGATTATAAAAAGATATTATTTTCGTTATCGTCTTTTATTTTAGGAGCGGGCTTATTGCTATACCTATATATTTCGAATTATAGCCAGTATTCCTCTATTACTTGGGCTTATTTTGTTGACACAACCTATTTAGAAAGTATGGGCAAGATAGTGAGAGAACTTATAAGATATCCGCTGTACGTATTTTATCAATTCCCCTTAATAGGGTTTGTGCTGGGGATAATTGGTCTTTGGCAAAGCTTCAAGAACAAAGCTGGGATCTGCTGCCTTCTATTTTTGGCTTTTTTGGTCGATTATCTCTTTTCCGCTGTGTATATGTGGGAGCGGCAGCCAGAGATGATGGTCTTTGGCTATATTATCATTGCTATTTGGATCGGATTGGGAATTAATTATTTAGCAAAAAAGAATCCGCCGCTCGTTTCCAGATCCGGACCTATTTTGCTTTTGGGGATTATTTTTGTCCCGATAATGCTTTATTCCTGTGCGCCATATTTTGCGCAAAAAGCCGGCGGCAATGTTTTGCATATCCGCTCTCTTCCTTATCGGAATAATGATGAATATTTTTTAAATCCCAATAAAAGAGGTTATTTTGGGGCGCGCAGGTATGCGGAAGAGGTTTATAGAATTGTAGAGCCAGATTCCATGATCATTGCGGATTTTACGCCCTATGCCGTTTTACAATATTTACAGCTGGTGGAGAAAAAAAGACAAGATGTCGAACTGGTTTATACCTGGCCGGGCGCTAGGAATCCGATTGGCAAAGGAATAGTTGAGCAGAACATTCGAAAGCGTCCCATTTATCTTGTGGATATAGATGATTATCCCGATCTCTATAAAACGCCGGTTTTATCTAAGAAATATTCATTTGTTAAAACGGGGCCGATTTATCGGTTGGTAAAGAAAAAATGAATCGCACCAAAATAAATATTCTGGCGTATCTTTCTGTAACCTATGAGAAGAACTGGTACAGGGATCTGTTTAAAGCCTTGGTCGAGTCGGATCCGGATGTGATGGTCTTTGCCATAGAAAGACCGCTCACGCTTATGGGGGCACTTTTATCCCTTGGCAGAAAAGCAATGAGGCCCGCGGAAAAGGATACAAGCATTAAAAACTTTAAGCCGTTGTCCATAGTTCATGAACGCATTGCTTATGTGATAAGGCCGCTGGCATGGTTGAACAGGATAGTCATTGAGTGGCAAGTCCGACGAGTTCTCAAAGCTTATGGAGACTTAAATAAAATAAATGTTTCCTGGATCTTCCATCCATATCAGCTTCCCTATATAGATTATCTAAATCCCAAAGTAACAATATATCATGTCTATGATGATTATCATTGCCAGTCCAGGGATTTAGGAGCCATCCTCAAATTGGAGTCCTCGATCCTGTCCAGGGTTGACATTCTTTATTTAATATCGAAATTATTATTATCCAGATATTCACCCGTGCATAATAATATTCGGTTGATGTCCAATGGTGTTTCGGAAAAATTTTTGAAAAAAACATGCCACGATCATATTCCCAGCCAGCTATTAAAAAGCAAAAAACCTCGAATATGTTCATGGGGGTATATATCGGAGAGATTGGATTTTGATCTGATACTGAATCTCGCCCGGATGAATCCAAGATGGTCTTTTGTGTTTATTGGCGAATGTGCCAGGTCGTCCCAAATGAAGTGGAAAGGGATATTGAAAATATGCCCTAATATCAATCATATTGAAGAGATCGATTGGGACAACCTCCCTGCCTATTTGAACGCTATGGATATAATGTTTATCCCCCATATTATTAATGATTTTAATGCGGCCAGTTCCCCGGTGCGGCTTATAGAGGCGCTCATGACGGGGAAGCCGCTTATCACACCAAACCTGCCATACGGTGATGACTATAAAAATGTAATATACTTTGCCGAGACCCCCGAGCAATATTCTGCCGTCATCAACAGAATTATTAAACATGGAGAGGATCCCGCTTTTGCTGATCAAAGAGTTCAATATGCTAAAGAACAGTCCTGGGAGAATAAAGCAAAATTAATAAAGGAAGATATCATTAATTGTCTGTTTCGAAAAGCAGAGAGGAGCATGGCTGGCAATGGTTAGCAAAGGAAAGATATTATTTGTTTTTCAAGCGCCTTCTCCATTTATCACAAAAGATCTGGAAATATTGAAACGTCATTATGAAGTGACGCCTGTCCAATTTGACGGCATTGGGCAGGGTTTTACCTTGCTGCGGGAAATTCCCAAAAATGACCTGGTGTTTTGCTGGTTTGGCAAATTGCACGCTTTTGCCGCGATAGCCGTCTCAAAGCTCTTCAGGAAAAAGACGGTGGTTGTGGCCGGCGGAGATGATGTGTCGGCCCGCACACAGACCGGGAGGCCTTACGGGTTGTTTTCTTGCTGGTGGAAAGCGGCAATGGGACGTTGGCTCTTCAAGAATGCAGACCGGATCATTGCCGTTTCTGGGTTTGCTCGGGATGAATTATTGAGCAATGTGAATATTGACCGCGGCAAGCTATCGCTTATCCACCATGGTTTCGATGATGATGTTTTTAAGCTGAAGCATGGCGTAAAAGAAAAAATTGTCGTGACGATCGGAACGATCTGGGAAGAGGATTATCATAGGAAAGGATACAAATATTTTTTAGAATGCGCGAATTTATTGCCTGATTATGATTTTTTTCTGGTGGGGCCTAAAAGGGATAACATCCTTGAAAGAGCGAATATTCCCGGCAATGTGAAAGTGTTAGACAAAGGTTTATACGGTGACAAGTTGATTGGCTTGCTGAGCAGAGCTTCGGCCTACACTCAGTTTTCGGATTGGGAAACCTTTGGTTGTGCGGTTGCCGAAGCAATGTTGTGCGAGTGTGTGCCCGTGGTCACGCGATACGGTGCCTTGCCAGAAGTAGTGGGAGAATGCGGTCTTTACGTGCATTCGTTCGATCCCGAAGAGATCGCTAGGAAGATCAGAGAGGCGGCTGTGAGGCAGGACGAACTGGGGCCGAAGGCGCGGCAAAGGATACTCGATAAATTTCCATTAGAAAAAAGAGAGAGGGGAATGATTTGGGAGATAGAAAAACTGGTAAATCCGGCAAGACCAGAGCCGATATCTGCCAACGCTTACACAAAAGCAGACTACGCTAAAGTTGGATGCGGTGGTAGGTGCATCATTCGCGAATCGAGAGGGCGGGAGTTCCCATCCTATCATGAGGTGGAGTTTCAAAGGGCCGGGATATCTCCAGGAATGAGGGTCTTGGATATCGGTTGCGGCAGAGGGGAATTTGCAATATGGTGCGCGATACGTGGGGCTTATGCTGTCGGCATGGATCATTCAAAAGATGCGATCATGCTGGCCAATGAACTTGTAGAACATATCGATCGCGAAGACAACAGTTTCAAACAAAGGGTCTCTTTTGTCAACTCCGACCTCAAGAGATTGCCTTTTGAGGATCAGTCGTTTGACCGCATAGTTTCTTCGGCTGTTCTTGAGCATATTCATGACTGGGAAATACAGGAAATGCTCAAAGAATGCAGGCGTCTGCTTAAGAAGGAGGGATTGATCTATTTTGAGACGAATCCTAATCTATGGTATCTGAAATATGTATTTCCACTGGTTGCATTCACAAAGAATCATTCCCCCTTCCGTGGCAAAAAGACGGAAAAAGTAAAATATGTTTCCGCGGAGCACAACCATGTCAACGAACAAAGTGTTGTTTCTCTGCGGCGGAATCTAAAAAAGGCGGGTTTTAAAGGGAAGGTTTCTATCCTTAGAAGAAATTATCTTAAACTGGGGATGTTTAAAGAGAGATTCGGCGTTTTGGCGTGGATTTTATATCCGGCGGTTCTTTTTATGGATTGCTGTTTTCCATTTAATTTGTTTTTCGGTCTGAATATTTATGTACGGGCGAGGTCCAAAAAATAAGATGTGCGGTATTTGCGGGATATTGAATTTTGATATGAACAAAAAGGTGGAGCAAAAATTGATCCAGCGGATGTGTCGGAGCATGATCCACCGGGGCCCGGACGGCGAGGGATTCTATTTTGATCAAAATCTGGGCCTGGGACACCGGCGCCTGAGCATTATTGATCTTGAGGGTGGAAACCAGCCGATGTCAAATGAAGATGAAAGTATCTGGATCGTTCAGAATGGTGAGATCTACAACTATGTGGAAATGACCGAGATGTTAAAAAAGAAAGGGCATCATTTTAAAACTAAAAGCGATACTGAAGTAATTATTCATCTTTATGAAGAATATGGCGAGGAATGCTTAAGCTATCTAAACGGGATGTTTGCTTTTGCTATTTGGGACAGTAAAAAGAAACACCTGTTTGCGGCGCGGGATCGTATAGGGATCAAGCCTTTTTACTATTATGTTGACAAGCATCGCTTTGTTTTTGCCTCCGAGATAAAGGCAATACTCGAATTGGGATTTGTTGACAGAAACCCTAATTATAAGGCGATCGGTGATTATTTAAGATATACCTATTCGATCGATGATCAAACATTTATTAAGAATATAAAAAAGCTTTTGCCCGCGAATTATATTATGTTGAAGAACAATGATTTATTGGTGCGGCAGTATTGGGATATCCCTTCTTTTCAAAATGATTCACTTGACGAAGAAAGCTGCTCAGAAAAGTTGTCTCAACTGTTAAACGACGCGGTCAGACTCCATTTGCGGAGTGATGTTAAGGTGGGAGCACACCTGAGCGGAGGATTAGATTCAAGTTCAGTGGTGGCCCTGGCCAGCCAGAACCTTTCTTATCCCTTAAAAACCTTTTCCGGGGCATTTGAAGAAGGGAGAGAATATGATGAGCGACCCTATATTCATTATGTAGTAAAAAAATATGGAACTGATCATCATGAAGTAGTCCCAAAGGCTCAGGAATGCGTTAAGGCAATACCGCATTTGGTCTGGTTAATGGATGAACCCGCGGTGTCATCGGGTATTATCGCTCAATATTTTTTAAATAAGTTGATCGGCCAGCAGGTGAAAGTGGTTTTGGGAGGGCAGGGGGGCGACGAATTGTTCGGGGGATATTATCGGTTTCTTCCCTTGCTTCTTAAGGAATCGTTTATAAGGGGGAAAATTAATTTTGAAGCGGTAAAAAATATTTTAGGTTATCTCCGGATGGAAGGGCTTGGCAAAGTCATGCAAAAAATCAAGCGGCGGCAGGGGATGATGGGATTTATGATTCCTGAATTGACAGAGTTGTGCGATCAGGACCACGATCGGGCATCTTTTAAATCTATGAGGGAGATGCAGAACTGGGAGATTAAAAAATATTTGCCGGGGCTGTTGCAGGTTGAAGACAGGACCAGTATGGGCTTTTCGGTTGAATCAAGGGTTCCTCTGCTTGATTACCGCCTGGTTGAGTTTGCTGCTTCCATACCCTTTGGGATCAAAATGAAGAATTTTGAACTTAAATATCTGCTGAGGAAAGTCGCGGCTAATTATTTGCCCAGTGAAATTGTTGAGCGCAAAGGTAAGCAGGGATTTGTTTCCCCGATAAAAATATGGTTTAGGGGAGAATTGTTTTCTTTTGTTAATGATATTTTAGGCTCTAAAAGCTTCAAAGAACGAGGGCTTTATGAAACAAAGAAAATAGCAAAAAGATTGGATCAATTCCGCCAGGGGAAGATCGATTTTGCTGAAGAAATATGGCAGCTCCTCAATATTGAACTATGGCACCGGATTTTTATCGATCGGAGAGAATCATTATGCTGAGTATCTCGAAAAGCAAAGGCAAAGAACTGGTTTTTATCCTGTTATTGATAGCTATATCTTCTTTCCTGTTTGCTTATAAATTAGATTACGATTTGCCCAATATTTATAATGTAGATGAGGCATATGTGATCCTGCCCGCTTTAAGGATGGGCATGGGTAATTTTGACCCTATCAGTTACGTGTACGGTCCATTTTTCAAATATCTACTGGTGCTTATTTATGGGGCATATTATCTGGTTGGGCTGGCTCTTTTAAAATTCAGGTCTGCTGAAGAATTTGCGGTCGCTTTTTTTCGCGATCCCACCCCGATATTTCTACTTTCCAGGGCGCTTTCCGCTGCCGCGGGGGTTTTGACCGTTGTTTTGACCTATTTTCTGGGAAGGGATATGTATAACAAAAAGGTGGGCGTAACCGCGGCTTTATTTTTGATGGTTTCGCCGCTCTTCATCAGTTTTAGCCATCAGGCAAAAATGGATATGGTTCTGACGCTTTGTTTTACTTTGTCTTTCTATTTTATATACAAATATATGACGATGAGACAAATGAAATATTATATTATTGCTGGAATTGTATTGGGGCTTGCGGTAGCTTTAAAATTCCCGGCGGTTATGCTGTTTGTGCCATTTTTGTATGCGCATTTATCTCAAAAAAATTCACTTTTTAATAAAAAACTATTTTTGGGAATTATTTCAATCGCGTTTGGATATTTCATCGCAAATCCATTCGCCCTTTCAAATATTCCCAAAGTCATCAGCCAGGCACTTTTCTTTAAAGAACTTTATTCTTATAGCATGGGGGATCTGCCGCAGCCATTTAGCTATTGGTTTTATGGTATGAATGAAGCTCTGGGGGCAATTATCACCTGGTCTGGTTTGGCTGGCTTCATCTATTTGATTTTAAGGCGGCAAAATAAAGATATTTTGCTTTCGCTGGCAGTTATCGCCTTCTTTTTATCGGTGGGATTTTCATATTTTAAATCAATTCATTGGCTGTTGCCGATATTCCCATTATTTTTAATTTTAAGCGGGAATATTATATGGGATGCGGCTAAAAAGATGTTTGCCGAAAAAGGGATGCCTCTAATCATGGCTTTTATTATGGGGCTTTTTATTTTTCAACCATTAAGGTCATCTCTAATGGTTTTGTCGGATTATAACAAATTGGAAACCAGAACCTTGGCGCTTTGCTGGATTGAAAAAAATGTCCCGAAAGGTTCGAAGATCTTGATGGACCGGGGACGGTACCTGTCCTCTTTTAACGTGCCGCTAAAAAGGAGCAAAGCCAATTTGAAAAACTTACTGCTGCAAAGCCGGATCAGAAGCGGGGAATCAGATGGCTATAAGTTTAAGAAGGAATTGACCCTGGAGTTCCCTGATCTGGGTAAATATTATGAATATATGATGAAGGCGTTAAGAGAAAATGATGTAACTTATGATGTGGTCCCGATATTCCATGGAATTATTGCGGAGAAGGGAGCTCCGTTTGTCAGGGATAACTTAAAATCGCTGACCGATTATAAGCGGGAGGGAATCGAATATGTTGTGGTTAGCAGTATTTGTTACCTTACCTACAAGAAGCATGTTGAATCGGAAGAGGCGGTTCCGGAATTTGTAAAGAAATACAATAAATTTTACCAGGATCTGGATAAAAGCTGCAAATTGCTGAAAGTATTTTATGCGGATGGGATAAAGGCTAAGGGGCCGACCATAAAAATTTATCATATATGAAAATTGAAAATGAAGGTCTTATTGATCGGGGTTATCTAATAAAAAAACGTTTTCTTGAAATGTATAGGAGGGCAAATGCCGGGCATATCGCCTGTTCTTTATCCTGTACGGAGATTTTGGTCTTCTTACGATTTGGATGGATGAAAGAGGCGGATACGCTCATTTTATCCAAAGGCCATGCCGCGGCGGCGCTTTATTCCGTTTTAGCGGAATACGGAGTTGTCCGGGAAGATGAGATCAAGACCTTCTACCAGGATGGGACTTATTTTGGAGCGCATCCGCCGGCGAACAAAATAAAAGGCGTTCCTTTTGCAACCGGCAGCCTCGGGCACGGATTGCCGATCGCGGCCGGAATGGCTTTTGCTTCCCGACTAAAATGTGAAGATCGCTTGATCTTCTGCGTAACCTCAGATGGAGAATTGAACGAGGGAAGCATCTGGGAGGCGGCTTTATTTATTTCTCACCATAGGATTAATAATCTTGTCTGGCTCATTGACAGGAATAATATTCAAGGTTTTGGCAGATCGGATGAAGTGTTGGGGCTGGAACCGTTGGATAAAAAGCTTAGATCATTTGGATTTTACGTCATTTATGCGGACGGGCATGGTTACGATTCATTATTGATGGCAAAAAAAGAATGTTTAGCCAACCGCGATTCGCTCCAGCCGCAAGTCATTATTTGCAGAACGATCAAGGGGAAAGGCGTAAGTTACATGGAAGATACGGTGGATTGGCATTATTTGCCGATGGACAATGAGCAGTACAGATTAGCATTGGAAGAACTGACTTTGGATTATAACAGGCAAAAAAGGGAACGAATATGAGAAAAGAATTCGCCCGGGCGATGGTTGGTTTGCATAAAGACCATCCGGAATATATTTTTTTGACGGGGGATCTTGGCTATATGGCTCTGGAGAAGGTAAGAGATATCTATCAAAAAAAATTCATCAATGTCGGGGTGGCGGAACAAAATATGGTTTCTTTTGCGGCGGGACTTGCCTATGAAGGATTCGTTCCCTGGGTCTACAGTATCGCTCCGTTTGCAATCTTAAGACCTTACGAGCAGATCAGAAATGATGTCTGTTTGCATAATCTCCCCGTAAAGATTGTAGGCAACGGCGGGGGATATGGTTATGGAATTATGGGGGCAACACACCATACACTGGAAGATATTGCGGTGATGCGTGTTTTGCCGAACATGAAAGTTTATGTGCCTTTTATAGCTTCAGACGTTGAAGAGGCGGTGCGGATGATGGCGGATGATCCATCTCCAAACTATTTACGATTGAACCTTGCAGCGAAGCTTAACCATACAATCGAAAGCTTCCAGCAATGGCGGAAGGTCAAGGATGGAAAAAGGGTTATTATTATCGGTACCGGCCCGGTTATCGGCAATATCTTAGACATTCCTGACCAAAGCATCATCGATGATTGTGAGATCTGGTGCGTTGGCATATTTCCGATTCACGAACTTCCCCTGGAATTGGTTTCCAGTCTGGCGGGCAAGCGCATGGTCTTGACCATCGAAGAGCATTATGGTCAATGCGGATTAAATGAAACTATCTCCCGGCTTTTATTAAGTACCATCAGTCATCCCGTAATGTTCAAAAGTCTCCATGCGAAGGGTTATCCTTCCGGCAAAGTGGGGAGTCAGAAGTGGCATCAGGAAGAGAATGACCTGGCCGGGGAGAGCTTAAGGAGGATCATAAAGGAATATGTTCATAACTAATCCTGATAAGAGATTGGAAGCAGGGATAATTGAGTTAGAGGGACCGATCGTGGTTTTTGGGGCAGGGGGATTTATCGGAGCAAATCTGATGAGGGCCATCTTAAAAATCAGGCAGGATTGCTACGGAGTGACCCACCAGGATTCGCTTCCGTGGCGCATGAAGGATTTGCCTTTGAAGAATATCGTTCGTGCCGACCTAAATGATCCTTCGACAGTCTCAAGTATTATTGATCAATATGGTTTTAGGACCATATTTAATCTGGCTGCTTACGGCGGATATTCTAAACAGAATGAGGTTGACCTGATTTACAGAACCAATGTGCTTGGGGCAGTTAATCTTTTGGAGGCGGCATTACGCAGAGGATTTTCCGCCTATGTCCATACCGGATCATCTTCTGAATATGGCTTGAATTCAGCGGCGCCTAAAGAAAATGACAGACTGATGCCGAACAGCCACTACGCTGTTTCTAAGATCGCCAATGCCTTTCTCCTTCAATATCTTGGCGGAGTGAAAAGCGCTCCGGTTATAAACTTGCGGCTTTATTCCGTTTATGGGCCTTTTGAAGAGCCGGACAGATTGATTCCCAGACTTATTGAATATGGCATGCGTGGGACTTTCCCTCTGATGGTTGAGCCGGAGATATCCCGTGATTTTGTCTATGTTGACGATGCCATCGAAGCGATGGTTTTGGCGGCGACGACCGGCGTTAAAAAGATGCCCGGTGGCTCGATCAATATCGCGACCGGGAAAAAAACCAAGATCAGGGAAATAGTGCAAACGATCGGGGAAATATTCGAGTTGAAGATGGAGCCGGTTTGGGGCGGTATGCAGAATAGAAGCTGGGACCTGAAAGAGTGGTACGGAGATCCGTCGCTGACCAAGCAGCTCTTGGGATGGGAAGCAAGGACCTCTTTGAAAGAAGGGCTTCTGAAAACGCTTGACTGGACCAGGGGTCAGGGAGCCGCCCTGTTTGCTCAGGCGGGAGCGTTGTTGCCCGCCCCGAAAAAAATCTCTGCCGTTATCGCGTGTTACAGGGACGGCCAGGCCATACCGGTCATGTATGACCGTTTGACAAAAGTATTTGCACAAATGAAAGTGGATCATGAAATCATATTTGTCAATGACGGCAGCCCGGATAATTCTAATGAGGTTTTACAAAATATCACCTTAAAAGACAGAAGAGTCATAGCCATTGAGCATTCGCGCAATTTCGGCTCACAAAGCTCTTTTTTGAGCGGCATGGAAATTGCCAGCGGAGATGCGGTAGTTTTACTGGATGGTGACCTGCAGGATCCGCCAGAAATTATTCCCGAATTTTATAAGAAGTGGCTGGAAGGTTACGAGGTGGTGTATGGCCGCCGCGTCAAAAGAGAGGCGACAAAGTTGTTGAATGCTTGTTATAAAACATTTTATAAAATATTTAGGGGAATGGCCTATATCCCCATGCCGCTTGATGCGGGTGATTTTTCATTAATAGATAGAAAAGTGGTGAATGAATTAATTGCTTTGCCCGAAACCGATCAATTTCTGCGGGGGCTAAGGGCCTGGGTGGGCTTTAAACAGACCGGGGTCGATTATGAGAGGCCGGAGCGCTTGTTCGGGGCAACGACCAATAATTGGCGCAAAAATATCTGGTGGGCGAAAAAGGCGATTTTCTCTTTCAGTTTTGTCCCGCTGGAGATCTTAAGCTATTTTAGCGTGGTCTTAACCGGGATATCTTTTCTCGCCCTCATGGGCCAGATCATTGCCAGGATCTTTATGCCAAGTATTCCACAGGGGATAACGACCGTTATCGTTCTTATTCTTTTTTTCGGGGGGATACAGATGCTGTCGATATCGGTGATCGGTGAATATCTAATGAAAATATTTGAAGAAGCCAAAAAAAGGCCAAAATTTATCCGTAAAGCGATATGGTGCGAGGGCCAGCATTACCGGACCGCTGAAAAGATCAAAGAATTGCTGCGAGGAAAAGAGCGATGGATGAAGGGATAAAATATAACACGAAACGTTGTTTGTTCTGCGGGGAGGGGGAAGATGCGGCTGAATTATATCCTCGAACATTCGAACCTGAGGACCTAACGCCGGAGATCTTCTCAGCGCGGCGCGTTACAGAACATTTTCATTATAAAATTGTGCGCTGCCGGCACTGCGGGCTTGTATTTTCAAGAGAGATCCTTCCGGACGATGTTTTGGCGCGCTTATATTCCAGCAGCAGGGTGACATTTGATGAATATACCGGCATTATCCGGGAAGATTACTGGCGCCATCTTAGCCCTTTTTTAAACGAGATCAATAAAGGTTCTGCGCTTGAGATCGGCTGCAGCAGCGGTTTTTTCCTTGAAAAATTATTAGAGGAAGGCTTTAAAAATGCATATGGATGCGAGCCAAGCATCGAAGCTATAGGAAAAGCTCCGCCTTTGATAAAAAAGAACATTTACTCCGGTTTTTTTAAAAATGGGATATACCAAAAAAACAGCTTCGATCTGGTATGCTCTTTTCAGACGCTTGATCATCTGAGCAATCCCGATGAGATCATTGAAATCTGCCACAATATTTTAAGGCCCAATGGAATAGCGTATTTCATCGTTCATGATGTTGACAGCTTGCAGGCCAGAATACTGCGCGATAGATCCCCGATCATAGATATTGAGCATATATATTTATTCAATAAAAAAACACTAAAAAAACTATTTGATAGGGGGAAATATAAGGCGATCAAGGTTTCAGATATGAAGAACAGTTACCCTTTAAGTTACTGGATAAAAATGCTTTCTCTGGGTGGATTTGGCGATACTTTAAAAAATGTTGTTGAAAGGACGAGAATCGGATCGATCTCCCTGCCGATCGCGGCCGGCAACATATTTATTATTGCAAAACCTATGAAGGAATAAAAATAAATGGAAAGAAAAATATCAATAATTATTCCGGTTAAAAATGAGAATAAATATGTATTAAAATGCTTAGCCTCTGTCTTTGACCAGGAAGGGATATTTGCTGATTATGATGCCGAAGTGCTGATCATCGATTCGCTGTCCAATGATGGTTCGGTCAATGAAATAAGAAAATGTTATGGGGGTCGAGTGAAGATCATCCAAAACCTCAAACAGACAACTGCCGCCGCTTTCAATCTTGGGATCAAGGATAGCCGGGGGGGAGTGATCTTTATCGTTAGCGCCCACAGCAGACTGGCAAAAGATTATTTAAAGACCTGTCTGCATGTGCTGGCAGAGACCGGGGCGGATTGTGTTGGAGGGGCTATGCGTCCTATTTCTGAAAGCCTGTTTGGGAAAGCAATTGTTGGAGCGCATTACAGCATTTTTGGTTTGGGAGGCGGCAAATTCCATGATCCAGAATATTCCGGGTATGTGGATACCGTCTACATGGGGGTGTATCGCAGGGAGGCTTTTAATAAAGCGGGCTGGTTTGATGAGGCATTGGTCAGGAACCAGGATATAGAATTTAATTCTAGATTGCGCCGGGCCGGTGGCAAGATCTTTCTTTCTGATCAGATAGTTTCTTCTTATTATTGCCGTTCTGATTTATATGATTTATGGAAACAGAATTATGCTAACGGTTATTGGAATGTGATAACCATTAAAAAGAGTCCCGGGTCTTTGTCACTGCGCCATTTTGTCCCATTATTATTCGTGGTTACTTTGGGGTTGGCTTTGGTCTTAGCGCTATTTCATAAAATAGGATTTTATTTAGTATCGGCAATTTTGCTAAGCTATACATTTTTGGCCGTTATTTTTACGCTTCAGCAGATTCCCCGGATAGGTTTGGCGGCGAGCCTGCTTTTGCCGGTTGTTTTTGCGGTACTGCATATAAGCTACGGAATGGGAAGCGTCTGGGCCTTAACTTCTCTGTCTTTTGGATGGGAAAAAGATGTCTTGGACATTAGAAAAAGAGAAATAGTTGCATGATAAAGTTAAATACTATTTTTAAAATATTAATAAGTTTTACTCTTTTGTGGCTGGTTTTAAGACAGATAGATGTTAACCAGCTTGTGAGTGTTATCCAAAAGGCTAACCTTTTTTGGGTGCTTTTATCCTTGTTTTTTTATTTACTAATTATTCTAGTCGGAGTGGTTAGGTTGAGTATTATCTTGGATCCCGGATCAAAAAGGCGTCCTGGTTATTTATCACTGCTCGAAGTTTATTGGATAGGAATGTTTTTCAGTTTGGTATTGCCGGGTCAGGTAACCGGCGATGTGGTTAAGGCTTATAAACTTACTAATCGATCGGGCAAGGCGGTTGAATCTGCGACTGCGGTCATCATGGACAAGATGATAGGAATGACTTCAATGGTTTTTCTGGCGAGCTTGGTCTTGGCCCTGGGGTTTTATTCATTGGATCTTTCGCTGGCAGGCAGATCGGTTGTTATTTTGTTGTTAGCATGCGCGATCTTTTATTTTGTTATATTTAATAGGGGATTAGCGCGAAGATTGGGATTTTTAACTCAACTATTCAAGCGTTTAAAGCTTGACCGTCTGCTCCGTGATATTTATTTCAGTTTTAATATTTATCGTCATCATCTTGATATATTGGGCAAGGCCTTCTTGATATCACTGATAACCAGTCTGATGACGTTCATCGGAAGTTACTTTCTTGGACGAGCGGTGGGCATAGATCTTCCTTTGGTCAGCTTTTTTATCTTAATTCCTTTGATATCTGTTATCTCGGTTTTACCAATTTCAATTTCCGGGGTGGGCCTGCAGGATGGCGCATACGTATATTTCTTTACTCAGTTGGGCGTGGACCCGGCCCGGGCATTGGGGATGTCGCTGCTTTCGCATATCCTAAGGTTTACAGTAAGTTCGTTTGGCGGAATAGTTTATTTGAATGAAAGGAAGTAATGGCTAAAATAAAATTTGCGCTACTGGGCTGCGGAAGAATTTCGAAAAAGCATGCCGAGGCTTTGGCGGCGCTTAAGGGTGCCGAACTGGCGGCGGTGTGCGATCTTGATGAGGAAAAAGCCAGGCAAACAGGCGAAAAGCTGGGCGTGCCTCATTATTTAAATTATGACGTGATGCTTTCTAAAGAAGAGGTCGACGTGGTAAATATTTTAACTCCCAGCGGAATGCATGCTGAACATACGATTGGGATTGTCAGTGATTATAAAAAGCACATCGTTTGTGAAAAGCCGATGGCTCTAACGCTGGAAGATGCCGACAGGATGATAAGGGTTTGCAATGAAAACGGGGTAAAACTATTTGTGGTTAAGCAGAATAGATATAACTTGCCGGTAATCAAACTCAGAGAGGCGATTGAAAAGCAAAGGTTCGGTAAATTAGTTTTGGGGACGGTGAGGGTTCGCTGGTCCAGAGACCAAAAATATTATGACCGGGACAGATGGAGGGGCACCTGGGCGTGGGATGGAGGGGTCTTAGCAAATCAAGCCTCTCATCATATTGATCTGCTTGAATGGATGATGGGAGAACCCATAGAAGTATCGGCGGCAATAACCACCCGGCTGGTTAATATCGAGGTGGAGGATACAGCGGTTGCTACCATCAGATTTGCAAATGGAGCTTTGGGCGTAATAGAAGCGACCACTGCCACCCGGCCCAGGGACCTGGAAGGGTCGATTTCGATTCTGGGGGAAAAAGGCACCGTCGAGATCGGAGGATTTGCCATGAATGAGATGAAGGTATGGCAATTTGCTGATGAGACGCCCGAAGATCGTGAGGTGATGGGCAAATTCAGGGAAAATCCTCCGAATGTTTACGGGTTTGGACATGTTCGCTATCTTCAACATGTAATTGATTGCCTAAAAAACCATAAAAAGGCCATGGTGGATGGTTTGGAAGGGAGAAAGTCGCTTGAGTTGATTACGGCTCTTTATGAATCCGCTGAAACCGGCAAATTTGTCAAGATCGAGAAGGCAAGCGGTAAATGTAAATTGGGGGTAAAAAATGACTAATTATAAAATTCATCCAAATGTAAAGCTGGGGAAAAATGTAAAAATTGGGGAATTTTGCATTATCGGCTTGCCTGCTAAGTTACAAGCCGAAGAAGAAATTGAAACGATAATCGGGGATGACTCGGAAATAAGATCGAATACCGTGATCTATGCCGGCAACGTAATCGGCAAAAATTTCCAAACCGGTCATCACGTCCTTATCAGAGAAAGCAACCGGATCGGGGATAATGTGTCGATTGGCACCGGTTCCTGCGTGGAGCATCATGTTGAGATCGGAGATAATGTTCGGATCCATTCTAAAGTATTTATTCCTGAATATTCTCTTTTAGAAGAAGGATGCTGGCTGGGCCCGGCGGTGGTGTTGACCAATGCAAAATATCCTTGCTCCGCCAGGGTCAAACAAAATCTTAAAGGCCCTAGAATTTGCAGAAGGGCCAAATTGGGCGCCAATACCACGGTCTTGCCGGGATTAGTTATTGGCGAGAATTGCCTGGTTGGAGCTGGGTCGGTGGTGGTGAAGGATGTCCCTGCTCATAAAATTGTGGTTGGTAATCCAGCCAGGATAATCGGAGGTGTGAACGAAAAATATGAATATGAATTCAATTGATGAATCAATCAAAATACCTTTTATGGATCTTTCTGCCGGATTGGTCCGGATTTATTCGGAAATAATGAATAAAATTCGTACGATTATGGAAAAATCTCAATTTATTGGCGGGGAAGAAGTTGATAATTTTGAAAAAGAGTTCGCCGGCTATTGCGGGGCAAAACACGCAGTTGCCTGCAGCAATGGGACCGATGCTTTGATTTTAATATTGAAAGCCTTGGGAATAGGCAGAGGAGATGTGGTAGTAACCGTTCCGAATACCTTTATCGCAACTGCTGAAGCGATTACGGCGGTCGGTGCCAGAGTGGCATTTGTGGATGTGGATGAAAAGTATTATACGATGGATCCCCAGAGGTTGAAGCAGTATTTAATTGAACGCCGCGAAGGAAATGTGAAGGCGATCATTCCTGTCCATCTCTACGGTCAGATGGCGGATATGGAAAATATCAGCGAGATCGCCCGTGAATTTGGGGTCAAGGTGATTGAGGACGCCGCCCAGGCCCATGGCGCTGAATTGAAATGCAAACGGCCGGGATTTTTTGGCATTGCGGCGGCCTTTTCATTCTTTCCCGGGAAGAACCTGGGGGCTTTTGGTGATGCGGGCGCGGTTGTGACCAACGATCCGGAGCTTGCCGTCAGGATCAAGATGCTTTCGGATCATGGAAGGACCAGGAAATATGAGCACGAGATCGAAGGATACAATTGTCGCATGGATGCAATTCAGGCTGCCATTTTGAGGATCAAGTTAAAGCATCTGGAAGAGTGGACTGATTTACGAATTGCCAAGGCGGATTTATATGATGTACACCTCAATAGAAAAAAGATTTTGCGTCCGTCAAGAAGAAAGGATGCGAGGCATGTTTTTCATTTGTATGTTATTCGGTTGAAGGAAAGAGAAAAAATCCGAAAGAATCTTTTGAAAAGAGGCATAGCGAGCGGCGTCCATTATCCGATACCTTTACATTTACAACCTGCTTATAGATATCTTGGATATAAGGAAGGCGATTTTCCGGTATCCGAAAAAATGTCCGAAGAAATTCTCAGTCTTCCTTTGTGGCCTGAGATCGACGAGAAGAGAATAAAATACATCTGCGGCAATATTAAATGAAAAAGAACTTGACAAATTGTATCAAAAGTGTACAATTTACGTGTTCGGCCCAGCTGGGCACCAGAAGGCGTTTATCTATAGTATTCTATAGTTAAACGCCTTTTTTATTGGCTGAATTAAGGCCTGACTGAAGAAGCAGAGGGCCCCCCCGATGTCACATCGGGGAGGGCCCTTTTTGTTTAATAAGGAGTGGTGGAAATGAAAATTTGTGTTATCGGGACCGGTTATGTGGGATTGGTGACGGGCGCCTGCCTGGCCAATTTGGGCAATGATGTGGTCTGTGTGGATAATAATCTTGAACGCCTCGCGCTTCTAATGAAAGGTGAAGTACCGTTTTATGAGCCCGGATTGCCGGAATTGGTTTTGAGGAACCAGAGAGCAAAGAGGCTCAGCTTTGCTTCGGATCTGGATTTTGCGGTTAAACGGTCAACCATGATTTTCATTGCGGTTGGAACTCCCCCCAGGGCTAATGGGGAAGCGGATGTTTCTGCGGTTTGTGAAGTAGCCAAAGCAATTGCCTGTGCCTTGAAGGAGAACAAGAAGTTTAAGGTGATCGTTAATAAAAGCACCGTTCCGGTGGGAATGGGGGACATTGTCACCAAGATCCTGGTCAGGAATCGCGTGCTCGCAAAATATTTTTCGGTGGTTTCCAATCCCGAGTTCCTGCGGGAGGGATCCGCCATCAGCGATTTCATGAATCCAGACCGCATTGTGATCGGAGCTTCTAATAATCGGGCATTCAATGTGATCACGGAGTTGTATCGTTCTTTGAATGCCCGGATCATTTTTACCTCGGTTAAAAGCGCGGAGCTCATCAAGTATGCTTCCAACGCTTTCCTGGCCACCAAAATATCTTTTGTCAATGAGATCGCAAATATCTGCGAGAGGTTGGGATCGGATGTGGCCGAGGTGTCGTACGCCATGGGGATGGACCGAAGGATCGGCAGGGAATTCCTGAACGCGGGGCTTGGTTACGGCGGCTCCTGCCTGCCAAAAGACGTTTCGGCCTTGATCCATCTCGCCCGCGGTGCGGGTTATCAGCCGCAGATCCTGAATTCGGTCAACAAAGTGAATGAACGCCAGATCGGGGTGTTCATAGATAAAATTGTCAGGACCTTGAAAGGCATCAGGGGAAAAAGGATCTCGATTTTGGGTTTATCTTTCAAACCCGAAACCGACGATATGCGTGAAGCCCCCTCTTTGAAGATAATTCGTGGGCTGCTGAAGCGGGGCGCGCGGGTTACGGCGCATGACCCGGCCGCGGAAAAAAATGCCGGGAAGCTTATTCCCCAGGTCGCTTACTGCCCGGGAGTCTACGACGCGATTGCCGGGGCGGACGCGATAGTTTGCGTCACGGAGTGGCCTGAATTCCGGGATATTGACCTGGAAAAGGCGCGCAAATTGGTCAGGAAACCATATCTTTTTGACGGCAGGAATATTTATGAACCCAGACGCGTCAGGGAAACAGGATTTAAGTATATAGGAGTGGGACGATGAAAATTCTGATCACCGGGGGAGCGGGTTTTATCGGTTCGCATTTGTGCGATTTCCTTATAAAAGAAGGATTTGAGGTGATTTGTATGGATAATATGATCACCGGCAGAGAGGAAAATATTCGCCAGCATTTTGGTAAGCCGGAATTTACTTTTATTCGCCATAACGTATCGGAGTATATAAAGTATGAAGGGAAAATAGATTATATCCTGCATTTTGCTTCTCCGGCCAGCCCGAACGATTATCTGGCTCATCCCATTCATACCCTGAAAGCCGGGTCACTGGGGACATTGAATACTTTGGGATTGGCCAGGGAAAAAGGGGCAAAGTATTTGCTGGCCTCGACCTCGGAAATTTACGGCGATCCCCTGATCTCTCCCCAATCAGAAGATTACTGGGGCAATGTCAATCCGACCGGGCCGCGCAGCGTTTACGATGAAGCAAAGCGTTTTGCGGAAGCCATGACCCTGGCTTTCCGGCGGACGCACGGGCTGGACGTCAGGATCGCCCGGATATTCAATACCTATGGGCCGCGGATGAGGAGAAATGACGGGCGCGTTGTCCCCAATCTTATTGCCCAGGCGTTAAGCGGAGAACCATTGACCGTTTACGGGAATGGCACGCAAACGCGGAGCTTTTGTTTTATTGAAGACATGGTGCGGGGAATATATAAATTGATGCTGTCGAATGTCCACGAGCCGGTCAATCTGGGAAATCCGGAGGAAGTGACGGTGCTTGAATTCGCTAGACTGATCAAGCGCTTGACGGGAAGCAAGAGCCGGATCGTTTTTAAAGCTTTACCTGAGGATGACCCCAAACAGAGAAGGCCTGACGGCACAAAGGCCGCGGCAAAGTTAAATTGGGAATCAGAGATAAAGTTGGAAGAGGGATTAAAAAGGACCATTCACTGGTTTCAACACGAAAAGGAGCATCATTTTGGGACTGTACTTAATTGAGATCGCGCTGGCGTCTTTTGTGATCGCGCTGGCATTGACGCCATTGGTCAGGCTTTGGGCTTTGAGAACGGGAATAATGGATATACCCAATCAGCGGAGCCTGCACTGCCTGCCGGTCGCGAGGTGCGGAGGCATTGCCATATATTTTGCCTTTGCTTTTCCGGTGATTTATGTAATGGGCAGCGACCCACGCCTTTTTTATCTGTTCCTGGGAGCGAGTGTTGTATTTTTGACGGGACTGATAGACGACATAAAGGGGCTTTCGCCTCTTGCCAAACTGGGCGGGCAGGGGTTGGCGGCGGCGATCCTGATAGCCGGAGGAGTGAAGATCGGTTTCTTGCCGGAGGCGGTCGCCATTCCTTTGACCGTTCTCTGGTTATTGGGCGTGACCAATGCCCTCAATTTACTAGATGGGATGGATGGGTTAGCCGCCGGAGTGTCCGCGATCGCTGCCTTATTCTTTATTATTCTGCTTTTCGGGAAAATGGATATGAGCGTTTTGCCGGCAGCCTCCGCCCTGGCGGGCGCCTGCCTCGGTTTTTTACTTTTTAATTTTCACCCGGCCAGGATATTTATGGGAGATACAGGCAGTATGTTCCTGGGATTTGTTCTCGGTTCATTGGGAGTGATGAATACATTTAAAAGCAGCGCCCCTTTGCAATTGTTTGTGCCTGTAATAATTCTCGGAGTTCCAATATTTGACACATCACTTGCGATACTCCGGCGCCTGTGGCGAAGGAAACCGCTTTTTGAGGCGGATTGTGATCATTTCTACGAATGGCTCTGGAAAAACCGGCTATTGGGATATCGAAACATTGTCATTATTACTTATTTTGTTGGTTTGGTTTTGGGTTTTGCGGCTCTGTTTATGGGAGGTATGTAAAAATGCCGAACTCTAACCGGTTAGCGGTTTTAGGGGGCAACCCGACTTTTTGGGAAAAGATCCCGATCTGCCGGCCGACCCTGCCGGCCTTTGAAGAACTAAGCGAGAGGTTTTCGGAAGTCCTTGATACCGGGCAGATCACCAATGGCAAATATGTAAAAGAATTTGAGAGAAAATGTGAAGAATTTATGGGCGCGGGTAATGCGGTGGCGGCGGCAAACTGCACCAGCGGATTAATGCTGACCTTTAAAGCGCTGGGACTCGCCGGAGAAGTTATTGTGCCCAGTTTTACTTTTTCCGCCACGGTGCATTCGCTTTTATGGAACGGGCTCAAGCCGATTTTTGTGGATTGCGATCCCGAAACCTTCAATCTAAACGCGAATCAAATTGAAAAAAAGATAACAGCCAAAACCTGCGCCATCCTGGGGGTTTACATTTTCGGCAATCCGCCCGAAATATTGAAACTGGAAGAGCTAGCGACTGAATACAACCTGAAACTTGTTTTCGATGCCGCGCATGCCTTCGGGGCGAAGTATCATGGAAGATTCGCCGGCAACTTTGGGGACGCAGAGGTCTTTAGTCTAAGCCCCAGCAAACTGCTGGTGGCGGGGGAGGGAGGCATAATTACCACCAACGATGATGAGCTGGCGAGAAGGTTAAGAATCGGGAGAGATTATGGCAATCCGGGAGACTATAACTGTGAACTGGTCGGTTTGAATGCCCGCTTGACCGAGTTCAATGCCATCCTGGGCATCCGGAGCCTGAAAGATTTGGAAATCAATGTTTCGAAGCGAAATCGGCTGGCTGAGATATACCGCTTCTTTTTGGGGACCCTTCCCGGCATTGCTTTTCAAAAGATAGAGGAGGGGTTGAGATCCACCTATAAGGATCTTTCCATTTTGATCGATCCTGAAAAATTTGGTTTAGGCCGGGATCTGGCTGCTTTTTGCCTCGAGAAGGAAAACATTTCCACCAAAAAATATTACTTTCCTCCCGTGCATCTGCAGGACGCCTGCCGCTCGGTTTGCGGAGAGAATGAGGGGGAATTGCCTGTTACCGAACATCTTTCGCGGAATATTTTGAGTCTTCCCCTTTATTCGCACATGAGCGACGAAGAGGCGGTAAAGATCTGCGAGGCCATCCAGAAAATTCATGAAAACCGGGAGAAAATAATTAAGTATTTGAGTCTTAATTCATATGCGGAAGTTAAAGTTTAATAGTTATAAATTATTGCTGGCGGTCATTGACGCGGGAATTCTTAATTTCTCGATGTTCTTTTCCTTTCTCATCCGCTTTGACGGCCTTATTCCGAGCGGCTATCTGAACAGTTATTTATTGACCGCCCTTCCCGTGACCCTTGCCAACCTGATGGTTTTCTTCCTGTTTGGTTTGTACAGCCAGATCTGGGCTTATGCCAGCATCGCTGCCTTGCTTTCAATTGTTTACGCGGTTTCTATTGGATCGGCTCTGGGATTTGCCATATCATTTTTCTCGGGAACGCTGCGCTACCCTTACACGGTCGCGGTGATAGCCTGGCTGCTTAATCTGCTGCTTATTGGCGGCAGCAGGTTTATCTGGAGGGTGACGCGGGAAAAGATTCTTCCGGATACCAAATCGAACGGCAGACAAAAGAAAGTATTAATTGTTGGCGCGGGAGATGCGGGTGAATCGATCCTGCGCGAAATGATCAGAGCCAAGAACTGTTATCATCCGGTCGGGTTGATAGATGATAATCCCGCCAAAAAAGGGATGTCGATCCATGGCATAAGAGTTTTGGGCAGGCGGGAAGAGATCCCGGCCTTAGTAAAAAAGAAGAAAATCAACGAAGTGATCATTGCCATGCCGGCCGCTTCGGGCGCGGAAATAAAAAAGATAGTCTCGGCCTGCCAGCAAGCGGGAGTTAAATACAAAACTTTGCCGCCAATTTATGAGTTGATCGACGGGAAAGTTTCTATAAATCATATCCGGGATGTGAACGAAGAAGACCTGCTCAATCGGGAGCCGATCAAATTCGACTTTGATGAGATAAAACCGGGATTTGAAGGGAAAACGGTATTGGTTACCGGCGCGGGCGGGTCGATTGGCTCCGAAATCTGCCGGCAGGTATCAAAATGCAATCCCAGGCAGCTTCTGCTTTTAGGGCAGGGCGAAAACAGCATTTATCACATTGACCTTGAACTCCAGGAAAGCACGCCCTCCTTTGAACTGACGCCGATCATTGCCAATGTGCAGGACAGGCAGCGGATCGATCAGATCGTGAGGACATATCGTCCGGACATGGTTTTTCACGCCGCCGCCTATAAACATGTCTGGCTGATGGAGCGGAACCCGGAAGAAGCGTATAAAAACAATGTGGTGGGCACCAGGAATGTGGCGGAAGCTTGCCTGACCTATGGAGTGGACCGCTTTGTTTTGATTTCGAGCGATAAAGCAGTGAAACCGACTTCGGTGATGGGAATATCCAAGCGGCAGGCGGAGAGATTAATCCTTCATCTTCAAGGTAAAGGAAAGACCAAATTCCTGGCCACTCGTTTTGGCAATGTCATGAACAGCCGGGGAAGTGTTATCCCTCTTTTCAAGCGGCAGATTGCCCGCGGAGGGCCGATTACGGTCACCGACCCAGGAGTGGTTCGTTTTTTTATGACCATTCCCGAGGCGGTCCAGCTGGTGCTTCGCGCGGCCCTGATGGGCAAGGGAGGGGAAATATTCGTGCTGGATATGGGTGAGCCGTTAAGGATCGCTGACCTGGCCAAAGAGCTGGTCCATCTTTCCGGATTGGAAATTGATCGGGATATCAAGATCAACTATATCGGTTTAAAACCCGGGGAAAAGATGTCCGAGAAGCTGTGGTCGCCCGACGAGGCGCCACGACCAACAACACATAAGTACATACTAGCCGTGGTGCCAAATCCATAATTGACGAAAAAGGAGAAGCGGTAGTGTATAAAAAAACTTTGCTGATCGGCTTGGTGATCGTGATCGTGCTGGGGACGGGGTTGCTTACCTGGCTGCCGCGGCAGATGGGAAATAGTTTATTGAAACGTTCCCAGCAATCCGCCTTTGATTATATAAAGGCCAATGCCGAGAAGAATATTCCGGAAGCCGCTTTTTTGAGGGGGGGCCTTTTCCGTTCCAGCTGGGACCGGTTTGTGGCCGAGTACTTAACCAATGGTGAGATATTGAAGGTGAAGGCCTTTGATCAAAACGCGGAGCTGATCTATTCGACGGGGAAGGAAAAAGCAGGCCGGGAGAGATGGGAGATTTTTTCGCTGGGGAAAAAGATGATCAGCGAGTTAGGGGTGACAAAGAGGATAACGAGCAGCTACGGCAATGAAGAGTCGGTGCATGCCATGCGCCTTATTATCCCGCTCTATAAAAATTCGCAAATGATCGGGGTGCTGGAAGTGGTGCAGGACGTAGATTCCATTTATAAACAGGTGGGATACGTTCAAATTGGAATAGGAATGGCGATGCTTTCAATGCTTTTATTTTTAGCTTTGATTTTAAACCGCGTAACCCGCAAGGAGAGAGCGGCGCTTGCTCAAAAAAATCTAAAATTGATCGCCTATGATTCGAAAATATGCAATAAGCTCCGCACTCCGCTGGCTTCGATTAAGGGGTACGCAACGGTCGCCCTGGAGGATAAAGAACTGAATGAGAAAGAGCGTGAGGAAGCGTTAAAAATAATTATCGATGAGGCGGACTGGCTGAGCCGTTATATTGATGAGCTTCTGGATCTGACCAGAATTGAAAGCGGAGCTCTCTGGCTGAATAAAAAACCGGTTAAGATCGACGCTTTGATTCAAGAGAGCGTGAACCGGGTTTCAAAACCGGCAGAAGACCGCAAAGTGAAAATTGAAACAAAGCTGCCTGAAGAGATATCTGAGATCAGGATTGACCGGGAAAAAATGGTGCAGGCGCTGGGGAATCTGCTGATCGCTTCGGTCATGCGCAGCATGGCAGGGGATCAAGTAACTCTTGGGGCGAAATATACGGAAAAAGGGGTCCAGTTTGAGGTCGGTGACAACGGGGAAGAGTTGTCCAGTGAGGAAATATCTAACCTTTTTGACAGGATTCACTGGGTGGAATCCAGCCAGCAAAAAACAGTCACCGGACTGGAGCTTCCTCTGGCCAAAGCCATTGTGGAGGCGCATTCCGGGAAGATGAATGTCGAAGGCAAAGCGATGGAAGGGTCTACATTTAGTTTTACTTTGCCCATGAAGTGATCTTGATGGAGGAGGATCAAATGAGCGCAGGAAAGGAAAGAGAATATTGGATAGGACGAAGCGAATTCTATCTTGGAGAGGACAACATACTTTATGAGACTATTGTTGGAGATATTGACGAGAAATATGCGATCGCAGCAAGAGAGCTCACTCTTAAATTAATGGGTATGATTGAGGGAAAAGCGAAAGTTCTTGTGGATCTCAATCATGTGGGCAAACCTTCTGCTGAGGCAAGAAGGATAGGGCGAGAGATGTTTGAGAATGAAAAGACTGAAATGATTGCCCTGTTCGGACTTCATCCAGTTGCAAGGGTGATCGCCTCTTTTTTGATGGGCGTTACCAGAAAGAAAAATATGCGTTTTTTTAAAAGCAAAGAAGAAGCGCTGGCGTGGTTACAGGAGGGGAATAAAAATGATTGCAGCAAAATTTAAGGTCTGGTGGGATGAAGAAAAGGGAATTCTCTATAACAAATCCTGGGGAGATTTTGAAGAAGAAGACGCGAGAAAGCAGGCGGCGGAAATATTAAGGACAACCGGAAGTAAACCCGGGAAAGCTCTGGCATTAAACGATTTACGCGAGGCGGGAAAGGCCTCTTCCGCCGCCAGAAAAGTATTTTCCCAATTAATGAAGAATGAAAAAGTTGCCAAGCATGCCTTTGTGGGCATGCGCATTTTAACCAGGGTTATCGTTTCGTTCATTATGAAAGCCTCCGGGGTAAATAATATTAAGTTCTTTTCAAATGAAGAAGATGCAGTGAAATGGCTTAAGGGGGTTGAATAAGATGTCTGAGCCTGATCTGGAAAAATACAAAGGATATGCATCTGATCGATTAAACCAGATATTGCCCTTGTTGCAAAAGTATGCGCTGGGCGATTTTTCCGAAAGCGTCGAGATCCCGGAGAGAGAAGACGAATTTACCGAACTATTGGTAGGGTTGGACTTAATGGCGGATGATGTTAGAGAACTGATCAGCGTGCGATCTGCGGCTGCGGCCAGAGCCGCTGCGGCGGCGAGTGAAATAAATGATGCGATTATAAAAGTAGCTCGGGGAGATTACTCTGCGCAGATCAAGGTTTCAGAAAAAAATGATGAATTTGATTCGATCGCTATGGGTATAAACATGATGGCGGATGATATCAGGAATTATATCGCCGAGCGCGAGCGGGCCGAAGAAAAAATAAGCGAAGCGGGAAAAAAGTTCAGGGCCATATTTGACGGCGCTTTTGATGGGATGCTCCTGGCGGACATGGAGAACAAAAAATTCATCGATGGCAACCGGGCGATCTGTGAAATGCTGGGGTACTCTCTGCCGGAGATAAAAGAACTGGGAGTCACGGATATCCATCCTGAGGAAGACCTGCCGTACGTGATTGAACAGTTTGAAAAACAAGCGAGGAAAGAGGTAAGCGTGGCCGGCAGTCTGCCGGTCAAGCGCAAGGACGGCAGTATTTTCTACGCCGATGTCAGTTCGGCCCCGATAGCCATTTCCGGGAAAGACTATCTGCTTGGCATGTTTCACGATGTTACCGAACGCAGACAGTCGGAGAGGGCCTTAAAAGATTATGCGCTAAAGGTGGAAGAAGCAAACCAGAATAAAACCCAGTATGTTTCGGATGTTTCCCATGAACTCCGGACCCCGCTGGCTTCCATCAAGGGATACACCTCAACCGTCCGATCGGACAAAGAGATGGATCCAGCTACCCGCGAGGAGTTTTTGAAGATAGTGGAAGAAGAGAGCGACCGGCTGAGCCGGATCATAGATGATCTGCTCGACCTTTCACGAATTGAGAGCGGCCGCATAAAATTAAAAAAAGAGAACATCGATCTGGCAAAGATCATAAGCAAGAGCGTGGAAACCATCAAAAAGCAGGCGGAGGAAAAGCATCTGGAGCTTAAAACAGAGCTGCCGGAAGGGAGGCTTTATGTGCTGGCGGATTCAGATAAGATGACGCAGGTTATCGTCAATCTTTTGGGCAATGCCATTAAATATACAAAGGAGGGCGGGGCGACAATATCCGCGCGGAGGGAGGATGGATATGTGGTGGTGGAGGTCGCGGACACGGGTATCGGGATAGACCAGGACGATCTGTCAAAAGTATTCGAGAAATTTCAGCGGATCGAGAAGCCTGGGATTGAGGAAAAAGGAACGGGATTGGGGCTGTCAATTGTAAAAGCGATAGTTGAGATTCACGGCGGTAAAATATTTGTGGAAAGCGAGTTGGGTAAAGGGAGCAAGTTTGGCTTTAGTTTGCCTGCCTGCCTGTCAAATGCTAAAGAATAAAGGAGCATAAAACGTGCTGAGTGTAGCGGCGATCATTGCAGTTGTAGTTTTGGCCGGGGTGATGGTCGGACGGATGCGCGACTTGAGGGAGCAATTGGAGCGCCAGATCGCTTTGCGCCAGTCGGCAGAAGAAGTGATCCAGAAGGGCGGGGAAAAATATGCCGGTATCGCTGAACGCAAACAGATGGATGAGGAATTAATGAGCTCGCAGGAGCGATTAAAAATACTATTTGAATACGCGCCGGACGCCTATTATCTGAACGATCTTAAAGGCGAATTTATCGACGGCAACCGGGCGGCCGAAGAATTGACCGGGTATAAAAGGGAGGAGTTGATCGGCGGCAGCTTCCTGAAATTGAATATCCTGCCTCGCGCTGAAATACTCAAGGCGGCCGCGCTGTTGGCCAGGAACATGCTGGGACAGCCCACCGGGCCGGACGAGTTTATTTTAAATCGGAAAGATGGCAGTCAAGTTAGTGTGGAAATAAGAACCTTTCCAACAAAGATCAAAGGGAAAACTGTGGTCTTAGGTATTGCCCGCGATATCACGGAGCGAAAACGACGAGCCAGGGAATTGGAAGAGGCCAACGAGAGAATGAAGGAACTGGACCGGATGAAGTCTCATTTCCTTTCGAACATCTCTCATGAGCTCAGGACCCCTCTGGCCTCGATCAAAGGATTTACCGAAACGATCCTCGGGGAAAAAGCGATGGACGAAAAAAATCGGCAGGAATTCTTGCAGATCATTAAAGAGGACACGGAACGCCTGACCCTGCTGATAAATCGCTTATTGAATCTTTCAAGAATTGAGGTTGGCAAGATCAAGCTGAAAAAACAGAAGATCGATCTAATTGAGGAAACGCGTGAAGTTATTAGCAGTTATGGATCGCAGGCCAGGATCAAGAATTTGGTTTTAGAAAGCAACTTGCCCGGCGAGCTCCATCCGGTTTACGCTGATCCTGAATACATCAAAGAAGTCCTTATCCAGCTTCTGGAAAACGCGATCAAGTTTACAGAAGAATATGGCAAGGTTGCGGTTTCAGTTATGGATCAGAGCTCTCAAGTAGAGGTCTCTGTGTCTGATACCGGCGTTGGCATACCAAAGGGAGATCTGCCCCATATATTTGAAAAATTCTATAAGGTCGAAAGGCTGGCCGAGGAGATAAGCGGGTTGGGCATAGGCCTACCGCTGGTAAAAAGCATTATCGAAGCCCATGGCGGGAAAGTTGAGGTGGAGAGCGAAGTGGGCAAGGGGTCCAAGTTCAGTTTTACCTTGCCAAAGGAGTGAGAAAGCAATGAGCAAGAAGATCCTGATGATCGAGGATGACGCGAATATGCTTAAACTGGCAAAGTATAACCTGGAGAAGCATGGTTACCGTGTAATTTCTGCGGAGTGCGGGAAGGAGGGATTGCGGCTGGCGCGCCAGGAAAGTCCGGACCTGCTTATTATTGATGTTTTATTGCCCAAAATGGATGGATTTATGGTTTGCCGTATGCTTCGTTTTGATGAAAGATTTAAGCATATTCCAATTATTATATTAACCGGCCAGGTTACTGAAAAAGACGAAGCAACCGGCAAAGAAGTAGGAGTGGATATTTATTTAAAAAAACCTTACGAGCCGGCTGTTTTATTAGAAAAGGTGAAAAAATTATTGGAGAAGGGAGGCGGTTAAAATGGAAAACAAGAAAATTCTGGTGGTGGATGATGAGAAACATATGGTGCGGCTCATGGAATATAACTTGAGGAAAGAAGGATATCTTGTGGATTCTGCTTATAACGGCCTGGAGGCATTGGACAAAGTGGGGAGCAACCAGCCGGATTTGATCCTTCTGGACATAAAAATGCCGGTGATGAACGGGATCGAGGTATGCGTGCGGCTCAAACAAAATCCTGAGACAAAAAATATCCCGGTGATCGTGGTTTCAGTGCTGGCTGACAATGAAGAAATAGTTTCGCTGGGGGTCAGATCAGCTATTCCCAAACCCTTTGATCCGGAAAGATTGCTGAATGAGGTTAAGCTGGCCCTGGCCGGGAAAAACGGGGTTATCATAAATGGCAATTAGCAAGGTAATGATCGTGGATGACGAAAAACACATGCAGGAGCTTGTGAAGTACCACCTGCTGAAAAACGGCTATGAGGTCAGGGTCGCCGGCAACGGCCTGGAAGCGCTGGATGCGGTCAAGCAAAGCAAGCCGGATCTGATCATTTCGGACGTCATGATGCCCAAAATGGATGGTTATGAGTTTTGCAAAAAGTTGCGCGAGGATGATGAAACAAAAACCATTCCCTTTATTTTCCTGACCGCCAAAGGCCAGCTTCCCGACAAAATTCAGGGCTTAAAAACCGGAGCGGATGATTATATCGTTAAACCTTTTAATCCTGAAGAATTGATGCAGATGGTAAAAGCCAGGTCGAAAAGGGTGGAGACCTATCTGGAGATAGCAAATCTGGATGAATTGACCGGTATCTATAATCTTCGTTATCTAAGAGAAAGATTAAAAGAAGAGCTGGATAAAGCGATCAAGACCAGCCAATATCTTGCAGTTGGTTTTATTGACATTGATCAGTTCAGCAAAGTAAATGATACCCTGGGCCATCCGACCGGCGATCAGGTCTTAAAAAGAATTGCCGAGGTAATAAAAGAGAATATCCGCTTTTCGGATATTTTAGCCCGTTACGGCGGGGAGGAATTTGTGGCGGTTTTGGAAGAAACCGATCCGGAAGACGCCTGTAAGGTCATGGAGAGAGTTAGGAGCGCTATTGAAAATGAGCGTTTCAGATATAAAGATAAAGATCTAAATATTAAAGTCACCGTCAGCATAGGGATTGCCGGTTATCCAAAGAACGGGAAGGTGGATCAGGAATTGATAGAGAAAGCGGATCGCGCATTGTACAGGGCAAAGGATATGGGAAAAAACAAGGTGATCATCTATGAAGAAGAACAAAATATTAATAGTTGATGATGAGCCAAATTTCATCAAGCTGATCCAATACAATCTTCAAAAGGAAGATTATGCGGTTGAGACTGCTGCGCAGGGCGGAGTAGCCCTGCGGAAGATCAAAGAAGATATGCCGGACCTGGTGTTCCTGGACCTTAAAATGCCCGGGATGGACGGGATAGAGGTGTTGAGACAGATAAAGCTTTTGGACCGGAACGTGCCGGTCATTATGATCTCCGGCCATGGCGACATTGAAACCGCGGTAGAGGCCATGAGGGCCGGCGCCTACGATTTCATCAGCAAGCCGTTTGAGCCGAACGAGATGTTGATAAAAGCCCGGAATGCCTTGAAGAACAGGCAGCTGCTGGAAGAAGTGGGCACCCTGAAGTTTGAGCTGGAAAAGAAGTATCAGTTTGAGAATATGATCGGCAAGAGCCCCAAAATGCAAAAGGTTTTCGGAGAAATAGAGAACGTATTGAACAGCGATGTGACGGTCCTGGTCCAGGGGGAAAGCGGAACCGGGAAAGAACTGGTGGCCAAAGCCATTCACTACAATGGATTCAGGAAAGACCAGCCCTTGGTGGTGGTTAACTGCGCGGCTATTCCCGAAACTTTGCTGGAAAGCGAACTTTTTGGATATGAGCGGGGGGCTTTTACAGGGGCGCTGGAGCGAAGGATCGGAAAATTCGAGAAAGCGGACGGGGGAACGATCTTTATGGATGAGATCGGAGAGATGCCGCCGGCGACGCAGGCCAAGCTTCTCCGGGTGCTCCAGGAAAGGGAGATCGAGCGGTTGGGCGGGAACGATAAAATTAAGGTTGACGTAAGGATAATCTCCGCGACCAATAAGGATCTGAAGGAAGAAGTTTCGGGAGAAAAATTCAGGGAAGATCTTTATTACCGGGTAGCGGTTTTTCCCATTTTTGTCCCTTCTCTGCGTGAGCACAAGGAAGACATTCCTCTTTTGATCGCGCATTTTTTAAAGGTTTACAACGAAAGGGCGGGGAAAGGGGTAAAAAGTGTTTCCGAAAAGGCGATGGAGGTTTTGATGAATTACGCCTGGCCGGGAAACATCCGGGAACTGGAAAACGTGATCGAGCGGGCGGTGGTCCTGGTCAAGGATTCGACCATTGAACCGGAACACCTGCCCAGGGAACTGAGATCGGCGACTTTGGGAAAGCGGGGCGGAGGCGGCGGCGAGATACTGTCGCTGGAGAAACTGGAAGAGAACGCGATGCGGGAAGCGATCGCCGCCACCGCGGGCAATGTCAGCCAGGCGGCAAAAAAGCTGGGCATCGGCCGGGCGACTTTTTACCGGAAAGCAAAAAAATACGGAATTATTTAATTCGGCAGAGGGGGTTAAAGGTAATGAAACAAAAAGCATTTTACGAGATGATCGATTCCCTGACAGTGATACACGGGGTGATCAGCCTCTGCCTGGATGGCACCCTGGGGGAGTTGAGCGACCAGCAGAGAGAGAACCTAATGATGGCCGAGCGTCATGTTTGGGATCTAAATCGATCGATCGGCGAGCTGATGGGTGTGAAAATAGATAGGGTTTATAGAAAATTAAGAGCCTGACACTTGGTCTTAAGGGGGGTGGAACAGAATGAGATTAAACGAGCGATTGCCGCTGTGGGCAAACATTTTAAGCATGATTTTGTTGTTTATCATCACCATGCTTTTGGTGGTGATAATTTACAAAATTTAAATTAAGACAAATAAAAAAAGCAGTTAATCAGCCACTTAGGATTTTATGGATTATCGAGAGAACGAAAACCGGCTTCTGATCGACGACATTAAGGAAAAATGCCTCTGGGGGATAAGGGTCCGGTATCTGATCGTGGGGCTGGCGCTGCCCCTGATCGTCTTTTCACTGGTCAATAAAAATCCACCCGGCATCTATCTGGGGCTGGTCCTTTTTGTGGGGGGCTATAACGCGCTTGCCCATGTCCTCCACAGTATCAAAATGAAACTCGATCTCTGGCAGGTGGTCGTTTTCCGCAGCGTCTTCCAGGTTTTCGACGTGGCCGCCACAACCCTTTTGATCTATATCACCGGCTGGCTGGAAAGCCCCTATTGGTTTTTGTATCTGGTCTTGATAATTTTATCCGGCTTTGGCATGTTTTCCTACTATTCCTTGAGCGTGTTCTTGATCGCTTCCGTCTCCGCGCTTTTTTACCTGGGATTGCTCTGGTCGGCGTATACTGGATTCCTTCCTGTTTACGGGCCCAGCTTTACCCTTTCTCCAGAGGAGCTGTTGCGCTCCATCTTCAATAAGGCCATCTTTACCACCGTCTCTTTTTTCCTCTTTGCGGGCACCATCTATTATTTTTCAAAGCTGTTAAGCCAGCATCGGGAGGAGCTTTACAAAAAGAACGAGCAGCTCCTCGGAGCGTTGGAAGAGCTTAAGGACATCGACCTCCTGAAGGATGAATTCATTTCCACCGCTTCGCATGAGCTGCGGACCCCCCTTTCCATTGTCAGGGAAAACGTTTCTTTGATCGAGGACGGGGTTGTCGGAGAGGTGGACGCAAAGCAAAAAAAACTCCTCTCCGTCTCCCGGGAGAACATCGATCGCCTCGCCGGGATACTTGATAATCTGCTGGACATCTCGAAGATCGAATCGCGCTCGCTTGAACTTAATTGCCAGCCCACGGATATCAGTAGTATAGCGAAGCGCGCGATCGAGCTAATGGCGGACAAAGCCAATTATAAGAAGATTTCAATTGAGGAAAGGCTGCCTGAACCGTTAATAGCTCGGGCGGATGCTGATCAGATCTTAAGGGTTTTTATCAATTTAATTGATAATGCTGTCAAATACACCCAGAGGGAAGGCAAGATAGGGGTGGAGGTTGAGGATGCCGGAGCCAGGATAAAAGCATCTGTCCGTGACAATGGCCCTGGTATAGCGGAAGCGAACCTGCCCAGGGTATTCGGCCGCTTTGTGCGTTTTGATATTGAAACCAAAGGGTCCGGGCTGGGGCTTTCCATTTGCAAAGGGATCATTGAAATGCATCATGGGAAGATCTGGGTCGAAAGCAAATCTGGCCAGGGGAGCAAATTTACTTTTGCCATACCGAAAGGTGAGGCAAATGACTGAGCTAAAGAGACGCATTCTGGTGATAGAGGACGAAAAGGAGATGCTGGAGGCGGTGCGGCTGAGGCTCGAAGCCAACAGTTACGAGGTCATTTCCGCCTCAGACGGCGCCGAGGGCCTGAGCCAGGCACGCTCGGAAAAGCCGGACTTGATCGTCATGGATATCATGCTTCCCAAAATGGATGGGTTCACCGTGTGCAGAATGTTGAAATTCGATGAAAACTATAAAAACACCCCCATTATCATGCTGACCGCCAGGACGCAGGAAATGGATGTCGCGCGCGGCAAAGAAATGGGGGCGGATGCTTATTTGACAAAACCTTTTAAGTCGGAAGAATTGCTGGCCAAAATAAAAGAGCTCATAAAATAATACATTTGACTCACTTCGATCCATCCCTCGATTTAGGTTAGCCCTTCGCGAAATAATTAATTCACCGTCTCACTATCGTACACTGTCAATTTCCCCGATTTTTAATATTTGGCTTAATGCCGGCAAATAATGCTCTGGCAATCCCCTTGCTCTTAATGGGGTAGCCCTTCGACTCCTCCTCGACAAGCTCGGAGTCGCTCAGGGCAAGGGGGTGAAAAAGTCATGAGAACCTTTAGAGTTTTAATCGCAGCTTTTTTAGTATCAGTTTTGTTGCTCAGTGTTCCCGCCCAGGCGCTCACACGGGGAAGCATATTGGCGGCGATCCCTGATGATTGGTACATCCATTTCTTTGCCGGGGCGTCAATCGCTGGTTTGATGCATAAGCACGGCGCTACTGAAGGGCAGAGCCTGCTGCTGGTTACAGCAGGGTCTTTGGCCAAAGAGATATTTTTTGACGCGGCGCTGTTCGGCGGCCAAATTGATCTGGTTGAAGCCGGTATCGGCGTCCTGGGTGCGTTTCTGTTTAATAAGCTTTAAAGGTGGTTAGGTGGTTGGGTGGTTAGGTGATTGAGTAATAAAGGAGGGCGAGTAAAATGAAAGACAAGAAAAGGATATTGATCGTTGACGATTCGGAGAATATCAGGAAATTGGTCAAGGTTATTCTTAAAAGAGTGGGGGACTACGAATACATTGAAGCGACCGACGGCAGCGAAGCTTATAAAAAAGCCGTCAAGCATAAACCGGACCTGATAGTGCTGGAATTGATCCTTAAGGGAGGGGGCGGAATCGAGCTCTGCCGGAAATTGAAAGCTCATGATGAAACCAAGCATGCTCCGATAATCATCCTCACTTCAGAGACCACCCGTGATGCATTGGAGCAGGCCAAGCAAGCCGGAGCGGATATATTTATGGGAAAGCCGTTCGAGCCCAAGGATCTTCGGGAGTCGGTTAAGGAGCTGATCGGCTAAGGTCTGTTAGTTTGTCAGGAAATGGGGGGTGGGCCAAAAAGGCAGCCCCCCACGACATCGCGCAGCTGGTCGATGGTGAAAGGTTTGAAGATGATCTTATCAATCTTTGCTTTTTCAATTTTTGCCTTAAGTTCATCCGAACTCAGGGTGCCGGTCATGAGGATGGTTTTAATCCGGGGGTGGAGCGCGCGGGCATTTTTTATGATCTTGAGGCCGTCTTTTTCCTTGAGCTTGAGGTCGACCAGAACTATGTCAAAGGGTTTTTCCTTAAGCAGCTTGATGGCCCTGGCCTCGCCTGGTGCAGTCTCGATCTCCAGAGAGAGCTTTGAGAGCGCCATCTGGCAGACCTTCAGGACCGAAGCTTCGTCATCTATGATCAAAAGTTTTTTCTTTTCCACTCTGTTTGATCGGGAGCTTTATGGTAAAGGTTGTCCCTTTTCCTTTCTTGGACCGGCACTCAATTGTGCCGTTGTGCGCCTGTATTATACCATAAGAAATTGAGAGCCCCAAACCGCTCCCTTTTTCTTTTTTCTTGGTGGTAAAGAAGGGCTCAAAGATATGCGGCAGGTATTCAGTATCGATCCCCGCGCCGTTGTCCTCAAAGGTTAAGATCAAGCGGTTATTCCCTTTATCTTCTTGGGCTTGAATTTTGATGGTCCCTTTTTGTTTCACGGCTTCGATCGAATTGTACAGCAGATTTAAGAAGACCTGGGTAAGCTGACCGCTATCGGCATCGATCTCGGTGAGGGGGGGCAGGTCCGTTTTTAGCTGGATCTCCTTCAAAGTAAGCTGTTTTTTAATTAGCCGCAAGGATTGATCGAGAGAGTCTTTTAAATTGATCTTTTTGAACTCGGGCATGGTTTTTTGGGCGAAACTGAGCAGGCTCTGGATGATCTGCTTGCAGCGCAGAGCGCTTTCTTCGATGATCTCAAGTTCTTCCCTCAGGGGTGCGCCTTTTTTTGTCTCTTCCAGCATAAGCTGTGACATGCCCAGGACGCCGGTTAAGGGATTGTTTAACTCATGCGCGACGCCAGCGGCAATGCGGCCGAGGGAGGCCAGCCTTTCGGATAATACCAGTTGCTCCTGGCTTTGCTTGAGGGCTTCTTCAGTCCGCTTGCGCTCGGTAAGGTCCTTCATAATTGTAAAAATACCGATGATTTTCCCCTGTGAATCGTGGGCGGGGGAGGCGGTCAGCAGAAGAGGGACTTCGCTCCCGTTTTTGTTTTTCGCGCGGGTCTCAAACGCTTTGAGCGATTCGCCGTTCAGGATCCGGTTCAGGTTTTCACGAAACTCATCTTCCGCGATATCGGGAGGGGTTTTGCCGATGATCTCGGAAGCTTCGTAGCCAAAGATTTTTCGGGCGCCTTCGTTCCAGGTAAGAACTTTACCGTCGAGGTCGAGGGTCACAATGGCGTCCTCGCTGTTCTGAATCAGATTGTTGAGGTAATCCCGGGTTGCGGTGATGTCCCGGTAAAGCTTGGCGTTTTCAATCGCAATCCCCGCTTCCGAAGCCATAGTCAGCAGAAGCTCCAAATCATCCGAGCTGTAGGGCTCTCCGGAAAGCTTCTCTCCCAGGCAGAGGATGCCGACCAATTTATCTTTAATAAATGAGGGAATGGCGACGCTGGCAGTTAAACTCTTGAGCTCGGAGCAAACCATATCCAGTTCTTTTTTTTCAGGCGGTGAAATGACGCCGCTGGCCATCTGGGCTATCAATTCGTCCATAACCACGGCGTCTTTCTTTTCCCTGAGATAGGCGGCCAGAGGATTGTCAAGAGAAAACTGCCTGTACATTACTTCATCGGCCAGGCCGTTGGTTTTTTCGACCAGAAAGTAGTTTTCCTTCTTCTCCAGCAGGAGGACGGCGACATCCCGGACGCACATGGCGCGGACGACGGTGCGGTCGATCAGGCGGAAGAGGGTTTCAAGGTCGGTCACCGAAGAGATGGTGCGGGTCACGTCTTTAATGATGGTCTGATATTCAAGCATCCGGCGGAAGAAGACTCGATCGGTTACGCCCTGCAGGTAATTTCTCATCGGAGTGAAGGTAACCGCAATCACCAGCGCCGCCGGCACCGCCGCCCAGTAAGAATAGTAGCCCCAGGCGGAGCGAAATAAAAATTCAAAAGTCAAAACCACCACCACATAAATAAATGTGATAGCTGTCGTCATCAGACTATAAGCGGTGGTTTTCTTGATAACCAGCGATATGTCCATGAGGCGGTATTTGAGGATGGCATATGCAGTGGGAACAATTACAAGGATTGAAGCGAACGGACCAAAATAAACAAATTGATTTAATCCGAAAACAGAAAAAAGAATCACGTTAAAAAACAGGGCTACAGAAAAGGCAATAAATAAACCCAGAACGAAATATTTGTATCTCATTTTTTCTGCATGGGTGGATTTTATATATTTAAAAAAAAGAGTAATCCCTGCAATGGAAGAATAAATCAAGTAATAATAAGTAAATATACTATTTAAAGGCCCAAAAGTTAACATAAACCCTTTGCCATACGAAACAGTTCTTATGACCAATTCTCCAAATAAAAAGTACGCTAGAAAAATTATTGGCATGGCCAAAAGGAAAAAAATTGGCTTTGAAAAAGGCGTGCCACTTGGGAAACTGTAGCTAAAGATCAAGATCGAATATGGTATCAATAAGCTTAATCCCAAAATCAGTCTTGCGCACATGGCCGATGTTTCCGGGGAAATTCCAAGACTTCCAATCCCCATCAAAATACTCCAAAGAAACAGCAAAAGCGAAAAAACGCAAAAAGAAATGTTATCATATCTTCTTCCGGACCGAAGAAAAATTATCGCGCCGAATATAAAGCAGATTATGCCGTTAACAAATAAAAAAAATGATATCGATGGATAAGGGTAAAAAACCATTTTATGAATATCTCAGGGAAAATCCTCCAAACATCCATTTGCGCTTGGATTCTTTGACTTCCAGGTCCTTTAGGCAATTATCTCCCTTTTATCGCAGCTTGTTTGACCGGGAGCATTAGAGTAAAGGTTGTCCCTTTTCCTTTCTGGCTCTGGCATTCGATCGAGCCGTTATGTGCCTGGATTATACCATAGGTTATGGAGAGTCCCAATCCGGTCCCTTTTTCTTTTTTCTTGGTGGTGAAGAAGGGCTCAAAGATATGCGGCAGGTATTCAGTGTCGATCCCCGCGCCGTTGTCCTCAAAGGTCAAGATCAAGTGGTTATTCCCTTTATCTTCTTGAGCGTCGATTTTGATGATCCCTTTTTGTTTCACGGCTTCGATCGAATTGTACAGCAGATTCAAGAAGACCTGGGTAAGCTGCCCTCTGTCAGCTTCGATTTCCGGCGGGGCGGAGAAAATATCGATTTTTAACCGGATGTCCTTGAGGGTAAGCTGCTTTTTTGCGAGCCGCAGGGACTGGTCAAGGCTTTCTTTCAGGTTTATCTTTTTGAACTCGGGTATGGTTTTTTGGGCGAAACTGAGCAGGCTCTGGATGATCTGCTTGCAGCGCAGGGCGCTATCCTCGATGATCTCGATCTCCTCCCGTTTGGGGTCGTCCTTTTTTATTTCCTCCAGCATAAGCTGGGACATGCCCAGGACGCCGGTTAAGGGATTGTTAAGTTCATGCGCGACGCCAGCGGCGATCCGTCCCAGGGAAGCCAGCCTTTCGGATAATACCAGTTGCTCCTGGCTTTGCTTGAGGGATTCTTCAGTCCGCTTGCGCTCGGTGATATCCCAGAAAATACCCAGAATTCCAACCACATTGCCATTATCATCTTTGACCGGGGTTTTGACCGTATGGACAAATCTTTCCTTCCCTTCCCGAATATATTTCTCTTCGATATCTTCTACTTTACCGGCCATCATAATTCTTTTGTCATCCGCTCTATATTTCTCAGCCAGTTCTTTGGTATAAAAGTCATAATCGGTCTTTCCTGTAATTTCATCAGCCTTAATCTTTAGATCCAGCGCATAGTTTTGGTTGCAGGATATATAAACTGAATTTCTATCTTTATAAAATATTTTCTGCGGCAGGTTTTCAACCAGGGTTCTATACTTTTCCTCGTCTTCCTTTATCTTTTCCTCCGCCCGCTTGCGCTCGGTGATGTCTGCGTGGGCTGCAACCCAGACTTTTCCATGCTCTGAATGTTCAAAAGTTGAAACGTTCGCATAACACCAGAAAGGCGTACCATCTTTTTTGATATTATAAACTTCCCCTGACCATGTGCCTGTTTTATTTAAAGAGCTTTGGATTTCCTTTGCTATTTCTTCAGGGCTTTTGTCATCTCTTGGAGCATTGACTGTGGATATGTTTTTCCCGACCAATTCACAAAGACCGTAGCCAAACATCAAATCAAATTTTGGATTAGTGTAAACAATTATTCCATCGCGAGTACGGATAAGAATAATACCCTCGGACATGTTTTGCATGATTTCACCGTGAAGCTTCAAGGTCTCCCCCACCTGCTTGCGCTCGGTGCTTTCAATGATTATCCATTTGCCGTCGCGTTTTATGAGGGCGAACTGGTGCGTGCTAACTACGTCAAGCATCTCAGCCGCTTCACATTTATCAAGCGAATAGGAGCAGATGGCAAGCATTTTAAATTTGCCAATCGCATTGTTTACTTCAGCTTCGTAATCTGCAAAGATTTTCCAGTCTTTCCTTTCGAGCCAGGCGATGTTACCCGTTACCCTGAGACCTTCGTACCCCTTTGCTAAGGCTTGATCATGCTTGTCTATCCAGGAATTGAGGACCATTTTAAGGTTTAAAGAGCCATCTTTTACATACCACATGGTGTGCGGAATAATCTCCATTTGTTTTCTTTTTAAATATTGGTCAAGATCGGGAACGGCTTTTCTCAATGCATTTTCGGCTTCTTCTTTGCTGAGGGGATCGGAGGTTACCCACATGCAGAATTCGTTGTTTTCCAGCCCGGCTTTGAAGTAGGGGACAAGAATATCGAGCAGGTCTTCCTTGGTCTGATAGAACTGGCAGAAATGCGTCCCCCAGGGAGCGTCACCTAATATATTTATCCCGGTTTTCCTTTTCGGATCGGATCCTTCAGCCACTTTGTCCTCCTCAAACAACAGACTATAAACCACAGACAACACCTGCCTGCCGGCAGGTCTATGGTCTATTATCTACGGCTTTAGAGCTTGCTTTGCCTTCCCTAAAGTCACTTTAACAAAAGCCAGGCAGGCTTGGCTGTCTTTCTCGCTCACATGACCGTCCCCCTCGTAAAGATCGACATTTCGGTCCTGCCTCATTTTGTTCCCCAAGACCACCACATCAGGGTCATTAAGGATTTCCGCTATCTTTTCAATTATCTTCACATGATGGCCGACCCGGCTGCGCACTTTATACCCCCTGCCGGCGATCAGGGCCATGCCGATCTTGATCAGCGCATCATAAGCGAACTTAAAAACAACCTCCGGCACTCCTGATTCCACGGCGATGGCGACATCCCGCTCGGCCGAAGCGATGAACTGCGCGATCTTATCGGGAGTGAATTTCAATTTTTGGAAATATTCCGCCTCAAAATGGTTCATATCAATTTGATGATCTTCCCCTTAAAAACATTGCTAATAAAAGAATCTTTGGCTTTGCGCTTTGCAATCATTTCCCGTGTGCTTAAGTTTACAACATTGATCTCCCTGCCGGTCGCTTTTTGCAGGGCGGTTATCGGCCTTTGCAGGTCGAGAGCTGAATGGGTGCCGACAACTAACAAGTCAAGATCGCTCGCGGAATCCATTTTATCGCTTGTATAAGAGCCGAAAATATAGGCCTCTTTTACTCCGGCCGTGCCGGCTATGATCTCTTTTAATTTCTTCTCCAATCCATAGGTCTTTAAAAATATTTGGCGATATTGGTTGAGTAAAGGGAACTTCCGGTTAATGAAGAAATACCGCTCTTTCCCCCTGACCTCGCTCTGGAAAAGCCCGGCCTTTTCCAGTTCCTTCAGTTTTCGGTCGAGGTTTTTAGGATCGAGATCAAGCAACCTGGCCAGCTCATTAATATAACGCCTGGCGCCGGGATTAAGGAAGTAATAATCGAGCAGTTTTACGGTTATTTTTGATCTAAACGATATCATTATTTCACCATGTTTATGGTAGTTTTATACCATATTGATATTCCCGCGTCAACTCTCTCCCGTTCTTCAGCGCAGCCTTGGAGTAGGGTGCCAAAATGTCGAGCCATTTGCAGACACCTCCGCTGCCTTTCGGCAGGGTGAATTTAAGCGAGGTTGTTCCTTACCTTGATATTATACCGCTTGAGATATCAAAGATACAAGACTTTGGGGGGAGGGGATTTCATTATCTTGACCTTTTTGTAGAGTTGCTGAAACGGCCCTATGTTCCATAAAAAGCCATAGTTATTATCCTATATGTCTTCGAATTTCTTGTTCAAGAGTGAATTTGAACTTCTTGATCATTGGATGAAGGCTCCGCGGCAAGAACTCCCCCAGCTCGTCTTTAAAATCAATCTTTAATTTCTCTATATTATCCAATACTTCCCGCAATCGTTCCTTTTTTTCGGCGGCCAGCAGATTGTTCCTTAAAATAAAATAGGCGTCAAAATAATCCCTCGGCTTGCCCCGACCAAGCAGGGCATTGATCTTTTCATTAACAAGTATCTTCTGCGGGAGATAATAAACCAGATAATTAGGGATATAATCATTTTCCACAAAAGCGGTTTCGGCTTCTGTTTTCTTCTTTTCCCTGGACGATATTTCCAGTTTTACTAATACGCGATGGGTGTAATATTCGGCGAATATCTTACCAAGATATCCTCCAGTTGTAACCGTAGCATCCTCCAGGTGAATTTTAAAGCCCGATCTTTCCATGCCGATAAAGATATCCTGAAGAATATCCTCGATTTCCTTGACGCTGATGCCGATCCCCGTAAAATCCAAATCTTCCGAGTAGCGCGGGCTTTTATATATAAGGCGCAAAGCTGTCCCTCCCTTGAACAGCAATTTTGAAGCGCCCTCCAACTTACCCAAAATCGAAAGGAAAACATTTTGAACATATTCCCGTGCGATATTTTCTTCCGTGGTTTGCGTCTGAACAGCTAATTTTATTATTTCTTCTTTTGAGAGCATATTAATTCCTTCGCCAATCCGGTCAATTTATCATTTTCAAAGAGTCTGATATACTTTAAAAAACGGCTAATTTTAATGTTCATGAATTCGAGCCTTTCATTCAGCGTCCTTTTCTTCAAAACAATAAAATAAAGATAATCAGCCAGGGCCTTTTCCGGTGTGGCTATTAAAATCGTGTAGTTGTCAATTTTGACCGGTGTATATCCGGTATAGGCATTGGCCTTGATCTTTGAATAAGAGAAAAGGCGTCCCAAAACGTCAAATTCGCGCGTCGGCATGGCGGTCGCCGAAGTTATCGTATAAACCACCTCCGGGATCATGTGGTAATAAGATAAAGCGTAAGAAAAAGAAACGTAAGAAGGGGAATACAGCTTATTGGCGATAAACATATCCGGCGGTTTTTTCGCTGGCACTAGATATTGGCCTTTTTTGACGCGCGCTACCAGCCCGCGCTTCGCATACCTCTGCAGGAGCCTTTTGGCCGTGAGCTTCCTCCCCCCGACAATTGCCCTGAATTCATCAACCGAGAAGAAAAAACACTTTTTCTTCTCCAGTTTTTCCATTATTTCGATCCATCTCATATATTCACCCGTTTCAGATAAGACACACTATTAGTGCTTTTCTGAAACGAGTATAACTGGGGGCCAATGCCCTGTCAAGCGATTTTTAGATCTTCTTGAACCAGACCTCTTCGCCGTTGCGCTGTCCGTCCGCGCTTTCCGCTACCGGCGTAACGTAGTAAGTTTCGGCGGTTATGGTGCTGATGGTAAAGGTGAGAGTCCCGCTTCCGGGATCAGCGACGCGCGTTTCGGTTACGTTGCTGGGGACCAGGTAGCGGCCGGCGCCCGCGTCATACTGGGAAGTGGCACATCTGATTGAATAGCTCAGCCCGTTAAGAATATTGCCGTCCTCATCCAGGGGTTTGCTGAATTCAATATTCAAGCTTGAAGCAGAGAAGGTTACCGGATTTTGACTCGTGCCTTCGTTGGTGGGCATGGAAGTGCTGTTGTAGGTGACGATCTTTGACCAATCCGTCAACACATAGCTGGTTGTAATGAAAAAGTCCTGATATCCACCGCCTGTGTAATGAACCCTGATCGTAAATATGTCTCCCACGCTCATGATAGCATGAGGTGCCACGGATACTATCCATTGTTCTTTGGGGAGAGTGGTTGTTTTATAGAGCTGATACCCATCATTTTTCCATAAGCTTCCCTCGGCGGGATAATTCAGAGGCGATCCCAGCGAGTCGGCGTGTCTTATGGTCGCCACGTCCTTGATAGTGGCAGGGAC
>Ga0315279_10000768_pt1 | contig 58807 bp, 59 predicted proteins | sample YL17G06_20_MG_FD_203694 | JGI IMG/M metagenome (GOLD analysis project Ga0315279, IMG submission 203694) | Sediment microbial communities from Yellowstone Lake, YNP, Wyoming, USA - YL17G06_20 | ecosystem: Environmental > Aquatic > Freshwater > Lake > Sediment | place: USA: Wyoming | collected...
ACATGGCGATGTGAGGGCTTACGGAAACATCATTGTTGTTCGCGCCGTCGAAAGCATTGACGGGATGAGCGCCGCATACTCCAAAATACCGCACCAAGTTCTGGAGAAAATATCCGTGAGAATCACGAATACCCTGAAAGACCACGTCACAAGAGTCGTGCTCGACATAACGAACAAGCCCCCAGGGACGATTGAGTATGAGTAGGCCTGTCAAGATCTGTGTCGTTGACAATGGAGGCCAGTGGACTCACCGAATCTGGAGAGTCTTGAGAGAGCTTGGGTGCGACTCAAAGATAATCTCAAACACTACACCAGTGGACACGATAGACACGGACGGACTTGTGCTGAGCGGAGGAGCACCAAGAATCGCCTGGGAGTCACCAAAACTGGGCTTATGCACAGACTATCTTAAGGAGTTCAACGGACCAGTGTTCGGAATTTGCGTCGGGCTCCAGTTAATGGCTGTTCATTGCGGGGGAAAAGCAGGACCTTCCGAGATTCCAGAGTATGGTTTGGCACAAGTGAAGGTCATCGAAGAGGATGACCTATTCAAGGGAATCCCCAGAGAGTTTCGCGCCTGGGAGTCACACAATGATGAAGTGAAAGAGGCGAAAGGTTTTGTGGTGCTCGCAGTCTCTGAGAACTGCAAGATCCAAGCGGCAAAGCACGAGACCAAGCCTTTCTACGGAGTTCAATTTCACCCAGAAGTTAACGACACCGAAAATGGTGAAGACATCTATAGGAATTTCGTTGAAGTGGTAAAGTCCCAAAGGAAGAAGTGAACTCATATTCCTCGTCTAGGTCGGTTCTCTGCCAACCGGAGCAGATTTTGCATCGTGGTCTTGGAGAATATCCTCGGCCTCTCGCACGGCACGAACGGAGTAACCTCCAAGCGCAACAAAGACACCTAGAATCCCCGCAATAATAAACATCAGCAACATGCCTGCTCCTGGTCCAGTACCGACAAATGCCCCAAATATCGGCGAAAGAACGCCTGCAGGCATCATTGCTGGCTCAAAGAAGACGTCCGCTAGCGGTCCAGCCATCAGCATGGCTATGGGTACAGATATTTGTGCAATAAGCAACCGCGTTGAGAAGACACGGCCCTGCACGTCTGGGGCAACTTTAGCCTGCCAGATAGCTTGATTCGAACCATTAATTATCGGCAGGAAGAACAACCCGAGGAAAGAAGCCAATGCCCAGACAAACAGTCCTTGTCCAAATCCCATTAGTAATCCGCCAAGCAAGCTGAGACACATCATTCCCCCAAGTACTCCATGCACTCTGCGCTTCGGACCTCCCCAGATCATCATCGCCAGGCTACCGACCAGCCCCCCTACTCCTCCAGCAGACATTACGCTCCCTAAAATGACCCTCCCAGCTTCGTCACCTGCGCGCGCGAGAATCATTGGCGCTATCAGAGTATTGCTGAAACTCCCTACAAGGTTGACGAAGAAAAAAACGAGCTGCAAGCCAAGAAGACTGGGGCGCTCATAGATGTAGCGAAAACCATAAACCGATTCCTTCCAGATGCTTCCCATGCCTTTGCGTCCAGACTCGGTTATTGCAGGTCGTGGAATATGTACGAAGAACAGCATGCTGATTGCTGTTGTGAAGGTTATTATGTCAATGGACATCACAGTCTTGATTCCCTGATCATTGCCGAGAACAGTCAGTAGTACTGCTGCAACTATGGGCGCGAATATCGCTGTGGCAAATTGGGCCGTGGCAAGCATGCCATTGGCACGACCGTATTGCTCTTTTTTCACTAGCATGGTCACTGCGGCAGAGTACGCTGGAAAGTGGAAAGATTGAAATGTCCCCGCGATTGCTCCCGTTATGTAGAGATGCCACACCTGCAGGTTGCCCGTGGAATAGAGTAACAAGAGAGCTACCGTGGGCAAGCCCGCAAAAAGGTCAGCAAGCATTATTATTTTCTTGCGGCTGTAGCGATCGACCACGGCTCCAGCAATCGGGCTAGCCAATATGATTGGGGCAAAGTTGAAGAAGCCGACCAAAGCCAATGCCGTTGCTTGGTGCGTGATGAAATAAGCCCAAAATGTCGTGGCAAAGCCTGTCAAGTTTGTGCCCATCAAGGAAAACATTTGACCAATCCAGATAACCGTGAAGCCTATCATTCCTGAAAAACGCGATTTCGGCGTTTCCACATTCATTATGAAATCTCCTTCTACCTTATTCGATGCTGCTTCAGTTAAATCTTGCCAAAATCCGCTGCGAACAATTGATAAACTCGAGCCTTAATAGAGTATTTTCGCACAGAGAGGCTACTCAACATGGAGAACTGGGAACTCCTGATTTTGGGCGGAGGGCCTGCAGGCTTAGCCGCCGGAATCTACGGTGCGAGAAGCGGATTGAAAACCTTGATCCTCGAGGAGAAAGTGGCAGGAGGCACTACAGCAGACGCCCCCTCTATTCAGAACTATCTGGGTTTTCAAAACATCCAGGGAATAGAACTTGCGCAGAAAATGGCAACTCACTGCAAGAGTGCTTCGGTGGATTTGCACGAGTTTGAAGGTGCCTCAAGCCTAGACTTCAAAAGCCAAAGAAAAACAGTCAAAACCAGCCGAGCAGACTATGACGCCAATGCGGTTATAATCGCAACTGGAACTCACTATCGTGCGATTGGTGTTCCAGGAGAAAGCGAGTTTCGTGGAAGAGGCGTGAGCTACTGCGGACTTTGTGATGGCCCGTTATTCAAGGGCAAACGCGTGCTGGTCACAGGCGGTGGAAACTCGGCAATAATGACCGCGCTGTTTCTTGCTGGGCTCGCTTCAGAAGTCAAGATAGCTCATCGACGAGACGCCTTTCGAGCTGAAGAGGCCCTTGTGAAGGACTTGAGAGAAAAGCGGAACGTTGAGATTCTGTGGAACACTGAAGTCAGAGAGATCAAAGGTGACAGAATAGTCAACAAGGTTGTGCTGCTTGACAAGAAGTCAGGCGAGACGAACGAATTGCCCATTGACGGGGTTTTTGTTCAAGTCGGTGAGGACCCAAACAGTCAGCTTGCTAGAGAAGCGGGAGTCGCTGTTGACGAGTCCAATTACATAATTGTCGATTGCTTGCAGCGGACAAACGTTTCAGGCGTCTATTCAGCTGGCGATGTTACAAATCACCCCGTGAAGCAGATCGGCACGGCTGTTGGGCAGGGCACAACCGCGGCTCTAGAAGCTTATGCTTACATTCGCAGACCATATTACAAACAGTAGGTTTTGAGCCAAAACCATTATATCGCCTAGGCTTATCTGCAAATATTTCCAGTAAGCTCTTCGATCTAGCCATGACTGATTAGCTGGATTAAAGGTGAAATGTAGAGATGGCCGAGAAATGTGTCGCAGCAGTAGAGATTAACCAAGATCTGTGCAGCAAATGCTGCATTTGCCATTCAATCTGTCCTTATGAAGCGATAAAACGTGATCCAGAGACGGGCAAGGTGGAAATCGACCTGCAGAAGTGTCAAGTATGCGGCATATGTTACAGTGCTTGCCCCATCTTCGCAATAGAAATGGCCTACTACAATTACGGCAGTCTAGTGGAATGTATAAAGAAGATACGGGAAAAGACGAAGAGCGATACGCTGATTTTGATGTGCAGAGGAAACTCGCCTGCAACATGCGAGATTGAAGAGATTCTGAAAGAGCAGAATACAAGCGCAGAGAATTTCATTCCTCTGCGTTTGCCCTGCTCGGGGCGCATTCCAACCGAGTTCGTCTTCAAAGTTCTCAATACCGGCATAAAGAATGTCATTTCGATTCAGTGCGAAGATGCTTTTTGCCGCTACAAAGAAGGCACAAAGATTAACACTCGAAGATTGACCTTGGGAAAGGCTGTGCTTCAGCAGTTCGGCTTAGACAAAGACACGCTTAGAGTTGTTAAGCACTCTCGAAAGGTCGTTTATGACACTGACAAATGCGTCGGATGTGACAAATGCGTGTTCATATGCCCCTACAGTGCTATCGAAGCTGAACCTTTCGCCACTCCGAAGATTCTTCTTGATCAGTGCATGGGCTGCGGGGCATGTGCTCTCGTCTGCCCGCATCACGCTATTCAAGTGAAGGGTTTCGAATTCGAGGAAGTACTGAAGCGCTATGGACAAGCTGCGCGAGAGATGAAAGCGAAAGGCAGATCTCCAGTTGTCCTAGTTTTATGCTGCCAATGGTCAGAGTTTTCAGCTTTGGACGATCCGAGCAATCTACTGTCTAAGAAGAAAGCTGTGACCATGGAAGTCCCATGCTTTAAGGCCCTTGACCCCATGCACGTTGTCAACGCGCTTCACAATGGTTTTGACGGCGTGATGGCTGTTGTGTGTGCATCCGAAGACTGCAAGCTTCAAGAAGGCAAGGAATCAGCTGAAAGAAACATGACCGTGCTGAAAGATGTTTTGAGAAAGATGAATCTTTCTGATCGTTTCGAACTCTTCACGGTTTCGCCTAGGTGTGTTGGGGATTTTAGCCAGAAGCTTGACGAGTTTTTGAAGAGAATTACTTTGCTTCCGCCTTTGGAAATGGAAGTGACTCAGAATGTATGAGATTTTGATGAAGAAAGAACTTGCTCCGAAGATCAAGTTTTTCGAAATTCGAGCTTCGGACATGGCGGCAAAGGCCAAGCCGGGACAGTTCATAATCCTCATCATAAACGAGAGGGGCGAGCGCATTCCCTTAACCCTTTGTGGTTATGACACGGAAAAAGGCACTGTGAGCTTTGCATTTAACGAAGTCGGGAAGACGACGAAACAGCTTGGTCTTCTGAAAGAAGGTGACGCCATTTGGAATGTCACTGGTCCTCTGGGAGTTCCCTCCGAAATCAGAGAGTTTGGGAACGTTCTGTGTGTAGGTGGCGGAGTCATGATTGCTCCGATGCGTCTGCAGATTCAGGCTTTGCGGAAGGCAGGAAACACCGTTACGACCATTATTGGAGCAAGAATCAAGGATCTGCTCTTCTACGAGGATGAGATAGGGGCTTTGAGCAACAAGCTTTGCGTAGCAACAGACGATGGTTCGAAGGGCTTTAAGGGCTTAGATTTCTTGAAGGACATCTTGACCAAGGAGAAATTCGACCGCTGCGTCGCAATGGGACCCGTTGTGATGATGAAAAACATCAGCGACTTGACCAAGCCTTTTGGCGTTCCCACGGTTGTTACCTTGACTCCTATCATGATTGACGGAATGGGCATGTGTGGCGTCTGCCGAGTTACAGTCGGAGGCAAGATGAAGTTTGGCTGTGTAGATGGACCAGAGTTTGATGGACATCAAGTTGACTTTGATGGCTTGATCAGAAGACAAAGAATGTTTCTGCCTGAAGAACGATTAAGTTCTGTGTTGTGGGAGTTGGGAGGTTGCAAGTGTGGCGGAAAGTAAACCCAGACCCAAGATAAAGAAAGAAGCCATCGCAATGCCAAAGCAGAAACCTGAAGTTCGCAGGAAGAACTTCGAAGAGGTTGCATCGGGCTATACGGAGGAGCAGGCGAAGGAAGAGGCCAGTCGCTGTTTGCAGTGTCCCAAGCCTCAGTGCGTATCAGGTTGCCCTGTAGAAGTTTCCATACCCGAATTCGTCAAATTGTTTCGCGAGGGCAGATACGATGAAGCGATAAAGAAAATTAAAGAGAAGAATGCTTTGCCAGCGATCTGCGGACGGGTCTGCCCACAAGAAGAACAGTGCCAGAAGCTTTGCGTGATGGGGAAGATTGGTGAGCCTGTCAGCGTCGGCAGGCTGGAGCGATATTTGGCCGATTGGGAAAGAAAAAAGGGCATAATAATGCCTGAGAAGGCCCCATATACAGGCAAAAAAGTTGCGGTGGTCGGTGCTGGTCCTGCTGGTCTAACGGTTGCTGCTGAATTGGCGAAGTTGGGTCATAAGGTTGTAATGTTTGAGGCTCTTCACTTGCCAGGAGGCGTTTTGGTCTATGGCATTCCAGAATTTCGTTTGCCCAAGAGTATCGTTCGTGCAGAAGTTGATTATGTCGAGAAGCTAGGCTCAGAGCTTTATCTTGGCTATCTTATCGGCAGGACTTTCACCATCCCTGAGTTGCTCAGAAAAGAAGGCTTTGACGCGGTTTTCATAGGTACAGGCGCAGGCTTACCTGCATTCATGAACATACCAGGCGAAGACTTGGGCGGAATCTATTCGGCCAACGAGTTCTTGATCAGAGTCAATTTGATGAAGTCTTATGCATTTCCAAGCTATGACACGCCTATACGGGTCGGTAAGCATGTAGTTGTTATTGGTGGTGGTAATGTGGCCATGGACTCGGCGCGCTCAGCTCTGCGCCTGGGTGCTGAGGAAGTCTGCATTGTCTATAGACGGTCGCGTGAGGAGTTGCCCGCTCGGCAGGAAGAGATAGAAAATGCTGAAGAAGAGGGCATTGTTTGCAAGTTCTTGGCCGCCCCAACAAGGTTCATGGGTGATGAGAAGGGCTGGGTGAAGGCTATGGAGTGCATCTGTATGGAACTTGGTCCGCCAGATGAATCTGGCAGGCGCAGACCCATTCCATGCAAGGGTTCAGAGTTTGTAATGGATGTGGATACAGCTATCGTTGCAATCGGACGCACGCCGAACCCGATTATCCAGAGCACTACCGAGGGATTACAAGTAACGAAGTGGGGAACCATCGTGGCAGACGAGAATGGCAGGACGAGCATCGAGGGCGTGTATGCAGGCGGGGACATCGTCACAGGTGAGGCTACAGTCATCAGCGCCATGGGTGCGGGCAAGAAGGCAGCTAAAGCAATGCATGAATATCTGATGAAGAAATGACATCCAGTCAATCTTACGTCGTTTCTTACTAAGTAGTGAACCATATAGTTGTGGACTTTTCGATGGTCCTTGATTGTTACGTCTGTTGATCTGATTAGTAAGCTGCATTGGAGCATGGAAACACTTTAATGCCTTTTGCTCAGATTTGTAAACTGGAGACATGCATGAAGGCGTTTGTTTCGGTTGATCTCGAAGGCATGCCATACATAGTCATTCCGGGACATACGAATCTTAAGGGCGTTTTGTACGGAGAAGCGAGAAGCGTTGCCACCAAAATCACACTAAAGGTTGCTGAGGAGCTGAACAAGAACGGCTTTGAGAAGGTAGTGGTCGCTGATAGCCATGGTCCTATGGTTAATCTTTTGATCGATAACTTACCTGAGTATGTGGAGATTATTAGGGGTTTTCCCCGCCCTCTGAGCATGGTTGCGGGTGTCGAAGGTTGCGACGTCGCCTTGTTCTTAGGGTATCACGCGAAGTTTGGGACGGCTAAGTCGACGTTTGATCATACCTATAGCGGGGCAAGCATCAATAAGGTTGAGGTTAACGGTGTAGCGGCTAGCGAGTTTCTACTGAACTCATATGTGGCCGGGGAGTTCAAGGTGCCTGTAGTGCTGGTTGCTGGTGAAGCACAGCTCTTGGAGGACGACGTTGGGCGTTATGCGCCCTGGGCTGAGACTGTTTCTCTAAAGCACTCTTTGAGCAGGTTCTCAGCCAAAAGCGCCAGCATGCTTGTGATTGAGAAGGAGCTACAGGCAAGCGTCAGGAGAGCTGTGTTCAATTTTAGAAAGAAGAAAACCAAACCACTTTTGGCGAAAAAGCCTGTGAAGATGAGTGTGACTTTTCAGTCGTGCAGCTTCGCGGATGTGGCGGCTCTGCTGCCTTCTGTGACTAGGGTTGACGGACTGAAAGTGGAGTATGTTGCTGGCAGTATGGTTGACGCGTACAAAACGTTTGAGTTGCTGGTTTTTGCGGCAAGCGGTATGTCAGCACTTATCGAGACTCTGAAATAGGCTGACGTTGTCCAAATCAGAAAACCTCCTATTGTGCGTGGCTGTAAGAGATTCGGGTTCGACTCAGAAGCCAATAATGCGAGTATTTTAGACATCTCGTTAGTGCTGGCTACCGCAAAGCAATGTTGGAGAGGAATAAGAAAATGATGGGTGCACTGCCCCTTTACTAGTCTACAAGTCCTATGTTGGCGTCGGTGCTGGCGCTGGCTGTCTCTTCATGTAGGACATTGCTACGATTATGATGCCAATGAGACCGATTAGTCCGTCCAGGCCGTAGAAGTACCATTTGTTGCCTGGGTCACCATAGAGATTGTAGATGCCGAAGTGTTGAACTATGAGCAGGATTAGGGCTACCAAGACTAGTATGCCGCCCAGAAGCTGATTCATCATTTTGCTGTCCATGTTTTGTTCTCGCCTCCTTTGTGAAGTCGCATAAATAGCATGGTAACTCATTGCTAGACTATTTAACATCTTCCATAATGGTGCTCTGAAGGGACGGATTTCTAGGGCTTCCATCTTCTTAGCAGCATGGAGTTTCCAACGACTGTTATGTCGCTAAGTATCATTGACGTTGCCGCAAATTCCGGAGGTATCAGAATTCTCAAGAACGGATACAAAGCCCCCGCTGCCAGCGGAATCATTATCACGTTATAGAAGAAAGCCCAGAACAGGTTCTGCTTTATCTTCGCCAAGGTTTTTCTACTCAGTTTGATGCTGACAGCGACGTCACGTGGATCATCCTTAACGAGTACAATATCTCCAGCTTCAATGGCTACGTCAGTACCGCTGCCGATGGCTATGCCAACATTCGCTTGCGTAATGGCAGGTGCATCGTTTATCCCATCGCCTACCATAGCCACAAACTTGCCTTGGTCCTGCAGCTTCCTGATCTCTTCAACCTTCTGGGCAGGAACAACCTCGGCAATGACTTCGTCTATGCCCAGCTGTTTGCCTATGGCTTCGGCCGTACGCCTAGTGTCGCCTGATAGCATGACAACCTTCAAGCCCATCTTCTGTAATGTCTCAACAGCCTCTTTGGAATGCTCTTTCAAAGTGTCTGAAACCGCCAACAACCCCACAGCCCTGCCATCAACAGACACGGTAAGCACTGTTTTACCCTCATTTTCCAGCCTGGCAAAATCATCTTCCAGACGCTCTATTGAGACCTTGTTCTCTCTCATCAGAGCACGGTTTCCGATCAAAACCTTTTTGCGGTTAACCTTGGCAGAAACGCCGAAACCAGGCAGCGCTTCAAACGAATCAGGTTCGCCAACCGCGATACCTTCACTTTCAGCTTTCTTGACTATTGCTTCGCCTATCGGGTGTTCAGAACGCTTCTCAGCAATGGCCGCACATTCCAAAATTGCCATGTGATCTTCTAAGACAATGTCACTAACTTCTAGCATACCTTTCGTCAACGTCCCCGTCTTGTCGAAAACGATCGTATTAAGATTCCTGGCGATCTCTAAGATAGCGGTGTTTTTGATCAAGACACCATTCTCCGCACCTTTTCCAATCCCAAGCATGATGGCCGCAGGTGTTGCAATGCCCAAAGCACAAGGACAAGAAACCGCGAGAACACTCACAAGCGTGGTCACAGCCATCATCTGATCAGCAATGATAAAGTTCCAGAATGCGAAAACCGCAACCGAGATCAGTACTACAACAGGCACGAAAACGTTGACAACGCGGTCAGCAATTCGCTGGATCGGAGCCTTGCCAGTCTGAACCTCACGTGTGAGCCTAACAATCTGAGCCAGCATTGTCTCGGCGCCCACCTTTTCAGCGCGGAACTTCAAGGCTCCCGTTTTGTTGAAGGTGCCACTGAAAACATTGCCCCCAGTTTCCTTCTCAACGGGAACGGACTCGCCTGTAATCATAGATTCATCTATAAACGAATGGCCATTGACGACAACGCCGTCAACGGGAATCCGTTGGCCTGGTTTGACAACAACCACATCGCCGACTAAGACCTTATCTGCGGAAATCTCCCTTTCATCGCCATCGCGTTCCACAATGGCCGTCTTAGGCTGCAGACCCATAAGCTTCTTCAAAGCGTCGCCAGTATGCTCAACAGCCATCTCCTCCAACAGCATACCCAACGTAATTGTGGTAATCACAACAGTAGAAGCCTCATAGAATGCCATACCGTCGGAGGAAAAAAAAGTCGAATACACGGAATACACGTAAGCGGCAGAAGCACTCAAGGCTACAAGCACGTTCATGTCTGCAAACCTGTTCCTAATCGAAGCGTACGCTCCTTGATAGAAGTGAAAGCCAACGATGAACTGAACAGGAGTCGCCAAGGCAAACAAGACGAGGTTCTTCTCAGGAAACGAAATCAAGTATGTGATTATGACTATCGGAATAGTCAATGCAAAGCCTAATCCGAAAAGAGACAACTGTCGTCTGATTTCCTTTCTACGCTTCTCAGCAACATCCTCAACTCGCTCAACAGCTTCGTAGCCGCCCCGCTTTACCAGAGCTTTAACCTTTCCAAGATCAATCTTGTCAGCATCATATCTCAAGAGCAGTTCTTTTGTTGCGAAATTCACCCTAACTTCCAGTACGCCTTCAGACCTTGACAACACTGTTTCGATTCCCTGAGCACATGCTGTACAATGCATACCCAGAACTTGAAGGGAGACTTTCTTCTCTCTCATTTGACTCACGACTAAGCGGCTCGATTTTCTTGGGATGCCGCGAGAAGCAGATGCTCAAGGAACATATCCTCGGGCACCGCCCCCACAAACTCCTTCTTATCGTTTATGACCGTCTTGGGGACGCCCATCACAGCATATTTCACCGCCAGAGGCGGGAACTCGCCGACTTCGACAACATCAGCCCTTATCAGATCATTCTCCATTGCAAACTTGTAGGCCAAGACGGCAGATATCGAACAAAAGGGGCAAGTCAAACTGACAAACACCTGAATATGAACGGGAACATTGACCTGCTTAAGCTTCTCCCTCGTCTGCCTGGCAAGATCTGTCCAGCCCCTTGAAACAACCGCAATTGCTTCAATCAACGTCTGAAACTCGTAGCCATAAGGAAGCCCATAGAACCTTACACCGTAATCCTTCTCGCCCATAATAGCCAAACCAGGAATCTTGTCAATGCCGTACTCCTTAGCTTTGTCAGAGTCGGCCACGAAGTCGTAGACGTCAACCTTAATCTTGTCCGTCAAACTGGCTAATTCCTCAAGCAGTATTCTGGTCTGCGCGCAATATTCACACTCGAACTCCTGAGTGAACATCACGATCCTCACTGGCTTTTCCAGCTTCTGCAACTCGCTCCTCAAGCGTTCTTTATGTTCTTCTGGTATCATACTCATACTCCACTTACCACCCATACTGAGATCAGTCTTTCAATTTCTCCAAAATCAATGCCGGGCAGATCCTCTCAACACCGTCTATTTTCCCAATTTTGTCCGATATCAGCTTGGTCAGCTCTAGCCCATTCTTGGTCCAGACCTCAGTCATTATCATATGATCACCGGTCGAAGTCGCAACACATTTCAATTCCTTGAAATCGCAGAGCTTCTGGGCAATATCCAATAGCTTTGCAGGGTCAGCCTCTATTCCTACAATCGCCACGGTATTCATTCCGAGCTTCCCGTGATCAACAACCACAGAGAATCTCTTAATGACGCCTCTAACCTGCAGACCCAAGACTCGTTTTCTAACGGTTGCCTCATTTACTCCAAGTTTCCTAGCAATGTCAGTGAAAGCCATACGCCCATCTTTCTCCAGCATTTCCAGTATTTTGAGATCCATTTCATCAGGTGCTGACACGTTTCATCATTCCGATTTTCGTATAGATTTGTCCGTTTTCCTTACTGATTGATACGAAAAACATATAAGTCGGTCCGATATAAAGATTTTTCGGTTCCTATGCAAAAAGCAATTTCCATAGGCGCGCTTGCCTCATACCCGAGGTGGTAGAATTGGCAAAACTCCATGCAAATGCCAAACTCGTGAAAGACTTCAGAATTGTCTTGGACGATGGTACGGGCCACGGAATGGTCATCGACCTTCCGGCGGATCAGGGCATGGGCATTGGACCATCCGCATTGGAGCTCGCCCTAATGAGCTATGCAGGATGTTATGCAACCATCTTTGCATTAACAGCACAGAAAATGAGAATCCAGCTGAAAGATCTTGAAGTTGACGTAGAAGCCGTCAAATCGGAGCAGGCGGGAACCATAACTGAGGCTTGCTTTGACGTAACTGTGAAAGCTGATGCACGCAAAGACAGAATTCAGAGAATTCACGAATTGACATCGCGGAGCTGCCCTGTTGGGAAGCTTTTCGACAAAGCAGGAGTCAAGACCACATATAGTCTTCACGCTGCTAGCTAAGATTGATCTTCTCTTCTTAGCGTTGGAATAGCTCTCTCAGCTTAGCCTGGGAATGGGCACGTCGTGGTTGGACATCCGCCCGCGTATTCAGATTCTGCAGAAACGAATGACCCATCTCTGCCTTTTACCTCACCTATGTAAAGCACTTGTTCAGGTTTGCTACCATATCTAAAAACAGTAACACCCTTGCATTCAAGTTTCCAAGCAAGCTCATAGACCTTTCTCACATCATCAACAGTGGCATTGTATGGAAGATTCACAGTCTTCGAAACAGCGTTGTCTGTATGCCTCTGAAAGACGGCCTGCATTCTAACGTGCCATTCTGGCTCAATGTCCAAAGCTGTGACAAAGAGTCTCTTAATGTCCTCTGGTATTCCGTCGATATTCTGAACTGAACCTGTTTTGGCAACCTCCTCAAGAAGGCCAGCACTGTAAAATCCACGTTCTTTCACTGTAATCTCAAACAGAGGGTTCGTCTCAAAAAGCCTGGTGCCGCTCAAAACGTTTCTAATGAAGCTTATGGCGAATATTGGCTCAATCCCGCTGGAGCAACCGGCGATTATGCTTATGCTTCCTGTCGGAGCTATGGTCGTCACAGTAGCGTTTCTCATTGCAGTGTACCTATCTCTCCATATGCTCTTATCAAAATTCGGAAAAGACCCGCGTTCCTCGCCAAGCCTCACGGATTTCTCATGCGACTCTTTTTGGATAAACTGCATTATCTCTTCGCCAAGTCTCAATGCTTCCTCGGAATTGTAAGGAACCCCAAGCTTTATGAGCAAATCAGCAAACCCCATCACCCCTAAGCCGATTTTCCTATTTGCTCTCGTAATTCTGTCCGTCTCAGCTAAGGGATACTTGTTCACATCTACAACATCGTCAAGAAACTGAACCGCATTCCTTACGGTTGTTCCCAGTTGTTCCCAGAGGATCTTGCCGTCTCCAACCATTCTTGAGAGATTTATCGAGCCGAGATTGCAGGATTCATAAGGAAGCAACGGTTGTTCCCCACATGGGTTTGTCGACTCGATCATTCCCACTTCGGGAGTCGGATTGTGTCTATTAATCTCATCGATGAAAACCACACCTGGGTCTCCACTTTCCCAAGCGGATTTTACCAGGAGATTCCAGACATCCTGCGCCAGAAGCTTTTCAACCTTCTCCTTGTTCCTAGGATTAGTCAGCCAATATTCCCGATTTTCCTCAACTGCGTCCATGAACTCGTCGGTCACGGCGACGGAGATGTTGAAATTTGAAAGAAAGCCTGCCTTGCGCTTGGAGGTTATGAATTCCAAAACGTCGGGATGATCTACTCTCAATATGGCCATCATGGCGCCTCTCCGTTTCCCCCCAGCCTTGATGACCTCAGTGGCCATGTCGAAGACTCGCATGAAGCTCACAGGACCTGACGCCACGCCTTTCGTCGATCTGACGATGTCGCCCTTCGGTCGCAATCTCGAGAAATCGAAGCCCACGCCGCCGCCGCTCTTCTCAATGATAGCCGTGTTCCTAACTGACGTGAATATTCCTTCAAGGCTATCCTCCACTGGAAGGACAAAGCAAGCGGAAAGTTGGCCGAGCTTTGTCCCGGCGTTAAACAGAGTTGGGGAGTTGGGAACAAATTCAAGCCTTGCCATCATGTCATAAAATGCTTTTTCGATTTGCTGCGTGTTTCCGCCACATGCCGTTTCAGCCTCAGCCACAGCCCCTGCAATTCTGACAAACAATTGGCCAGGGGTTTCACTAGTCTTTCCGCTTTCATCTTTCAAAAGATACCTTTGCGTTAGGACTTCGAGAGCGTTCACGGACAGTTTGGGCGTCTCTGCCCCAAATGTGTCCCTCAGTGCTCGAATTTCTGTTTTCTTTTCCCTGTAAACCTCATATTCCGCCGCCACCCTGCCGAAGCCATTCTTCTTCAAAACTTCAATCACAAAATCCTGTGCGTCCTCAACTGACGGAGTCTGCTGCTTGAACTTGCCCTCTAGAAGACTTACTACCTTTTGGGTTACACCCTCGGCTTTCTCGCCGTCGCCGAGTTCAACAGCTATGAAAGCTCTGTGAACAGCATCCTTTATTCTGCCAGAGTCGAAATCGACGATTCTGCCATCTCTCTTCCTTATCTTCGTAATTGGCATAAATGGTCAACCCTAGATAAGAGTCAATTGTGATAATAAATTTTTCAAGAAGAGCCAAAACTCTACGCAAACACGGTTGAAGTACTGATCCAACAGAGCTAAATCTGGCTCCGGTCCACCCGCAGCCTATTCTTTCTTGACAAATTGGTCCTTAGGCGCACCGCACACGGGGCAAACCCAATCGTCAGGCAGTTGCTCAAACGGCGTTCCAGGTTTGATGCCATTTCCTGGGTCTCCAGCGTCGGAATCATATACATAACCACAGATCATGCATTCCCATCTTGTCATCATTGTCCCTCATTATGGCAAGAAGTCTTACAGACTCAGATTATTTAAGGTCTCCCGCAAAACTGTATTCATGAGAGATCTGAGCGTCTCGCGGTATTGGATGCCCAGAGTTGTCGATTCGGAAGGAAAAGTCTTGCTCCAAACTGACTATGGCAAACACTTAAAAGTGAACGTGAAAGCGATATTTGCTAACAAGTAGCAGATAAGGTGTTATAGCAACATGCAGATTCGCCCAGCTATAGTTGCTGTTGGCAGAACTAGATTCGGGGAGCATTATGAGAAGGAACCCGAGAAACTGATAGAAGAAGCTTGGCTCAAGGCTTCGGTAGAAGCCAACATAGAAAGGAAAGCCCTTGAGGCATGCTATCTTTCCGATTATTTTCTTCCTATAACAAACAAGCTTGGACTGGAAGAAGGGTGGCTTTCAGAGCTCACTGAACTCCACGTTCCGATGGAGGTGACTCGCTCGTTTGGCTCAGCCTTGTCAAACGCGTGTAACGCGATCAAGGCTGGAACCCACGACGTGGTTCTAGTCGGCGGAATCGAGAAGATGACAGATCGTTGGGATAAGATACGAGACGATCTGATGCTTTTGGAAGACCCGTGGAGCTATTATGCAGGATGCACGCCAGAAGCAAACCATGAGCTCATGCTAAGAGCGTACATCAAGAAATATGGCGTGGCAGGTGAAGATCTGGACAGACTGAACACTGCATTGGCTCAGATTTCGGTCAAGAATCATCTTCACGCAACAAAGAATGAATACGCCCAATATCAGAGGAAAATATCAGTTGAGCAGGTCTTGAACGCCAGAAAGGAAGCGCGAAAGCCGCTGGGGCTCTACGACTTCGCACCGATCTCCGATGGCGCAGCCGCTCTTATCCTCACGAGTGAGGAAAAAGCCGGAAAACTCACAGACAAGCCAGTCTATATTCTGGGCTCATCATCAGCAACCGACTATCTGACCTACCCCGAAAGAGATGACATGACCCACTTCTTGGCAGGCGAGACAGCAGCGAAAAACGCCTTTAGAGCGGTTGAAATAGACGTACAAGACATACAGATCTTAGAACTCTATGACCAGTCGACGGTCATGGAGATGGTTTCGCTTGAGGATCTAGGATTCTGCGAGAAAGGAACAGCATGGAAAACCATTTATGATAACTGCCAAAATTACAGAGGATACTACGAGATCAGCGGGAGGAGGCTTTTCGTAAACATGAACGGCGGACTCAAAGCTGACGGCAACCCCTTAGGCGCAACAGGTGGTGCTCAGATTTTCGAAGTATTCAAACAGTTGAGAGGTGAAGCCGGCGAAAGACAAGCGAAAAGCGACACAGAACTGAAGTATGGTTGCGTGCTTGAGCTTGAGGGTTTTGGAACCAAAGGCTACGTATACGTTCTAGGGAGAGATCAAGGATGAGCAGCGAACCGATTGAAAGAAGAGTCTCCTACCTCGGCGACAGATTGAGAGGAAGTCGTTGCCGAATCTGCGGAAAAGAGTATTTCGAAATAAGAGACTACTGCGGAAAATGCGGAAGAAAAAGCTTTGGCAAAATGATTGAAACAGACCTGTTCTTTGAAAAGGGTAAAATCGAAGCGTGTACGTTGGTAAATGAGCCTACCAACAAGTTTACGAAGCTGGGCAGCTTCATCTATGGGATATTCTCTTTCCATGATGGAAAAATACGTGTTCCGGGAAGACTAACTGACCGCATGATACAAGCTGCCGAGACTGTTGACTTCACGGCGTTTGAAGGAAAAGAGGTTGTCCCTAGATTCCGAAGACGGTACTCGGTGGACAGGAGTGATGTCATTCCAACGATTTCTCTGGCTTTCACCCTTGCTGAAGAATACTATCCACATCAGAAGTATACTGTCTCTAGAATGAACAAGGAGTATGATTTGCCAGGAATAATCGGGTACGGCGTCTATACTTCGAAGTTCAGGATTAAAGAGGGGAACCTAGAACGTGCAGTTCCTTTCATAGATGAGGATTCGGTTACAGCTGCAGTTGAAGCTGGAAAACTTGCACTGATTCACTCTGGCATAGGCAGCACAGCGATCGGCAAGATTTACGTAGGCTCAGAATCCAATCCGTACGCGGTCAAGCCAATCGCCGCAAAAGTCGCACAGGTCTTGAAGCTTGGTGAAGAGGACGAAGACGTGCAAGGCGTTGATGCAGTGGACACGGAATTCGCCTGCAAAGCAGCTTCAAGTATGTTCAAGGACGCGGTCTCGCTAGTCCATTATCCAAAATCCGACATTGAATGCGCTATGGTGATAGGCACAGACAATTCCCAAGCTGCGCCCCGAAACAGCCCAGGCGGGGAGCTTGACCTCTTTGTCGGGTATGGCGCAGCAGCGTTCATTTTCGGCAAGCAAGACGTAATAGCTGAAATTGAAGGCTGGTATTCGTGCACATCGGACACTCCTGATTTTTGGCGCAGGGATGGAGAACCATTTCCAAGCCATGGTGGAAGGTTCACAGGTGACCCAGCCTACTTTAAGCATGTGCGAAAAGCAGCCAGCAAATTGATGGAAAAGCTCAATCTTAAGGCAGGAGATATCAACTATTTCGTTGCACACCAACCCAACGTTCAGTTTCCAGTTAGAGTCGCCAAGGAACTTGGGTTCAAAGATGAGCAATATCTGCCCTCACTCCAAGTAGCCAAGTTCGGCAACACCTATTCTGGATGTTCACCATTGGGCTTAGCAGCTGTCCTAGACATTGCAAAGCCGAATGACCGCATCTTGGTCGCGAGCTACGGCTCAGGAGCCGGAAGCGACGCCTACTCGTTTGTCACAACAAGTCAATTGATGGACAAAAGGCAAAGGCAAAAACTAACAGTTAAATATCAAGCTGAAAATCCCTTCTTAGAATATGTGGATTACATAACATATAGACGACTCAAACTTGGAATGTGAAAATCGATGAGTAGCGACAAGTTGACAAAACCAGAAACCGAAGAGAAACCATCAACATCCTCATACTTGGCTCAGATACCCAGAGTCTTGTATGCACCTCAAAAGGTATTCAAGGCAATGGCTAAGAATCCGAAGTACCTGGGCCCCATTCTCATAATGATCCTCTTTGTTGCGGCCTACACGGCTTCCGCCTATGTCTTCGTATCCAGAGGATACAATGAACAAACGCTGCCCGCCTTCTCGCAAGGCGATGAATGGACAGAAAACAGCACCAGCTTGTGGACCTCAAACGCGCCTGTAATCGCAGAAAGCCCTGACTGCATGGGCGCTGGCTATTACGGAAACCGAAGCATCGAATTCAACATCACTGACACTGAGAAAATCTGGATGCAGCTGAGCAATATAGGCTCAGTGAACTGCTCAGGTCCAGAAGGCTACAAAAACGTGTCCTTCAGACTGAAGCCGATCTACTCGGACGCGGCTCAGCTTGTTAATGCAAGCGTTTATCTGTTCTCAAGTCAGGCAGACTACTTCTACTATGATCTGTCGAGAAACATTACTCTATTCAGCAAGGACACATGGAACAACTTTACGCTCGACCTTGGCACGGGAAACGACTGGTCGAGCAACGGCACCAACGCCGATTGGAGCAATATGGTCAGCCTACGATTCGAGATCACGTGGACTGGGAACGTGAGCTCCACGGTTCGCCTTGATGGACTATTTTTCAGAGGCGCTTTCACGCCTGCTCTGAAAAACGTCTTCAACTCTATGTCCAGCTTCTCTATGTTCGGCTTCGTTCAGTTTGTCCTAAGATGGGTTCTATTGGGGGTGCTACTCTTCATTATGACAAGAGGATTCGGAGCCGCCACGATGTGGAGAACCATATTGGTCTCGATAGGCTTTGCGCTAGTAACTATGTTTGTGCATTCTGTTGTGAACATAGCCCTATTCTCGACGTTGCCGACGATTCAATATCCATTCGAGCTTATGGGAGGCATCGAAGGGGAACTTCAGGCGGCTATTAACCAAGTCTCGTCGCAGACTTGGCTTGTATCGGAGATTCTTAGGTATGTCCAGATAGCAGTGTATGTGTGGACCGTAGCGCTGTGCGCCATGGCCACGCGTGCGTCCTCTGAGGTCTCGTGGCTGAAAAGCGCCCTCCTAGCTACAGCTGCCTTCTTCACAAGCCTAGTCGCTGAGAGCTTCATACTCGGAGTTTGACCAGAATAACTGACCCGGCAATACTTGGTTTTCCATCACTAGATGGCTTGTTCACAACAAGTGTTACTGTCGGTTTGCATCGCAGATACGTACCCAGCAAGATTTATATTGCTGAAGGGCTTTTCTGCATGTTACTGGCCTGAACAAAGCTTTAGCGTCACGGTTGAACGCTTGAGTCACTGCCCCAAAAGGCTGGTCCCGCAACTAGGACGAAAAACTAACATGCCACGCAGGCTACCTGAGAAAACGAAAAATGCCCTAAGAAAGCCCAGACGATTCGGAAGCAAGAGTAGGTTTCAATCGGGCAGACCCCTTTTCCAGCAATCGCCAGTAAAGGAAAACCAGGAGCTGGAAGTAGTCATTGATGACATAGGAAGCAGAGGCGATGGCATAGCCAAAATCCAAGGTTTCCTCATTTTTGTCCCAAGCAGCAAAATCGGCGAACGCGTAAAAGTGAGAATCAGATCAGCCAGCGGCAAATTTGCCGTTGCGGAAAGAGTAGCACAAGCCCAACAGAGTTGAGAATATTGAAAGTCAACGAACTACGAAATGGAATGAAACGAGTTAGCGTGGAAGCAAAGGTCATGGAAAAAGAGGCTCCGCGAGAAGTCACAGCGAGGTTCAAGGATGAGACATATAAAGTCGCAAACGCAGTTGTCGGCGATGAGACAGGCACGATTAAACTGACTTTGTGGAATGAGCAGATCGATCAAGTCAACGTCAATGACCTGATAGCAGTGGAAAATGGCTACGTTACCAGTTTCAAGGGAGAAATTCAGCTGAACGTTGGAAAGTATGGAAAGTTAACGGTCAAGTAGACTTTGCTGCAGACATACAACGAGGCTTTTCTCAACAACGGCTTATGAGAGGTGAAACAAATGGAAGAAAGAAAACGTTTCGGCGAGAGAAGAGGATTCAGAGGCAGAAGCGGTGGATTCATACCGAAACCCGTTGAGGTTGGAAAAGAATACGAAGTTGAAATTCAAGAAATGAGCAAAAGAGGCGAGGGCATAGCTAGGATAGAAGGTCTAGTGATTTTCGTGGCCAACACTAAACAAGGAGACCGCGTGAAAGTCAAGATAACAAGGATAAGCAGAAAGTTTGCGGAAGCAGAAGTCGCTGGGAAAAGCGGAGCTGAACCAGAAAAAGAGAAAACCGGATAGACATCAGTGCCAATTGTCGCACTCTAGGCAACTGTGAGCCATAGAAAGTGCGGTTTCTTACACTTAGAAAACTTGTAGCTTTCTAGAGCACCGTCTTCATCTTTTGTGGAGAACGGAGGATCGCAGTTAATTCAAGAATAAAAAGGGGAGGATCTGCCAGCAATGATCCCTATGGGTCTGACTGGTTTCGCTTATTCTCGACGTAGCAATGTGGAAGCTATATCTGTTCAAGTAGAGTCGTGAAAGTGTCGTGGTGGTCTTCCTCATCTTTGAGGATTTCCATGAAGAGAAACGCTGTGGTTTCATCATTCTCCTTTCGTGCCAGTTCGATTATCTGCTTGTACATGCTCATGGCCTTTTCCTCGTCTTTTACGTCTTGTGCCACCATTTCTTTCAGGGCTTTGCCAACGAATATTGGGTCTGGCTTTGTCGTTGGTATGCCGCCTAGGTAGAATAGTCTTTCAGCTATGATCTCTGCATGTTTCATCTCGGCTATGGCGATGTCTCTGAACGCGTCCTTTGTTGCATAGCCTTTTACTCCTATCCATTGAACGTGCTGCCACATGTACTGTACTGCGACTTGCATTTCCCTGGCAATCCCTTGGTTTAGCATGTCTAACAATTTCTTTGATGCCATCTTCTTTCACCTTATTTGCGACAATCGTGATTTGCAGTTTGTTGATCTAGTTATATTAAATTTTCTTACAGAAGCGAAATAGACAGAAGAACGGTCAACAGGGTTGATTGGGCGAGTCTGCTAATAGGCAAACAGAGGGAACTGACAAAGTATGTTTCACCTTGACCAAAACATTTTTAGACCAAACGATGTCATCGAATCTTGATGGCAAAGCAAAGACAGCCAACACTTGATTCTCCGAGCTTCCACTACCCGAGACGCATCTACTTCAGCTGTAAAAAGTGTGCCTTGTGTTGTGGCGACACTGAGCACAGGATAAGATCTATTTTTCTGTTGAAAATCGAGGCAAACCGCATTGCACAAAAAACTTTCAGGGACATCCTCGAGTTCGCTGGGAAAATTGAGGGGTTTGGACCCTATGTCTACGTGATGAAAAAAACTGATGAGGGAAGATGCGTCTTCCTGAAAAACAATGCCTGTACAATCTATCAGGTGAGACCGCTAGTCTGCAGGTATTACCCTTTTGAACTAAACATGGAACACGACAGATATGTCTTTGCGTACAGTAACGAATGTCCAGCCATAGGAAAAGGACCGAGGGTCAAGAAGGAGTATTTCAGAAGGCTTTTCGAGATGGCCTGGGGGTTAATGAGAACCGACAAAGAGAATGCCGATGAGACAAACCAGTATGATGGACAACGAGTTTGAAGCAAGTGAAGATTTCTCCTGCAGACTCGACTCTGAAGATCCACTCGCCAGATTTCGCGAAAGATTCTACATCCCCAAGGGTATCATCTACATGGATGGGAACTCGCTGGGGCTTCTGTCGAAAGAGTCAGAGGATTCGGTTCTACGAGTGCTTGATGAGTGGAGAACTCTCGGAATAAGGGGATGGCTTGAATCCAAGCGACCGTGGTTCTATTTTGCTGAGGAACTCGGTGGACTCTGTGCTGGGCTAGTTGGCGCGGAACCGCAGGAAGTCGTGGCCACGGGAACGACCACAGTGAATATCCATTCACTTGTAAGCACGTTCTACCAGCCTGACGGCAGGAAGAGAAAGATTATCGCTGATGAGCTTGATTTCCCCTCGGACATCTATGCGTTGAAAAGCGTGATTAGATTCAGGGGTCTAGACCCTGAAAAGAACCTTGTTCTTGCACCTAGCAAGGACGGACGTTTTCTGGACGAAAGCACGATTGTTGATCTGATGACTGAGGATGTTGCGTTGGTTTTTCTTCCTTCCGTGTTGTACCGAAGCGGACAGCTGCTTGATATTTCATGTCTCACGAAAGAAGCACATCATAGAGGAATACTCGTAGGCTTCGACTGTTGCCACTCTGTCGGAGTGGTTCCGCACTGCTTTGACAGGTGGAAGGTTGATTTTGCGGTCTGGTGCAGCTACAAATATCTTAACGGAGGACCTGGCGGCTCGGCTTTTCTCTATGTGAACAGGAAGCACTTTGACCGAGAACCTGCGCTTGCTGGCTGGTTCGGATACGTGAAAGACAGGCAGTTTGACTTGGATCTCAATTTTGAGCATGCCAAGAGTGCAGGAGGGTGGCAGATTTCGTCGCCTGCAATTCTGAGTGCAGCGCCGATCGAAGGTTCGCTCAGGTTGACGCTTGAGGCGGGAATTGAGGCAATAAGGGAGAAGTCTCTAAAGATGACGTCTTACCTGATGTACCTTGTGGGCGAAATACTTTCTGGCAAACCTTACAACTTCGTAGTTGGAACCCCAAGAGACACTGAATGTAGAGGAGGACACGTTGCGATTGAGCATAAGGAAGGAATGAGAATCACCGAAGCTCTCAGGGCGAGACAGGTGGTTCCAGATTTTCGGCCACCGAACGTTATTAGGTTCGCACCCATACCCTTGTATAACACCTATCACGAAGTTTGGAGAATCGTTCAACATTTGAAAGATATTGTTGACAAAAAAGAGCATGAGAGTTTCTCCGAAAAGAGAAAGGCTGTATCATAAAACAGTTCGGCCATAGTCCTAAACACTGTTCAGCACATCAGGTCTTCTCAATTCCTCGATTGATGCTCCAACTACCTGTCTAGAGTCTTTCGCACAGCTCGAACACGCCCTAAACATCGATTTCTCAGGAAAGAGCAGATCGACTCTCTCTTTCTCAAGTCATCCACTGTACCGCTCATCTTCAGGATTCGCTGATCTTTATTCCACGCTTTTCCAGTTCACTCATAAACAATTGAAATAGCTCATCGTTCATGCCAATTTTTTCGGTTGGCAGGACGCCCTTCTCTTCGAGCCTCCTTTCAAGCATCATTTGAGCAACTATGGATGCGGGATAAGCTGTGGTTCTTGCCATGGCCGTTATGTCTCTTTTCTTGTCGCAGTGGTCCAGCAAGTGGTAAATGCAGGGTTTTTGCTTTCCATTGGCAACGCCGATGACTTCAACCTTCAGCGCCACAATGTCCTTGATTTCTGGTCTCCATAGTTTCTGCGCCAGGAGTCGGACAGTGAGTTTTCTGGGCGATACGCTAACGCCTTCAACGTTGACTTTTTCGTCAGCGAAGAAGCCCAGAGCTTCGAGGGTTTTTATCTTTTCAGCGTGCCCGGGATATCTGAGCGTTTTCTCCCACATTTCTTCAGCGTCTTTTATAGTGTACAGCAGCGTTCTAAGACCATCTGTGTAGAAGGCTTCGAGCTTGCCAATGCCTGGGAATTCGATCTCCTCCAGTCCAGTCAAGGCTTCTATCTCGATTGTTTTGCCATTCTGGAGTATTCCTGCTTTTCGTGTGTATTCGTCGATGAGGCTTTCGGGAGACCATGTAATAGTATAGCCAAGAGGGGGCATGGGCTTTTCAGGTAGGCCACCGACCATTATGTGGACGGCTCTGACTTTGTCAAGATTGGCTACAGCATGTCCAACGAGAACGTTGCTTATTCCCGGAGCTAGACCGCAGTCAGGTACTACGGTCACGCCTGCCTTAGCTGCCTTGTCATTCAGCGTCAAGGGGTTCTCAGCCATGTAGGAAACGTCGAGCAAATCCTTCTTTGCTTCGATGCAGGCTTCAGCCAAGCTATAGCCAAGCTTGCCAGGTAGAAAGCCCATGACTAGATCGAAATCCTTCAGCGTTTTGATTGCTTCTTTCTTGTCTGTTATATCGAGTTGAATACTTGTAACGTTGCTGTGCCCCATTCTGTTGGCGATAGCTTCGGCTCTTGCTTTGTTGTTGTCTGCGACGATTACTTCAAGGGAGCGTCTGCTTTCGGCTAGATCCTGTGCGGCTACGGAACCGATGTTTCCGCAGCCCAACACTAGTACTTTCATAGGGTATCAATCAAGTGTGATTTCCATTAAAGCTTTCCTAAGGCCCACAGCATGCCGCTGCAATATGTCCTACCAACGCTGAAACCGAGTCTTCCACATGAAAATGTTTTTCAACTATGTAGTCTGCCTATAGAACATTGATTTGAAAGTCTTATATACACCCGATGCGATTGTAACCTTGAGCATCATGGCTGACATCTGTCCGACATGCGGGCTTCCGAAAGACTTGTGTGTTTGCTGCGAAATAGAGAAAGAACAACAAAGAATTCGTATACGGCTTGAAACGCGCAAATTTGGCAGATCAACAACGATTGTTGACGGTATTGACGAGAAGAACGCGGACTTGCCTGGAATGGCTCAGAAATTGAAGGGTTTTTGCGCGTGCGGCGGGACAGCGAAAAATGGTCAAATACTTCTCCAGGGAGACCATCGCGAGAGAGTCCGCCAGTATTTGGTGGAAGTTGGATACCCACAAGAGAACATTGAACTTCAGTAGTAGCTGCACAGCAGGGTTAAAGCTCGAAACGGAGTCATTGATAAGCATGCGAGAGGTAATCAGGATTTTAAAGCGTCGTGGACCGTCAAAGATCTTCTGTCCGAAGTGCGGAAGTCCAGACATTCAGCTTTCCAGCCGTTTTCTCTATGGAGTGACGCCTAGAGTGTACGTGTGCAGAAGCTGTGGATACAATGGTCCAATAGTGATGGAATTGGAAAAAGAGGAAAATACAGAATAGACGCTTTTCCTAGTCAGGCAATTCCAGTTTTAGTTGTCGCTTCAAGGTCTTGTAGCGGTTTCTGACGGTGACTTCGGTTACGCCTGCGGCCTCAGCGATGTCCTTTTGCGTTTTCTTTTCGTTGTTTTGCAGGCATGCAATGTAGAGAGCTGCAGCAGCTAGGCCCATTGGGTCTTTTCCCGCAGCGGCTCTCTGTCTTCTGGCTTCCCGCAGGATTTGTATGGCTACTCCCTGTGTCTTGCCAGTGATTCCTGTTCTTTCGGCGATCTTTGAGACATAAGTCAATGGGTCAGCGATAGGCATGTGCACATCGAGCTCACGCAGCAAAAGCCTGTAGCAACGGGCAACATCCTTTTTGTCGACCAAGCTTGCCTCAGCGATTTCGCGAAGCGTTCTAGGTGTTCCGCTTCCCCGACAAGCTGCGTACAAAGCAGCAGCAGCTATAGCTGCGATTGATCGGCCTCGAACTAAACCCTTGTCTAAGGCTTTGCGGTAAATCACGGCGGCTTTTTCTTTGATCGGTGGAGGAATGTAGACTTTGTCTGAAAGGCGATCTAGCTCAGCCATGGCCTGTGCCAGGTTTCTGTCGATTGAAGAATGAACTCTTGAGCGGATCTGCCATTTTCTGAGACGCCACATTTGTAGGCGTGTTGTAAGTGGAAGTTTCCTTCCGAAGGCGTCTCGGTCAACTTGGCTGATGGCTGTTGACAAGCCTTTATCGTGGACTGAATATGATGTTGGTACACCAACGCGGCTTCTTGATGCTTTTTCTTCTTGAGTAAATGCTCTCCATTCTGGTCCTTTATCCATCATCTGCTCGTACAAGACCAGCCCACAGTCGCCGCAGACTGTCTCGCCCGTGTCATAATCGTGAACGAGGTTTCCACTGCCACATTCTGGGCATTTGTCAATCAGACGTTGGGTCGTCTTGCTTTCTTTCTTGCTCATGTTTTCTCGCCTCAATCTTGAATGCGTAGAACCGTCACGTTTTCCTCTTCAGGGAGACGGAATCAGAAAATGGTAAATCCGGTCCCCGCGTAACTAGCCAGATGAAATGATTTCATATATAAATTTTACGGTTCAGTCAGGAGTATCTCGCCCACAAATCTGGAATATTTATGAGAGCTACTTATTTGGCAGAGGCAGGCGAAACAGTGATGGCAGCACGCGAAGCTTGGTTTGTTCATGTTTGGCGGGTTCCTGTTGATATCGTTGAGTCTTCATGATTTATGTCAAAAGCTGTTGAGTCAGGAGATGATGACTCTTCGCGGAGGTTGGGTTCACCATCTTCCACGTTTCAGGAACATTGCGGGTGTTGCTGGATTCAGTGTTTTGGGTGGGCGCTGAGGGCGTTTAGAGCTTGATCCGAGTTATGTGGGAGAGGGCTTTACTCCGAAATGCTTTAATCAAAAACATCTTATCTAGGAGTTGATTCAGAGCATGTTGCACTTTGGAAGCCCGGTGGTGTAGTGGACAAGCATAGCGGGCTTTGGACCCGCCGACGAGAGTTCGAATCTCTCCCGGGCTACCAATCCAAGCGTGAAGAATTTGCTTCCTTCTATTTAGTGTTCTTCCTCTGAATCAACTGCTCCGATCGAGTTGCCTGGAAATGGCCTTCTCGCAGATTCAATCTTGACATCTGTCGTTCTTCTTCAAATTGGGGGCAAATCAATGAGCAGAGCGTGAGGCACCGTGAATACGGTTCAGTTCTTCTCACTGCTCTTTTCTAAGCGCCATTGCCGCGACAAGCAACAGGTTCTGGGCGACAAGGTTTGCGATCAACGGCGGAAGGACATCTGGACCGAAAGCCGTGAGACCGAGAACCAGCGAGAGAACCGCATTCTTGACGGTCGTCGCGATTTCGATTGATATTGCTTTCTGGTATCCAAGTTTCTGGGTCAGAAAATGCGTCAGTAAGAATGCGCAGGCAAGCAGTGCAAGGACGAAAATGTTCAGTACCGCGAATTCCTGCAGATTGTTCAACACGTATTGAGCCCCTGGCGCAATAGATCCCCAAACAAAGAGAACCAACATGCCCAGCTGCACTCGTGAACTGTTGCTGCTCAACCTGCTCCAATCGACGTGAACGAATTTCCTCAGTAAGAAAGACGCCGCCATGGGAATCACGACTATCTCTGTCAGATTCAATATCATGCCCGAAGTGTCGACTTTGACGGCTGCTCCAACGGCAATCAACATCGTCACTGGTATGGTGACGACAGAAAACAGGTTCGTGAGCGTACTGACCACCAGAGCCGTGGCGGTATCTCCTTTGAACACCTTCGCCCAGAACGTAGTTGCAACAGCAGAGGGACAACAGAAAGCGAGTACAATTCCCGCATAGACTATCGGCGAGAAGAAAAGCTTCGAAACAAGCGACAAAGATGGCATCAGCACGAACACCGTGAACATGGCGACTCCTATCACGCGGTAATTGCTCAATGAAGAGGCGACCTCATTCGGTTCGATGTTTAGAGTAAGAGAAAACATGAAGAGCATCAGCAATGGAGTCAGGTAAGGCTTCCAGAGCAATCCGACTTGCGGAAGCGCAAAACCCAAGATTATGCTCAGAACGATAATCAGCAGCGTAGAGTATTTGCCTGTGAGTGTGCTCATGCATCGCATCTTCCAAGTCTGCAGATCATTTTAAGCGGAATATTGGTTCTCCCAAAACGCTGACAGCGTCGACATAAAACCATACTGTGAACTAACACCAGAGTCGAATCGTGAACAGGCTAGAAGTGGTCTAACGCGCTCATAAAGAATCTGTTGCCATAGGACTGATCGAACGAAGCATCAGCCGCCAACTCCTTGGCCATCAGCACGCCATGCCCAGTTTTGAGAACCGTGAAACCCCGAGATTCGTACACTCGCCCCACAGCAGAGCCCTCTATTCCTAGTCTGCCAATAATCATGTTCTGCGCCTTTTCCTCGATCAGCCCGACAAGCCGGACCATTTCTTTGTGATCGCGAGCAACAAGCTCTCTGATCCTTGCCAGTTTTTTCTCCTTTTTGAATATGACATAGCCTTTCGGAGTCGTGATGCATTCCCTGGCCGAGATCTCGTAATTCTTGACGAGCATCGTCAGGTGCGCCTCGTCTCGAACCACAAACCCCGTTCTACCCTTCACATGCTCGTTGAAGAGTTCAAGCATTCTGCCAAAGTCCCACTTGGAGAGACCTTTGCGTTCAACGGCCTTTCGACTTCCCGTTTTCTCTTTCATTTTGTACGCTGATGGAAATGACGCCGCGTCAAAATAGCCCAGTCTGCAATACAAAGCATGAGCCACGAGAGTCGGACTCGTCGTGAGAAGAGAGAAACGGCGACCCTTTTCAATGAAGTACTCATGCGCCCGGTTCATCAGTGCAGTACAGATGCCTTGTCTCGTATATCCAGGAAAGGTAGCAACCCCATAAATGCCCCCCACTTTTTCAACTTTCCCATCAGCAGTTCTTGTGGCTAAATCCATGACGCCTACGTATCCGAGCACCTTTCGATCCTTCACCGCACAGAATCCCACACAACCATCTCTCAGTCTTGGGTCCATCTTGATGTTTTTCTCGAATTCCAGCGGGTCGAATGGCCAGCCGAAAGCTTGCTCCATCAAAGGAAGCAAGTCGCTCTTTTGCGCCAATCCTTGATAGGTCAGTATCTCCATTTGGGTTGAAACCTCAACTTATGACAGCCTTGTAGGACGAAAGTAGCAAATAAGACTTGACTTTGCGCGCATCAGTATTCCAATCTCTGATTTTCCCGGAAAGCGCTTTGAACTATGACCCTTCCTGTTTCTCCGCTTCTCAAAGCGAGAAATGCCACAAGCTCCAGCCCTGTCCTTTTCTGGCTATCCTTCTGGGCGTCCATGAGTCCCGCAAAACGATTGATGAATCATTTGCAACATACACGATGAGCCAAGCCTTAAGAGCGGGAAATTACTTGTGACCTACCTCCCCATCAGTACAGTTGGGTGTGTATCAATTGAAAAGAAAAATCACCTGTGTCCTTCTAGTTGCCCTAGTAACCATTCTGTCGTCCGCAGTCTCAAACTATCATAGAAACAGCGCTCAAGGCGAGGAATTCCAGACAACAATAGACCCAGATCAATACACTGGATTGAATGACTTCGAAAAACTGCAAAATGCTCTCAATGATGTCCCTTCAGCAGGCGCCAACGTAATAGTTCCTTCCAAGATTTATCAGGGTTCAAACTTGATCGTGCCTTCAAACGTCAACATCATCGGATCCGAAGGGACGACGTTCAAGCTCTCAGATAATACGACTAGTCCGTTCCTTGCTATCGCGGACGATGACAGAAATGTCCATGTCGAGAATATTGTTTTTGATGGAAACAAAGACCATGTCATAGGCGGCAATGTGTCATTGGTATACATTGGGCAGGGAAGCGAAGAGATTTCGATTTTCAACAACACCCTCAAAAATTTCAGAAGCAAAGCGATTGCCACAGACTGGTCAGAGCCCAATAAGTATACAAGACTCATTACGGTTCATCAGAACATCTTCTGCAACGGCGAAGGAGCAGCCATGATATTCTTCGGACAATACACAGACGACACATTCTTTCTAGAAGACGTGGACATCTGCGGAAACAAGCTCTACAACCTTACAGCTAATGGAAAAATAGGAGTAGCCTTCACGAACAGGCCGATAATCCGAGACAACGAAATAGTATCTTGTGAAGCCATCAACACCGGAAGCATAACAATACGTGGATGCAAAGACGCATTCATCTACCACAATAGTGTTCTGGAAAACCGAGCCATTGCAGGCATCTACGTTGAAACCAGCTTAGGCTTTCCAAACAAAGGCTTTTTCACGATAGAAAACAACCGGATTGTTGGGCAGATCGGAGATGGCTTTTCAGTAGCCAATTCAAACGGAGTTGAAGCGGAAATGGCGGTTAACAAGAACTACTTTAATGATAACACAGGTGTTGACATCGAAATCCCAGACATTGAGGCCACCGTCTGCGGAAACATGGTAGAATCACCCGCAGATCTGTCCATACCAGCAGACGCCACCGCTTCCGGAAACTGCTTTATCTCAAGCATGCAAGGCCGTGCTTACATATCGGCCAAAGCCCAATGACCTGCCTAGGGAAAAACCCACGCAGGGCATCCCAGCAGCGACCCGCAAAAGCCCCACTGCACACAGCAATTCTGGCAATATCACGGACAAGCAGGGTATTTAGGCATAGCTAAAATTGAATCAATCATGAAGAATCGCAGTCTGTCTTTCTGGTCGAGTATTTTCGCACAGAAAAAAGAGGGGTGAAGAAACTGGCTTACTCAAGTCTGTCGTAATGTCCCTGTGCGTATAATACGAAGGTCGTTTCTCCTCCCTGGCTGCTTGGCATCAAGAAGGTCAGATGCATCTGTTGCCCAGGTAAGAGTTCAGCGTAGATTTGGTCTGCTCTCAAAAGTTCCGATTCAACGTGGCCTTCTGTCGTATGGATAGCTGAAACTAGTATTGCCCTGCGAATCTCGAATTTCTCCTGTGCAGTTGTGTCTAGTCCGACGTAGTCCAGTCTGTGATGGTATTTCCAGTAGAGTCTAACCCAGAGGTCTCTCCCTTTGCTAATGTATGGCGAGAGGTTAACAGCATCTATTGACCAGTAGGTGCGCGGGACAAGCGTTTCCACAGTTTGCCACGCACCGCTTTCGCCCTTTACCTGAACGTCTATGCATTCGAACATTTTCTTCATGTCAGTCCTTAGGATCAGCTTTGCATTCCTAGAATCAACCCTTCCAAAATTGAGCACGAGGTAATCTCCTGGATATCCTTCGAAATATGTGGTTGGGTCCAAAACATCTCCATCCATTTTGCAAGTTTCAGGCAGTCTGTTCCTCCCGTCGTCGTCCACGCATGACTGAGGTGAAAAGGGTTGCTTGTAGGTCAAAATTTCTCCATTTTGTGTCACCGCTATGTTTGTACCTGCAGGATGATCTACTGCAAAGAACTTCACCTGATCGAAATAGTCGTGTTCGTTTTCGAATTCATGTATTTGCAGAGAGTATAGAGATAGCCTTCCGCCTTGCCAGATTGGAACAGTAGTCTGCTCAAGTTTGTAGTAGTCCTGAACGTCTGCTCCTCTGCTCATTTCTGATGCAGGCAACAGATTGTTATCAATCGTGTAGTACTCGCCGTTCCAGACAAACACGAAGGGGCATCCGCCACCGCCGCCGGAATACACGTAAACAGAAGCGCTTCCCGTCCTAGTATTGACATAGGTTGCAGTTGCGCTCACTGATCCGCTCCCTACGGTCGTCGCATAGAAAGTAGTGGATTGGCCTGGGCCTCCTGTATCAGGGGTCGAGGTCGGGCTGACGTAGCCTATTCCTCCAGTCACGGACCATGTATAAGTTATGCCGACTACTGGAATATTGTTTGCGTCATATCCCTGTGCGGTAAATGCCGCCGTTGAGCCTTTCTGGACATCTGCCGATGAAGGTGAGACCGTGACATGATCCAGTGCTCCAAAGTATACTATAGTATTCTGATAGATCGCATATGTCGCGTAAGGTATATTGTGCCCTCTTGTTCGCCACGCAGCCCAAAAATCAGCAAAGCTGTCATCAGTTTGAGCGTGTACAACATCCCATATGTGGAGGAAGCCATCTGAGTAAGCATCAAATCCGTCATTAGTTGCGTCAAAGATGTCCCAGAGCCCTCCGCAAACTCGGCCTTCTACATCGTCACCGTTGTCCCAGCCTGGTGTGCCCCATGTTGGAGCTTCCAAGTCGATGCTGTATTGATTTATGTAAGTGAACCATGGATCGTTTTGCACAGCCATAGGGAAGAATTCGGCCCATCCTTCTGTCCAAGCCATACCTACGTTGCTGTGCAGGTTTATCCAATGCTGACCCCCTCCGCCGGGTGGCCAATGGCCGCCGTATACCGTGTACATTACCGCATGAGCGTATTCGTGCTGAACCACGTCAGGACTTCGCGCAGCGTCATAGTCTGGGAGATGAATTTCCCCTCCCAAGTGGTAGTGGGGCCACGTTTCAGTTGGCCATCTGCACGTGACTTCTGACATCGTGTAGCCAGCGCCGCCGTTGGCGAGATAATTCCATCCTGCGGTCATGCCGCAGTTGTACGAGAAGATCATCCAGGCACCTCGTTCAGCTTGAGGAATTATCCAGTCGCCGATGTTCAATACGCCATCCGGGCATCCTCCGAACACGTCCGTCCAGCCATCGTATACGTTTCCTCCTGCATCAATCACCTTGGCGGCTGATGTCCAGGAAGCAACACAGCATATAATGTCAAGTCCGTCTTCGAGCCAACCATCATCATTGTTGATTGGACCGAAAGTGAAGTATCCATTAAGATCTGTAAGGGCTTCTCCTAGGTAGACGAGTCCGCCGTACCATTCGCTGTCGTATATCCACACAGTTGCCCAAGCAAGAGGTTGAACAACCTCGTTGTTGTCCCAATACCAGAAACGTCCCGTGACTGTCAACTCGCCGGGTGAGCGTGGCTCAACCAACGACCGTTCTTTCAGAACTGGAGTCGAGTGCGAATCAGCAGCTACTGCTTTTGGCTTTGTTGAAACGTCTTTAACAGTTCTGGCTATTGATGGCGGATCCAAGAGTCTGCTGCAGTTTGACTCACTCTGAATCGCGGGAGTCCTGCTTATCGAGCTTATCGACCTTTCGGAAACTGATACGTATGCGTGATCCACATCTCCTACCCAGTCTCCATTTGGCAATATGCATCTCACTTTTGCGATTATCGTCCACATGCCTTGCCTGACGGCATTGGCAGTTGCGACCATCTCAGCTAGTCCATTCCTTGCAAGATTGCCTTTCCATGATAAGGCTCCATTGACTAATGAGAATCCGTCTGAAAGTGTGATTTCAGCGCTCGTATCTGGTCCGTAGAAGTCAAGGGATGATATTTTGCATGCAATTCTGATTCCTAAGCCAATCAGTTGAGATACTTCCAGGTCAACTTTGATCGGGGAAGACGGAGGCACTACCTCTCTTGAGTCTGATGTTGTGTTTGGACCAGCCTGAACTGACAGTGGATAGCTTGATAGAGCAAGCATGCACATGATCAAAGCCACTGAGATTTTCTTCAAGTCTTTTCTGTTCTCCTTTTTTGTCTTAGCGTCGATGCGACGCAAAAACTACCTATGTTGTGACCCAAGTATTAAAATTTGCGGAGGTTTCCTTGCGTCAATATCAGAGTTCAGTTTGAGTTACGCAGAGGTAGAGCAGTATAGATTATACATTCCGCAGGGGTTACTTCTATTCCATCATTAAATGCCCGAATGCATATTCTATCTATGTCTCCATACCACGAATCAGGTGTAAAGTACCATCTTACCCTAGCAGATACTGTCCAGTTGCCGACTTCAATGATTTTTATTGTTGTGCAAAAACTCGATGAGACATTTGCTTTGAGGTCCCCCTGCCACTTCAGGCTTCCGCTGACAACGCTGATTCCCTGAGGCAATAGTATCTCAGCAGTAACATTGTTCGCATCGCACGTTGACAGCATTTTTACCGTCATGTCGGATTGGCTTCTGGGAAGTTGAGGGTCCGAAAAGGGGGAAAGAGTGAGAGTTATAGACATTGGTGAAAGAGGAACACTGTCATCTAGCGAAGACTGAGGTGGTGCGACCTGCAGTCTGGGCAGAGCTGTCAAAACTGTGAAGACTGCAAAGGAAAATGCAATGGCCGACATTGCGGCGATCGTTATTTTCTTGGACGTCGATGACACCTTTCAGTTATGATATGGTCGAGTGCATTATAAAAACATATTTTTTGATACACCGCTTGCCAGAAATCGGACATTGAGGTTAGCGCGCGAATATTCCAGCGTCTCGAGGGCAACTGAAAATATGTATTGCTGATCCACAAATCAAATAACTCCTCGTGGTTGTTAAAGACATTCATGGTGACATTGAGCGAAACCAAACTTCGCTTCTTTATCATAATGACACTCTTCCTTGCATTGTCAAGCTTCCTGATCGGCTTAGTGTCGTTGGCAAACTTTGCTTTCCTGACTCTGGTCGCAGTCGGCGGATCGCTATCTATATCGGTCTTTTTGGTTGTTTGCTTGGCGCGTTCAGGCTATCAGATTCGGCGAAGGTATTATCCAATGATCACGGGGTTTCTGGACGTTCTGCTGGGTTCTGTCATAATGTACATATGTTTGCCAAGCTTTGAAGTGTCGGTGTATAATCTTGTTAATTATTCGGACCAGCTTGGAGTAGGAGCGCTCAATTTTGCAGGTCTTGTGATGGTACTATTCGGAATGGTTGCTTCTGGCTTCGCGTTGATTGGTGGCCTAAGCTCGGTTATGAAGAAAAGCTTTGACCTGGCCAGATTTGGCTCATACGTGGTTTTGGGCTGGTTTGGCACATGGTACCTCAGTATGATCACACCTAGCATCGTTCTTCTAGGTGCCCCGACTCCGTTCGCGTCCACCCTCGCACAGTCAGCAGTGAATCTAGTTGCGTTCACTACGCTCTTCCTTTTGCCTTCGCTTCTATGCGTAATCCTTATCAGAAGATCAAGAACAGAGTTTGCCTGAACTGCCTTACTGGCAAAACTTCCTATTTCGAATCTATTTCCTCAAATGTCCAATCAAGATCGCCTTCTTTTGGTGAAAAGGGGCTTCTGGTGTGGCTGTATAGGTTTAAACCTACGTTTAAATTTTACAGTTTAACATTGGAGTACTCGATTTTAGGCATGCTTGCATCAGTGCAAGTGATCGTTGTTAATCTCACGTCATCTTTCGCAAGTATTCTTTAAAAAGTGGATGGAACAGTTCGTATTGTCCGCGTTCTTTCTTCAGCAAGAGTCCTTTTCGTTCAAGTCTTGAGAGAAACTCTGTGACACCTTTGACTTCCTTGATCATGGAAGGAGAGACCTGGTTTTCCTCAATTGAAGCTATTCTTTTTAGGACTTGCTTTTCTTTTTCAGATACTTCTCCTAGCCGATTAACGAATACATTTCTTTCCAAAACTGAGACTACTTGCGGCCAATATTTATCAAACTCCTTTTGCGACACCGTTTTGCTGCTGCCGAGCAAATTGACTAACTCGTATGCAATGAACATAACAAAATACGGGTGTCCCTTGGATTTTTCATGAATAGTAGACATGACTTCATCTGAGAATCGCAATTCCAGTTTGCTGGCATGTATTCTTTTGTTTATTGCTTCCTTTGCTCCTTCGGGAGGGAATGGTTCCAACTTAAATTGGTGGAAGAATCTCATGAATGGTTCAGCTAGGTCAACGATTGCTTTGGACAACATCGTAGGTCCGGTGACTACGAGTGAAAAATTGCACGATCTGTTTGCTAGTTCTTGGAAAGCGTTCCTTATTGTAAAGTACGCGTCTGACTGGCCAGCTTGTAAAAAGTAGTGCACATCATCCAAGAAAAGCAGACAAATATCGACTCCCGAAGACTGCAAATGCTTTTTCCATAATTCCTCAAGACTATCTACTAGAGAAGGCTTTTCTTTATTTTTCTCTTTTTCGATTGAGACTGGTGGAACAGAAAACGTTACCTTCCACTTAGAGAGCTCCCTAACCAGCTTCTCTCTAAGCCCAGCTGACGCCTCATAGTTCCTTTTTAGCTGTGTTAGAAACCTTAAACAGAAATCGTCCCAATCCTTGCAACACAAGGGGTCAAGCGAGAAATAGGAACAGAATGCACGAATTTCATCTTTCATTTCTCTTAAAGCAATTTCTCTCATCTTGTACAAAAGCGAGGTTTTACCCATTCCCCAGTCTCCAAGAATAATAAAGTTGCTGGGAGCGGGCGGTCGTATTTTAGCTGAGCTTACGATAGTTTTTCTGAAATAGTCTAACTGTTCCCTTCTATTAGCAAAGTATTTTGGAACAGCTGGATACTGAGGAGAAAAAGGATTAATGAAAGACTTGTTATTTTTGTTATGATTGTTATTTTCAGTCATCGCTTCTTCCTCCTTCTTGTATATTTCTTTTCATAAAGTTTGTATCTCTGAATTTTGGCTATGCCTAGACAACTTCGGTGAACCAATCTGCCACCGTAATAAGTTCCAGTTCCAGGGTAAACCTTACGACCGCAAATAGCGCACGTTTTATACATGGTACCTGTTACTTTTGTTATAATTGTTATAAATCAGTTGTGGAATGATATGCGTGAAAAGTGCAAGATTTCAGATTACTTGCTTTTGCCTACATAGGCTTTTAATTTCTCATGCCCAGAAAGTGCAAACCCGATAACTCTCATGCATCCATCGTCAATATCTCCTTTCATCTTGAGACAAGGGGGTTGTCGCCAAGTTCCTCCGGGCACCACAATAGGTGCAAGAAGTTGACTGTTCAAGATTATATCAACTACCTTTACAATTCCAGACACATTGTCAAAAGCTCTGCCCGGAAAACGCTTTCCTTCTTTAAGTGCTTGCCCAATGCACCGAACAGTGTCTCGGACAGATCCTATACACCATTCTTCCGGCAACTCACCAGCCCCACACCATACACCCAGATCATCAATCGAGCATTCTTCCAAGCACCAAACTAGCTCATTATACTTCTTCAATCTAGGAGACCAGTTTGGGCTGATCGATTTATCAAGATCGAATTCTGTCATACTTCGAACTTGTCTTTCAATTCCTGTAAGTCCAGCCAAAAATGCAGCTTTGTCTTTGCCTCGTAATTCCTTCGCCTTATTGCTTGCAACAAAGCATCTTTTTACTTCTATTCTATCGACTCTCATTCTCTCACTTGTGATATTCGATTAACCAAATATTCCAAGCCTCAATAAGTTTTGTCTCTTTAGTTTTCTAGCTATTCTCAACAAAAAATGCATGTTTTCTCGTCTTGCCAGAAGGGCGAAATTGCTGGTTAGAACTCCATTCCTCGAGTATTTCTCTGAGTTACTTTTAAAACCCGGCTATTTCAGCGAAAGGGGCTTTTGGTGGGGTCGGCCGGATTTGAACCGACGACCTACGGGTTTCTCCGCGTGTGCTGGCTGACAGCTCCAGATTATCTTCATTCCCTTTGTGGGTCGGGGCTATGTGCCTAGACTCTTTCTGGAGCCCGTCGTCATACCTGCCTAGACTACGACCCCACCGTTCACAGTGAGAATGAGAGTCAGATATTTTAAATATATGCATTATTCCTCCACGAACAAAGCCTATAGGTAATATTGAGAACTTGAGCCAGAAAGGCCTGGCTGAAGCGATAAGTTTATGAATGATGATTTAACGTGTACTTTGGGGTTTGCCGACCATAGGGCGCGGGTCCCACCCGATCCCATTCCGAACTCGGAAGTTAAACCGCGTTCCGTTTTCGGTTGTAGTGTGGTCTTCGGCCACGTGAACCCGAGAAAGTTGGCAGCCCCTCTCAAAGTGACAGTCTCTTAGTTGTGGAATTAGCTAAAACTTATAACTGAGCATTTGATAGTCTTCTCGAAAGGTGAATATATTAATGAACCTGCTGCTCGCGTTCACATCATTACAGAATGGTTTGATGCAGTTCCCCACAGACATCCAGACCATTTTAAGCTTGGTGTTCTATCTTGTTTTTATACTCTTCATATTTTACGGACAGAGAATCCAGATGTACGTGATGATCAGAGAAGTTGAAGGCTCACTTTACAGATTGAAGTACATAAAGGACGAAGGAAGAAAAACCGCCGTAGAAACGATCAAGGAAATAGGCAAACCACAAACGGATCCAACGGCAAGAGTGGACAGATTTCTGGAGTACTTCACAATCGCACCCCAGAACCTTGACCCAGCGGGCATAGTATGGAAACTTGAGCACATATTGGACATCAGAGATGACCGACTCAAAGACGAAGTAAAACTGATGGCCCCCGCCGCAAATGAGACGCAAACCAACAACTTGGAAAACACGCTTGAAGCCGCAATGGCGCTGAACTACATCTACAAGATCATAAGGCACTTCTACTTGCTCGGAAAGAAAACTCTGAGCCTCTACGTGATAATGCAGTTGCAGATGATACTACCCCTGATCATGCGAGAAGCAGAAGCCTACGCAAGCGCGTTGAAAGCCTTCGCGTACGGCCAGCCCATAGGCGACGGCGCGGGCGCTCTGGTGGCAGCCAAGCTCATGCATGGACACGAGATAAGGAAACTGCCCAAAGATTGCGTTGGCGCAACAGTGCAGATCGAAGGGCGGACGGCATTCGTGATCAAAGCTGAAGGACCAGGAGGAAACGTTGGCAAGCCCGGAGACGCAATAAAGACCGTCATTGACGAGAACGGAGGAAAGATTAACATGGTAATCATGATTGACGCAGCCATGAAGCTTGAGGGCGAAGGCGTCGGCGAAGTGGCCGAAGGAGTCGGAGCGGCCATAGGCGGTCCAGGAGTTGATCAGTTCAAGATTGAGGACTCAATCTTGGAATATCATATTCCAATCAACGCTGTGATAATCAAAGAGGACATCGGCGACGCAGTTTCTCCTATGAGAAAGGAGATCTACGAGTCTGTCGACAAGGCCATTGAAAGAATGAAACAGCTGATCTTGGAGAGAACCAAGGAAGGAGACAAAGTGATAATCGCAGGAATAGGCAACACAATAGGTGTTGCTCAATAGGAGATGAATGAACATGAGCAAGAACTCGGCAACTAATGCAACGACCAAAGTCTCACCTTTCGTGTTGTTGATAATCATCCTGACGTTGGTGCTGTCATTGACGGCGCTGATAATAGCCCTCAGCACTTTTGAGTCCAACGTAATTGCTGCAGGATGGCTAACACTCATAGGAGCCTTAGGCGTCGTCATATCTACATACGTGCTGCTTCAAGCAAGAAGACGAACACAGGAAAAAATAGCGACACCACCTACACTCACAACTGTCGAATGCACAAAATGCGGCTTCAAGAACGTCAGAGAGTTCCAACGCGGTGACTACATATTCAAAGAAGCAGAAAAATGCGAAAAATGCGGAAACCCAACGCAAATAGCCGCGATCTACAGAGAAGTCAAAGAAGGACATAAAGAACGCTATCGCTTCTAGGTTAACACAACACACCCTTCCTCAACTATCAGCACAGTGTGCTCGGCCTGAGCCACAGGCTTTCCGCTAGCCTCAACAAGAATAGTGTAGTTCATGATCGACTTCGATGACAAGAGTTCATGAAAACCTTCTCGACGATGCTCTTCAGGCACTAAGCCCTGTAACCAACGCTCAGCAAAAGGCAAGGTTTTGAAATTCTCTTCAATATGCTTGGATAGCTGCTTGGCATAAGGGTTCTTCAAAGACTTGGATTTCAGAAAACGGAAAATGTAGCTTCCATCGCCATCCTCAACCTTGCCAACAGCATTCGGAAGAGTTGCAAATGGCTCAATAGCGTAAACGCCGCCCAGCTTGATTCTTGAGAAAGACAACTGCGAAACATTAGGTATGGAAGTGCCAGCGTGCACAAGAAAACGCCCAACTGAGTGTCCAGTCAGGTTTGAGATCGGCTTGAAACCTCGGGATCTTATCGTACTTTCAATGATAGTACCTAACCTTGACGTGGGAACGTCTGGGCGAATGTTTTCGATCGCCGCTTTCAAGGCGCGCTCAGCCGCCTCAACCATGGGTGCATGTTCCTGGTTGAAACACACGGTCACCGAAGTGTCGGTCAAATATCCATCCACGTGCGCTCCGATGTCAACCTTGACCAGTGAGCCCTCGGGAATCCGCGTCTTGTCACCAATCGGCGACGTATAGTGAGCGGCAATCTCGTTTATTGAGACATTGCAGGGAAACGCTGGCTTTCCCCCCTTCTCGCGTATGAGCGACTCTGCCTTTTCGCACACGTCGATTATGGGCATGCCTTCATGCACAAAGTTTCTCATTTCCTCGCGTGTTTCGCGTAGAATTTTGCCGGAACGCTTGAGCTTTTCAAGGGCTTCCTTGTCGTACTCGCTCATTGAGCTACGCCTTTAGTTTTATTAACGCATACCGAGTTATTGTTTAAAAGGTTTGGTAATGAGGCGATATCATTGGCCAGAATAACTTGGCTCGGACACGCTGCATTCAAAATCGAAATGGCCGGCAAGACCGTTCTGATCGATCCGTGGCTCGATGGCAATCCGACAGCAGCGATTAAGTCATCAGAGATAAAACAAGCAGACGTAGTCTACGTCACGCATGATCACACTGACCATTTGGGAGACGCCTTCAGCATATGCAAGCGCACAGACGCGACTTTCATATCAGTGATTGACCTGGCTGGTTACGCGGAAGAGCAAGAAGTCAAGAAGATTCTTGGCTTAAACATTGGGGGCAGTGTTGAAATTGGCGGGGTCAAGTTGACTATGGTTCAAGCGTTTCACACCGCAGCTAGAGGCTCTCCAACAGGAGTGATCGTTGAGGGTGAAGGTAAGGCCGTCTATCATGCAGGGGACACAGGGATTTTCGGCGACATGAAACTATTCGGGGAAATTTACAGACTTGACGTAGCTTTGCTTCCGATTGGAGGATATTACACGATGGATGCAAAGCAAGCGGCGGAAGCTGTCAGGCTGCTCAGCCCGAAGGCAGTCATTCCAATGCACTTCAAGACCATGCCACAGCTGGCGCAGTCAGCCGACGAGTTCGCAAAAATCGTGAGAGAGAAAACCCCCAAAGTCAAAGTTGTGATACTGAAGCCTGGCGAAAGCTTTCAATTCTAGCCTTTCAAGAGATGTGGCGTTGTCACTTTCGGATCTAGGGTTGCGAAGTCGTTCCCGCCTAGGTGAAAGATCATCTTCGCTCTCTCTAGGTCATACTCCTCTTTGAATGCGTCTTTGTCAGCGTAGGCTTCGACTACTTCACCTACAAAGACCGTGTGGTCGCCCGTCGTGAATTGGCTGTGAAGCCTGCATTCCAGATGTGCTACGCAGTCCCTTATTGCAGGTGCTTTCACTTTCTTGGAAGGCATGGGCCTTAGGCCAGTTTCCTTGAATTTGTCATGTCGCCTGCCGCTCTTTCTCCCGCAGAATAGGGCTGCCTCAAGTATGTCCATTGTTGGAACGTTTACGATGAACTCTTTTGTCCGTTCGATCAGCGCGTGAGAGTGCCTGGCAGGTCTGACGCTTATGGCAACCAGCGGCGGATCCACTGACGTCGGCATCGCCCAAGCCAAGGTTATGATGTTCGGCCTTCCGGTTTTTCCGGCGCACGAGACGAGCACCGTGTGCATCGGGTGAAGAAGCCTGAGAGCTGACTGAAGATTCACTTTGGTCTTTGCTTTCCTTGGCATGTTCCACTTTCGCCTTTCAACGCTTTATATGGAACTTTTCAACTGTATCTTTTGCTTTTTCTCTTTTCTTCTGATGCTCCTCAAGGAACTTGTTGATCTTGTCCGTTAGATCCTTCTTGCATTCACCGCACATTACTTCGCCAGCGATGCACCGTCTCCTTCTTTCTACAAGTTTATTGTCGTCTTCCTCGAACAAGTAGAGGAAGTATTGATAGATCGTGCAGATCTCTGGGTCGCCGCCATGCTTCTTCTGCTCAGCAAGGGTTCCTTTGCCGCCTGTGAAGGCGTTCCAGACTTTCCTTTTCACCGCTTCAGGCGAGTCAATGGTAAAAATCGCGGTGTCCGGTTCTGAAGCGCTCATTTTTCCGCCTGTGCCGAGTCCGGGCAGGAAGCGGTTGTGAATTTGGGCTGGTTTGTAGTAGCCTAGTTTCTGGGCTATGTCGCGTGTGATTCTCCAGAATGGATCTTGGTCTATGGCTGCGGGAATCAAAGCAGGGACATTTTCGCCTGTCAATTTCTTGTGTATGAAGCAGGGCACGGCCTGCACCGCCGGCCAGAAAATCCAGCCAAGGTTTGTGCTGTCTTGAAATCCGAATGTGGCTCTTGCCGTCGAGTAGGTTATGCGTTTCGCGACTTCCAGGGCAATGTCGTAGAGCAGGTCTATGTCTGCCACATCGTAGATTATGAACGTGTTTTCAGGCTTGAAGCCCAGAGCGACAAGATCCAACGCATTGTCATAGCCGAGTCGGGTCATGTCCGCAAGCTTATTTTCATCATGGACTAGGAATTTCTCGTCGTCTGTCATCTGAAAATAGAGCCTGGTGTCAAACTTGTCCTGCAAGTGTTTCGTGAAGATCCACGGGACGAGATGTCCTATGTGAACTGGACCTGAGGGACCTCTGCCCGTGTATAACACGAATTTCGTCCCTTTCTCATATAGATCCAGCACCGTGTCCAGGTCACGGTGGGAAAAAAAGAGCTTTCTCGTAAGCTGCAGATGAAGACCATCAGTGTACTTTGCCAGTTTTCGAAGCAGTTCGTCCGTCAGAGGCTGGGTTCCAAACTCCTGTATTAGACGCTCGTAATCCACTTTGCCCCTGACTTCCCACGGAGTAACGACCATTTCATCCTTGTCTTCATCAGTCAAGCCGATCGCCTCAGTTTGCCTTCCTATAAGATTCACTGAAAACGTATTAATCTTGTGCGGACGCAAGTCTCAAATAGGCTACTCCGTGATAGAACTGAGGCATGCCCATGCAGTATGAATCTCTGGAATTCTCTGAGGAACTGAAGAAGAGAACTAATGCCAACGCTGATTACCGAGACAAAGCAAAGGGAATGAACTGGAAGACCCTCATCATAGCCGTTGATATTCCGTTCGCCGTATACACGAGCTATTCAGACGGTGAACTGGTTGAACGAAAGCATGTTCCCACTGTGGAAATTGAGGAAGCCAGAAAGAATACTGACTTCATAGTGGAAATTCCAACGTACGAGTTGTCAGTTGAAATGGCCACGGGAAAGAAGTCCTTGGAATCACTGTTCATGAGCAGAGCCATAAAGCTGGATGGTTCCATTTTCAAAGCACTACAGTTCAGAAGCGCAATCGAACGGTATAGCAAGATAAACGCCGAGCTTGCCAACGAATCGATTATCCCGTCGAAAGAGGATTTCGTGAAGACGCTACGTGAACGCGGGCTTTTGTAGCGCCGAAGATTCGCCCAGCAAAGATCATTGCAGCACAGGCATGACCCATAAGTATCGTTTTTGCATTCTGTATTAGCTGTCGGTGAAGGGATGCCTCGCCAATTTCGCTAGCGAAACCAATTGGTTCTGAATCTGAATCATTGGGAAATGTGAATAGATTTATTATTATATCAACAACTACATTAGCGAATCCGCTTCATCGCGGCTGCGAAGGGAAATATCATGGTTGACCTCAGGGAAAATGAACGCAAGATGCTTTCAATTTTGCAGAAGCTCGGAGGAAAAGCGTCAGTAGAGCAGCTAGTCAGTGAGGAAAACCTTTCAGATGCCAGCATAATGCGCGCTGTCCTTGCCTTGAAAGGAATGAAACTCTTGACCACCAGCGAGAGGAAGCAGACAATTGCCAAGCTTAACAAGGAAGGAAAGGGCCACGCGGAAAAAGGATTACCCGAGAGACTAATGATAGAGGCGTTGAGGAGACTGAATGGAAAAGCGACTATAGGAACAGTCGTTCAAAAGGCTGGACTTGAAGGCCAGTTCATACCTATTGCTCTGGGTTGGATCCAGAAAAAGAAATGGGCAGTTCTGGACTCGAAGACGAAGACTCTGCAAATTTCCGAAAGGCTAACTGAAGGCAATGACGAAAAGCTGCTTGGGCTACTCGGCGAAAAGGATCAGACAACGGTTGAGGGTTTAGACCCTGAGCTTCTCGAAGCCGTTCAGATTCTCAAAGGCAGGAAGCTCCTTGAGGTTTACGAGAAAACGCGGAGGATCATCGAGTTAACCGCGGCAGGCCGCTCTGCAGCCATGAAGAGGATCAGGGTCACACCTGAAGTTACGCAGCTCACGCCTGAGCTCATCATTACTGGCAAATGGCGCAAGGTAAAGCTTCAAAAGTACAACATTGAAGCGCCCGTTTCGTGTTCTTGGCCTGGCAAAAAGCATCCTTACCTGCGGTTTCTTGACGAAGTGAGACAGAAGCTTGTCTCCTTGGGATTCAAGGAAATGACAGGCACAGCAGTCGAAACGGCATTCTTCAATTTCGACGCACTCTACACGCCCCAAGATCATCCTTCTACAGAAACTTCCGGCGCATACTATGTGAAGTCGCCAAAATGTGGCAGCGTAGACGCTTACAGACAAGTTATGGCGAAAGTGAAAGAAACGCATGAAAATGGCTGGGAAACTGGTTCAACTGGCTGGAAATACGAGTATTCGCCCAAGAAGGCTGAACGCCTGATCCTACGTGCTCACACAACATGCCTCAGCGCTAGAACGCTTTTGAGCAAGGATCTGGAGATTCCTGGCATGTACTTTTCGATTGGCCGATGCTACAGACCGGAAGTGCTGGACAAGACGCACTTGACCGAGTTCAACCAGGTTGAAGGCATAATAGTTGATAAGGACTTGACTCTTCGAGACTTGCTTGGCGTTCTTGAGAAGTTTGCCATTGACATTGCAGGAGCTGACAGAGCGAAGTTCGTACCGGATTACTTCCCGTTCACTGAGCCAAGCGTTGAACTTCGCGCATACAAGAAGGGCTTTGGATGGATTGAGTTTGGAGGCTCTGGCATCTTCAGACCTGAAGTCACGTTGCCCTTGGGAATTCAAGTGCCCGTGCTGGCTTGGGGCTTAGGCATTGACAGGTTATTCATGCTGAAAGCTGGCATTGATGACATTCGACAGATCTTCAGTTCCGATCTGAACTGGCTGAGAAAACAGGAGGCGATCTAGCAGATGCCAACGATAGACATTGAATACTCAGAGTTCGAGAAACTGCTAGGGCAGGAACTGCACAGAGACATGGAGAAAGTCAACGAGATTCTGGAGTCTGTGAAGAGCGAGGTCAAGCTTTGGGACGAGAAAGCGGACCTGATGAGTGTAGAGATCAAAGACACGAGCAGACCAGACATCTGGAACGTTGAAGGCCTAACTCGGGCTTTGCGCGGATTCCTGAGCTTAGAAGCCGGCTTGAGAGAGTACCCTGTTGGCAGACCGATTGTTGATGTTTACGTTGACGGAAAACTCAGAAACATTCGCCCGTATATTGGATGTTCAATAATAAAAAACGTTAAGCTGACAGACGCCATCATCCGCGGACTTATGCACATGCAGGACAAGCTCGACCAAGCCTATGGGCGGAATCGGCAGCGAACGTCAATTGGGTTATACGAGTTTGATTTGATCAAGCCGCCGCTGACTTATGGAGTTGCGAAGCCCACTGAAATCAGCTTCGTGCCTTTGGGTTTTGCTGAGAAAATGAGCCTGAAAGAGATTCTGCAGAAGCATCCGAAAGGATTGGAATACGGCTACATTGTGAACAAACATCCAGTCTATCCGATACTCTTCGATGCTGAAAAGAAAGTGCTCTCGTTCCCGCCTGTGATCAATTCAAATGACCTAGGCAGAATTACAGATCAGACGAGAAATGTGCTTGTTGAGGTTACAGGCACAGGCGATGAAGCAGTACTTAACGTTTTGAAGCTCGTTACATTGTCGCTCGTTGACCGCGGCGGAAAGGCCTACGCGGCCAAGGTTCACTATCCGAAAGCAAGCGATGCCGCATTGACCCCGTGTTTGGATGCCAGAAACATGAATTTGAGCGCTGACTACGTAAACAGAGTGACAGGCTTGAAACTAAGTGCCAAGCAGATTGCGGGTTTGCTCCCCAAAGCCGGCCATGGGATTAAGGAAGTCCGAGGAGACAGGATCTCTGTCAGTATTCCTTGCTACAGAGTTGACGTCATGCATGCGGTCGATCTGGTTGAAGACGTTGCCATTGCATACGGGTATAACAGGATCGAGCCATTGTGGCGGAAGCTACCAAACGCTGGTGGTTTGAGGCCTGAACAGAGGGTGCTGGATGTCGCTCGAGAACTCATGATTGGATTAGGTTTCCAAGAGATTTTCACTTATACATTGACGAATCCTGGCACCCTGTTAACAAAGATGAACATGAAAAGACAGCGTATTGTGGAGCTTGCGAATCCGAAGGTTCAAACATTGACGTGCTTGAGAAGCTGGCTTCTGCCCAGTTTGATGGAGTTTCTGAGCTGCAACTTATCGGTTGAGTACCCGCAGAAAATCTTCGCGCTCGACAAGGTCACGATACTGGACGAGAAGAAAGAGACGAGAACAGTTGATGAGGATTGGCTAGCAGCAGTTACTTCCCACGCAAGCGCAAGTTTTACCGAGATAAAATCCTGTTTGGATGCTTTTCTCACGAATTTGGGAATAGAGTGGCGCATTAGGGAAACAAGACATCCCAGTTTCATAGACGGAAGAGCAGGAATAATCGCAACCAGAGGAACAAAAGTCGGGATAGTGGGAGAAATAAACCCGAAAATCCTAGCAGAATGGAAACTGGAAACCCCCGTTGCTGCATTCGAACTGAACATGAAAAAGATAGTCGAACCCAGCTGAGCACAACAGGATTTCAACTCAAGAGTATATGTCCAAGTCTTACAGTCCAACGATATGTCTGAACCCACTGAATTGCGTTTGAGACTCGCAACGGCTATGCCACGCGTTGAATAGAGTTCCGCCAAAAAGGAGAATTTTCCGCAGTCTGTTTCACCGAAAATCATATAGATGGCATGTACAGAATAAGGCAAGCTATGCTTGACTAAGCATGAGTTTATGAGGTTTGAAAAATGAGCGAACCAAGTGACCTGAAGAAGTATGTTGCGGAACTCATCGGCACGTTTGTGTTGGTTTTCATGGGTTGTGGAAGCGCCGTGCTCGCTGGACGTTACATAGGTTTTGTCGGAATCTCGTTTGCTTTTGGCTTGTCTGTATTGGCGATGGCGTACGCGATTGGCAGCATTTCTGGATGCCACATTAACCCGGCAGTCTCTGTTGCGATGTTCGCTGCAGGCAAAATGAAACTGAAGGACATGGTAATCTATGTAGTGGTTCAGTGCATCGGAGCTACAATAGGAGCGGCAGTCCTGTATGCAATAGCACTCGGTATGCCAGGGTACACTCTTGCAGAAGGTTTGGGCCAGAATGGCTATTACGATGCTTCTCCAGGGGGATTCTCAATGGTTTCTGGGCTTGTGGCTGAAATCGTTCTCACATTTATTTTCCTGCTTGTGATATTTGGTTCAACAAGTGAGAAGGCTCCAAAAGGTTTTGCAGGCATTTCTATCGGACTGAGTCTGGTGCTTATCCACCTTGTCGGTATTCCAATAACTGGCACTTCAGTTAACCCAGCCAGAAGTTTAGGTCCAGCCATAATAGTCGGGGGCACTGCGTTAAGCCAGCTTTGGCTGTTCTGGATTGCACCTATAGTCGGAGCACTTTTGGCCGCGGGCATCTGGCGAGGGCTGGAACAAAAATAGGGATGCGCCAGGCGCAGCGTTCTGTCATTCTATTCCTTTTCTTTCTTCTTCTCGGTAACAGCTTCCTTGGCACCTTTTCCGAACGCCTTCACGACCCCGAAGCCTTTCTTCAAACCTTTTCCAACGATTTCACCTGTTTTCTCAGCCGCCTCTTCAGCTTTCCCTTTATCTTTCTTTTCCTTTCCGCTCATTTCTTTCACCTCCTACAAGAATTTCGCACAAAAGCTTCTCATTGGCTACCGCTAAAAAGGATTTCGGAGAAAATGCAAGAACGCGCTCCGGCGAGCTGGCCCCTGAATTTTGGATATGAATAGAGCGTTCATAAGCGAGATATTTGCAACCGATGAAGCTTTGCTCATGCAATCAGAAAGAGAAGGACTCGTTCTTAACGCTGAAGACGCATGCGTTCAAACTGGACGACCGAGAAGCTTCGAGTTATTCGAGGAATTCAGTGGAAAAGGTATCACGGAAACAATAACAGAGCGTAGAATGATCTTTGAGAAAGCTGAAGCCAGAACTGGAAGAGTTGCGGAAGTTGACATGGAAGTCGAGCGATTCCGCGTTTGGCTGGAAGAAACAAAAAGTCTTGAATCTGAAACTGCCCATTACTACTCTGTGAGTCTTAAGAGCCTGCTTCTTGGACTTCCAATAGGCGAACAAGTTGCATGTCTTTTCGGCGCGATATTGGAATCTCTGACTAAGCAAAACACGGAGTGACAGCAGAACAAGGAGAATATTCCCTAGGCGCGCCAATTACTTTGCATGCTTGGCCACACAAACTATAAATAAACATCTGTCCGAAGTCCTTGGGTCTTGGGGACTGGGGCAGAAATGGGCACATCTGTTGTGGAAGTAGATTTGCTTGTCAAGGAATATGGGCAACTCAAAGCAGTCGATGGCATTTCTTTCGAGGTTTATGAAGGGGAAATCTTTGCCTTTCTAGGCCCCAACGGGGCTGGAAAGACTACGACCGTTGAGATTCTTGAATGCATTAGACCTTTTACTAGCGGGTCAGCAAAGGTTCTTGGATATGACGTCGCTAAGAAAGACGATGTTAAGGAGATCAAGAAGAGGATTGGTGTTCTTCCTCAAGCATTCAGCGCCTTGGACAAGTTGACCGTCAAGGAAAACATAGATCTCATTGGAGACATGTACGCGAAGCATCTCGATATAACAGAGGTAATAGAAATGCTTGACTTGGAAGAGAAGACAAATGAGAGATTTGAAAATCTCTCGGGCGGCTTGAAACAGAGAGTCGGCGTCGCGGCGGCTTTGGTCAGTGATCCCCAATTAGTCTTTCTCGACGAGCCTACAACCGGTCTTGATCCCAAGGCGAGAAGGGAAGTGTGGACTGTTATTGAGAATTTGAAGAAGATGAACAAAACTGTGTTCTTGACGACCCACTATATGGAAGAAGCCCAGCTATTGGCTGACCGGATAGCTATAATCGACAAGGGAAAAATCGCCACGAGTGGATCTCCTCAAGAGTTGATCTCACAACACGGGGGGCATAAGGTTCTGGTAATCAGGAAGGGCGATAAGAAGCTAGCAGGAATGCTTACTGACAAGTACGGCCAGACCACTTTGAACGATCACGGCGACATTTTCGTCAAAGTAGACGGTGTAAGCGAATTTTGGAAAGTCATGAACACATTGACAGATATGAAGACCAATAATGAAGTGGAAATTCAAACGCCAACGATAGAAGACGTGTTTCTCAAGATAGTAGGAGGAAGAATAACGGAGGAAGGTGAACTGAAGCGATGAGAACTATAACCATATTCAAGGCCGTGACAAGAAACTGGATGAGAAGCAGATCAGGTCTTTTCTTTAGCATACTCTTCCCGATACTGCTCTTGATAGTGTTTGGAACAATCTTTTCAGGAGTTGGAGGCTCCTCCAGTTCAAACCTCTTCATTCAGAACCTTGACAGGGTGACATCCGGCGGAAAACCCAGCGACTTGTCAACCGCCTATGTTGGAGCCCTGAACGTTACAAAGCTTTTCAACATAAAAGATGTGCCTGCAGACGCAAATGCCACATCGTGGGCGAGAGATGCCCTTGGACCGCTTGGAGGAAACATTCGCATCCTTGTGATCTCGGAAGGATTTCAGGATGACCTGCTTGGCGGTACTCTAAAAGTCCGAGTCGGGATATCTTATGACACTCTTAACATGACGTATCAGTATCTTCAATTTTCCTTGAACGACACAGAGAAAACCATGTTCGAGCAGGGACTGGCCCAAATGAGACAATATAACGAAACCCTGCCTGATCGAAGCACATCATTGACTCTAATGCTTGATCCTTCAGACCAATCTGCCTCAGTAATAAGGAACGTGATAACCGGCATTGCCAATGCTTTCAATTATCAGCTGATTGGAGCTCAGAACGTAATTCAGTTCAACGAAACTGCAGTCACAACGACTCGCTTCAGCACGGTAGATTTCTACGTTCCAGGAATCACTTCGGCTTTCATAATGACAAACGGCATAATTGCCTTGTCGTCGAACAGCACGGAATTCAAGAGAAGAGGCATCATAAAGCGACTGTCCATAACACCCCTTACCAGAATGGACTGGATTCTGGGAAATGTTCTCAGTCAGACTCTTCTGAACCTGATGCTGACCGCAATAATGATTGGACTTGGCTGGCTGGTCTTCAACGTTCGGATAGTACCAGATGCGCTTTCCATAATCCTGATTTTCCTCGGATCCGTAATGTTCTCAGGCATTGGCATGCTCTTGTCAGGTCTAATAAAGGACGTAGAAGCCGCATCAGCCATAGGAAACGCCATAGCTTTTCCAATGATGTTTCTATCGGGCGCATATTTCCCGCTGGAGTTCGCGCCAAGCTATATACAAACAATCGCAAAAGCACTCCCGCTGACCTACTTTGCTGATGGCCTCAGATACGCAATGCTCTACAAATACCCTGAAGGAGTATACACAAACATGGCCATAGTTGGCGCTCTTGCAATCGTCTTCATAATTTTGGGCTCACTTGTAACCAGATGGAAAGAAAAGTAAGCATCTGCACGCAAGGGCAGAGAAGGTTTCATGGTCAAGGCAAGCATGATAACGAAGGTTGATGCAAACATGAAAATCGTGGTATTTTACGGTTGCCCAAGAGAAAATGGGGGTTCGGATAAAACCAGTCAAAAAGATACCATGTCTCAGGCTGCACGGAGAAGTCAGATGGAGCATATGAACTCGGATAAGATCTTGGAAGACGGCAATCTCTCTAAAGCAGATGCTTAGTAGTTGCACGCGTCTATTTTGCCTTATACTGTTTGCCGCTGAGGCACTCTACGTCTATTCTGCCTACCATGAGATTCTTCAGATTTTCGGGTTTGAGATCGGCTATCGCCTTTTCGGGGTTCTTGTTCAGCTGTCGGATCATGCAAGCTAGGGCCTGAAGCTTCTCGTCCACACCTTCTAGGAAGGTGACCTTGCCCAGAAACTGCACCGAAGTGTATGGCTGATTGCATTCTTCAGTATAGCCTTCGTCAATCATTGCTTGCCCCCAGACCTTGTCGTTCGCCCTGACATAGTCAAGCTTCTTGCCCTCTCTTGCACAGTGGAAATAGATGCAATTACGCTTAGCATCATAGCCGTGGCTCAACGTGACAAGATAAGGTTCACCGTTCTTGCATAATGCAATAGTCACGTACTTCGTTGAAGCCAGAACCCTCTTCATCGTGTCGATGTCGGTTATCTCGTATTCTTTTCGTCTCATGTGATACATCATGACACCAAGAACCTCAAGCTTGAGCACACTTTGATTAAAAGATTTCCGAAGACATTTGCCAGCACACTTCAAGCGGAGCATTTTGATTCATTCCAAGGAATGGCCACGGTGACAGGTGCAGCCGCCTGTTCTCTATTGCACCAAACCTTAAAGGCAAGAAAACGAAAACGATTCCGTGTACGGAAGAAGCGCAGGTTTCATTCAACACGGAGAGCATTAATATGCTGTGCTTCACGCTACCAAGGTGTAAGCCATGATAAGCATTTGTGCAAAAGAAATCGATGGCACGTGGTTTAGCTTAGCTTACGTGGAAGAGAGGATTGTGGCCTCTGCCGTTTCCTCAACCAAGGAAAGGACTGTAGGCGGCCTTCTGGGAAGCATTCATTCTGATATCGAACATCAAATCGTTGAAGAAGGCTCAGAGTTTGCTGAAAAGACAATACGCATGCTGAAGGAACTCGAATCTGGCAATGAAGAGAACAAGAGCTTTTCCCTTTCCGCGGAATATGTTCCCGAGCCTCTCTTGAAAGTCCTCAAAGTTGCCGCCTCGATCCCTATTGGATACGTAGCTTCGTACGGCAGTATCGCCAAAATGGCCGGTACAGAACCCAAAATAGTTGGAAGAATCATGGCCACCAATCCCCTCTACCCAATAGTGCCATGCCATCGTGTCGTAGGCGCAGACTTCTCGCTTGTCGGTTATGGAGGAAGAAAAAACCTGCCGGCGGTACAAGCCAAGCTCGCCCGCTTGAGCAAGGAAGCAAGAGGATTCGCAAGGGAAAAGGAAGTTCAGGTCGATGGAAAAGGACTCGTTGTACATCCTGTGGAATGCGTCATCAGGAAAGCGAAGAAGAGCGGCTTAGACCTGTCTCGCCAACAGAGACTTTTCGACAGCGGCTAATCAAGTAGTGCAGTGTGAACCCTGCATAATGGAATCAGGATTTCCGTTGGCACGTCACTGCGTAGACGTCTCGCGCGCAGCCGTAGTTTTTGGTCTCGTGAAGAGAGATCCCGCGCACGAGAAGGCTCGGCGTGCTTGAACTAGTCTGAGGTCAGACCGAGCAGTTCCGTGGTCTTGTTCCACAATTGCTTCTGTAGTTGCTGGTCATATGATATCGGAGCCGAATTGGTTTCATGCATCTTGGTGAAGCATTTGCCGGTTACGTCTTTGACCTCGTCTGAAGATGCCAAGTATACGGAGGTTTCGGCTGCCTTTCTTGCGTTGACCTGCATTGGGCGCACCATCTTGAACATTATAGATGAGCGAAGACTGCCACTGTTTCTTCCAAGATTAGTAGCGGCAAAGCCTGGTTCAACCACATTTGCCGTTATTCCTGAGCCTTTAAGTCGTCTGGCAAGCTCATAGGTAAACATGATCACCATCAGTTTTGCGCCAGCGTAAACTTTCATTCCACCATAGCTTTTCTCGCTCTGCAGATCATCAAGGTTTATCTTGCCTGACTTGTGCAGTCCGGAACTCAGATTAATCACTCTGGAGGGTGCACTGGACTTCAACAAGGCTAAGAGTTGGTGTGTGAGGAGAAATGGTCCAAGATAGTTCACGGCTAATGTTCGTTCAAAGCCTTCCGCAGTAACCTCTCGTTTGCTGAAGACCGCTCCAGCATTGTTTATCAACACGTTCAGTTTGTCATATTTGTCTTGGAATTCTTTTGCGAAATGCCGTATTGAATTCATCAGCGACAGATCACAGACCATCAGATCGACAGACTTGTTTCCACTCTGGCTGACTATTTCGATCTTGGCCTTTTCACCGCGCTCTCGATTGCGCACGGCCATGACAACTGCTGCATCCATCTTCGCTAAGGCAAGAGCCGTCTCCTTTCCAATTCCCGAATTGCTACCCGTTACAATGCAAACTTTCCCTTTCATATCGTTCATTCGGGCTTTCACTACCAACACAAATTGAAATCGAGTGCGCCAAGAATTGCTGAAGAAACGTTCCTCAAATACTTATGCCTCAAGCTGCATGCTCAGCGACCACTCAATAAAAAAAAAACCTCAACCTTGGAGAAAATTCCTAAAAAAAGGCCACGCTCAACCAGCATGCATACTATTTTCGGACATGAGAGTTCAACATGTTTCCTAGTATTTGATGCTGAGATATAGCAGTACAGCCAATGCTCCAAACGTGAAAAGATCTGGCAACAGGGCAAAAGGTCCTAAGCCAAAAGGTCGAAAACCAAAAGCCCAAATCATCAAGGGATTGGATGCAACAGCATTCAGCAGCAAAACTGCTGAGAAAATTATCAATCCGATTGTGAATTCGGATCGAGTTTTTCTATATATACTGATGTATGTTGCCAACAGGAAGATTAAGAGGGTCACATTGATCGTGGAAACCACCGCTTCCGCGGTATAGAAGAACTCCACGTCTCCAGGCATATCAATTTGCGAAGGCGGTAAATGGCGTTCCCAAGGAGAACGCCGAAGCCAAAATGTGGATGCAGCCAAAACTGACGCCAGTATAGCTACTGCTATCAGAGTTGCTAGTATAAACCAAGTTCTAATGTTCCTATTCATACGATGCTCCATTTGTCATACCCCTTTTTCTACTTTTTCCATATTCTTTTCAGAATCTCCTCAAACAAAGCATAGTTCTCTTCCATCGCTGGAGACAGGAAATACGTGACGGCATACCCTTCCCCGGCTGACGTGACTATTCTGTTCTTCTCAAGAACCTGAAGATGATGTCTTATCGTCCTATAATCCATCCCCAGAAGGTTCGCCAGCTGGTTTGCATTCTGCGGAGTCTCTCTCAGAGTCTGAATTATCCTAGCTCGAGTCGCACCGCCTCTCGTACCTGCTATTAGCCACCCAAGCAAGTACCTGAAGGAACGCGCGCCAGCAGACATCCATACCGCTCCGCATGAATCAAGGAGTTTTCGATGAATTATCTAAGCTACAGTAATAAATATTCACCTCAAGTTCTCACCATCATATCCAATGAGAACCTAAGATTAGGAAAAGAATAGGACATAATTCTGAAAAACGGTTTAATAATCCGCGTCTTTCTGAACTGTCGGAGGCTGAAAACAACAGCAACATCCTGTTCTCCAAAGAGGACTCGCGAAGGCCCAGAAAGGTCGAAAATTGCTCCCTCCCCCTTCCTTTCTCCCTTCGGCTGATCTGCACCTGAGCGAGAACCTGAGGAGAATAGACTGTGCGACAAAGAAGGGATACAAAGAATGGATGCAATTCGAAAGCTGCAATTCAAGAAAGAGACTATAAGATCTAAAAAACCATCATCCATGATGAGAATAGTTGAAACTGACCTGAGCACCATACGCTCAGAAAGCTTACCGTACACAGGCCACAGGCGAGTGGGGAATTGCGATGGATGCTCTGCAAGGGATTAGAGCAGCCCGTGTTCCAGCAGTCTTGGTGGTAGTAGCTATTGTCGCCAGCCTGATAGTGGGAGCAACGCTGGGCTATGCGCTGAGCTATTCTACGATTTCGGGAAGAGTTGATGATCTGCAGAGTCAATTGCCGTCTTTGCCTTATCAGAATGCTACGTATTTCTTGGATGAGAACATCTCGCTTTCTGGTTTGTACGGGCGGGTGAAAGAATCTGTGGTGGTTATCCGTGGGCAATTGGTGCAGTATGACATGTTCCATCGTGCTTATTATTCGCAAGTTCAAGGTTCGGGATTTGTCTACAACTTTACAGGACAAATGGTAATCGTGACAAACTACCACGTAGTGCAGGACGCCGTCAACATCACCGTTACTTTCTCAAACGGGAACGGGTATGCAGCGACAGCGTTGGGTTCTGATCCGTATGAGGATTTGGCAGTCCTTTCAGCCGACGCAGCGGACAGCGAACTAAAACCTCTGGCAATTGCCAGTTCATCAACTCTGGAAGTCGGAGACCCTGTAGTTGCCGTAGGCAATCCTTACGGATTGGCAGGCTCAATGACCATTGGCATAGTGAGCGCGCTTGGCAGAACGATAACCGAAGCAACGACAGGCGGGTATCCCATAGCCAGTGTCATCCAGACAAGCGCTCCAATAAATCCTGGCAACTCTGGGGGGCCGCTTCTGAACTACGAAGGCAGAGTCGTAGGCATAACCACGGCGATTGTGAGCGATTCACAGGGGTTAGGCTTTGCAATTCCTTCCAACGCTATACTGCGGGAAATCGGATCTCTGATAACAAAAGGCTCGTATGACCGGCATCCCTCGCTGGGAGCAGCTGGAATGGACATGACCTATGAGATTGCGGAAGCAATGAACACGAACGTGACTTACGGATGGCTGATAACAAGCACTTCAGGTCAGACTGGTCTGCGGGGCGGAACATCCCATGTTGTGGTATCAGGACAAACTGTGACTATCGGCGGCGATATTGTAATAGCAATCAACGAGACAAGAATCACGAATATAGATGCTCTATCAACATACCTCGAAGAAAATGCCTATCCAGATCAAGCAGTCAACGTGACGATAGTGCGAGACAACCAAACGATGACACTAGCAGTCACTCTGGGATCACGAACTCCGCCAAGCGCATAATGAAAGTTACGGGCTAGCTTGCTTTGTCCTCACCGGGCGGGATGAACACGTGTCTCTCAAGCGGTTCCGACAGTGGAGCTGCCGCGTCTTAGGCGTGAGGATTCTTCCTTTATGGGAAGATGAGAGATACGAATCGCTACGTTCCACGGTGTCTGCTTTTCGCAAATACCGCATAAAGGCTTATCATGCATCCGAATGCCACCACCAACCAGTTTCTCTGCAGCCCACTCACCAAGAGAAGAATTGCTCCAGCAGCAATCAGGATCAAACCGGAAACGAGAACTACCTTCCTCATATACTATGTTCTTGGCGTTCTCTTACATAGCCCTTTTCCTTCAATCAACGTTGTGAACGGGTCTTGCTTTGTCAGTGGCCGCGCGCGCCTGCATTGCCGCAAAAACCATTAGAGAAACAACTTAACTGATAGAAAGAGGCTTCGAATACGTCACAGAAATCGAAGACATCAAGATGTTCAGAAAAAGAAAATAAAGCCGCGGCGCCCCAGAAGCTTAACTGGAAGACACTTAAACTGGCGGTGATCACAAAAGACTATCGAACTGTAGAACAGGAACACAGTTAAACTGGAAATTATCTCGCATCAATGCTCGGAAGTCAAACTGGAAAAAGAATTGTGAGTGTAGTAGTAAAATATAAGACAAGACTTGCATAAAGCTAGTTTCTCTATCTTATTGGCACGACAAAGACCTTGCTGTTTAGCCAACCTCTTTCCTTTATTATCTTCTCGAAAGTTTCAGTAAGTTCTCTTGATCTCTCGTAACCTATAACAACGATGACTTTCTCTAGGTGCTTCAGATATTTCTCTAGTTGCCCGTATAACCTGTCAAATTCGCCACTAGGAGGTTGATACTTTATTTCGATTCCAATGTCATCTATCTGAGCATCTACGTTCTGATAGGTATCCCTCGTGTGAATGTCTGGATTGAACGCAGAAAGGTAACTGACAAGCATGCTATCAAGGTCTTTCTCATTCTTAGGAATTTTGTGGATTGTGAATTTCTTGATTCTACTAAGTATTTCACCACTTTCAACGGTTGCTTCTCTGACCTCTCTCTTCGGTTGCTTCTCTTCGACTTCTTTATCCTCCGTTCCATCTAGACTGAGCAGTTTGATACTGTTGCGAATGCCATTATCATCAATCATTGCCTTTCTTAAATCCTTGAACAGATTTTCATCACAACTTCCAGAACACAAGAACAGACCTTTGTCGCCATTGCCAAAATCATTATCTACATAGAATTTCACATAATCTTTAAAACATTCACGAAGACTGTCAGTCGTAGAAACCCCATCAACATAATATACATAAACGCCATCAAACCCAGAAGCCAAAAAACCTTCCGCTTCCCTTTTGAGAAAAACTCTTGTGCCGTATTTCAATGTCCGTTTCTGCACGAGTTTGAACCCTCTCTTTTCATACTTCAGAATTTCCTTCTCAAGCGCATCCATGGAGGCACCTTGTGTTTAGTTATATGACTTTTCTTTTTAAGTCTTGTGAAGACAAAACTGAACCGTGCAGAAAATGCAAAACTGTTATAGCTGAACCAAAAGAACTAGTCAGAATTATCCTTTTCTTCTTGCCCCACAATGAGGGCAGAAGGTTGAGGTTTGTGGTATTAAAGACTTGCAATAGGCACAGGGAATCATTACCACTTCTTTAATCACTGTTGTTTCTTTGACTTGCACAGGCTCCGGTGCCGGTGCAGTTTCACTAAAGTTACTTCCATTACAAATCGGGCATTTCTCCTCTCCAAAACGAATAGGTATTTTGACGATGCCCCCGTGAATTTTATGTGCTTTTACAGGTTCTACATATTGCTTACAATTTAGACAATACTTTTGCTTCATTTCAAGGCACACCAAAATAGCCTATGCAGGTTGATTTATTTATGGTTTACCACCTAATGCCATAAACATTGCAAGAAATGCAAAAGTATTATAGCCAAACCTAAGGAACTAATCAGAATTATCTGAATATGAAGAAGGGAATGGAAGTGACAACAGATAGGAAAGGAATAAGGAGAGAAATGGCGTGGCTGGTCATAGGTGTGGTGCTTGGCGGAATATTCGGCATTGTTGGCAATCTTTGGGCGTCCTACTATGTCAAATGGTTGGAACAAACATATCCGAATGAAGATTGGACAACAACAATCATCTGGTCATCGATTGCACTTGTTGCAGTGACAGCAATCCTTGTGTTCTGGGCATTTAGGCAGTTCAAGAGAACTACATCCTAAGTTGTTGCATTGTTGTCAGCCTCTTTTGTCATAGGTTCGCTCTACCTAGAGGGAAACATAGCCTCAATCCTTCCAAACATGACGCACTATTAGAATAGGAGAAGCATAGTTCATTCCTCAAAACAAAGGTCCACACTTAGAGTAGGAGAGTAGCTTCCTCATTCCTCTTTACCTTTAAGCCCATCATTAAAAAGGCCATGGGCAGCCTGAAAAGCTATTTCCCTTTCCTCTGCTGAGTAGACCTTATTGAATACCTAGCTTTTCTAGTCTCCTCAAGTCTAACTTTGGGCTTGTCGTTGAATAGCGCGCGAATTAATAGCACATCTCAAAATGGAAGAACAAAGACTTGCCATGAAAAATGGGAAGGTTGTTGTTTCTTAGAGTTATGTCAGTCTATAGGACCACGAGTAATCTTTGTGTGTTCAAGTGCTATGTCGAATACTTTTGCTTCGATATCACTTAGGGTTGGATTCTTTTTTAGCCCTGCAACGATTTCTCCTTTCAGGTACGTCTCTACTGAAGCATCATCTTTAAACAGGTAGATTCCACCTGCTGATTTTTCAGCCTCATTCACAAGCCAGATCTTCCATAGAAGTCCCTTGACATCGCCACCAGGACCAAATCTAGGGGCAACCTTCAGAAAGGCTTTCTCAAGTTCGGATCTTGGCGCCTTGAACTTAAAATTTATCAGCAGAATCTTCTTCATTTTTCTTTATCCTCAATCTCTGTTGTTTACTGAAAAGTTGTATTTAACATTTCCCAATACCCCTGAGAGTTAACAAAACCGCGCGCGCTTATCCCTTTTCGCCAGATTCCCCCTCTCGCACGAAGAGACTGTAGAGAGGACTTCACTTGGATAGTTAGTCACAAAACTGTACGCTGATTTTATTGAATTCGCGCGCGAAAAAATAGTATAGAAACTGGGAGAAAGCTAATCTCAGAATAGAGCTTTTGGCTTTATCTAAAATTGACTTCTTCTAGGAGGTGCTCTCTTCGAGTAACAATCTCGACAGTAAACAGGTCTGCTACCATCAGGCTTGAATGGCACTTCACATTCCTTTTTGCATTCAGCGCAAACTGCTTTGTGCATTTCCCTATTCGCATATGTCAAATCTCTCAACTCCTTTTGTGGTTGCTGTGCAAAAATCACTTCTTACACGCTGCCCCTACCCTTCACACGGATGCTTATAAACAAAATGCCTCATAAATCATAAAATCTAGGCTCACAGAGTCTGGATAGTTACTAACAAAACTGTACGGCGTTTTTGATAGATGATTGTGTGGTGTCAGATCAGTTTTTCCATTGCGCGCGCTCCCGTATTCCCGTTTGACATAGATATCGCCAATGAAAAATGGTCACGGTTGCTTAAAAGGGCTGATAGAAGGTTCTTCTATATGGTTATTAATACAACAAAAATAACTGCGCCAATCATACGAAT